>Ga0214919_10008883_pt1 | contig 13093 bp, 14 predicted proteins | sample LL1503_MetaG_FD_177994 | JGI IMG/M metagenome (GOLD analysis project Ga0214919, IMG submission 177994) | Freshwater microbial communities from Lake Lanier, Atlanta, Georgia, United States - LL-1503 | ecosystem: Environmental > Aquatic > Freshwater > Lake | place: USA: Georgia | collected...
AAGACTCTGTGACCAGGTGTCGCCCAGCATGGAGGCCCTGCGCAGGTCATTCAGAAAATCCAGTTTGCCGTCCTCCGCATAAAAACCGTGGTGGCCGAGCATGGAATAGCACGAGGCAGATCCCAGTTCGCTGCCTTTGCGCAGCCAGTAGTTGGCGACCTCCGGGTCTTTGGCACAACCGGCATTGCCCGAGCCATACCACGAGGAGAGCAACAAGCAGCCGTAGGTGTCACCCTCAGTGGCAGCGCGGCGCACCCATTGCACGTACTGGGCTTTTTCTTGTTCGGTCTGGCTTTGCTTGACCAGGTGCTCACCGTACAGGGCATAGACGTAGGGGTTCTCAGATTTCAGGACCTGCTGGAGGTGGTAAAGCCTGCGTTGGGGATCGATCTCTGCGAGTTCCAGGTGGGCGAAGTCGTGCCCGAGGGAAACCGCGTGCTCGAGCACTTGCCGCGCCGCAGTCCAGTCGGTTTTGCGCAAGCTGTGTCCGAGCAAGATCATGCAGTCGGCATTTCCAAGGTCCGCGCCCCTGCGCAGCCACACCTGGCCTGTGGTTTCATCGGTTTTCATGCCGATGCCTTTGGTGAAAAATTGGCCTAAGTGCAGCATCGCGACCGGATTTCCACCATCGGCCTGGGCCTGAACTTCAGCAATGAATTCCGGGAATTTGGATGGGATCAGCTGCGCTGCTTCAGCTTCGTCGAAGGGACGCCAGTACCGCTCGGCCAGCATAAACGCTTCCTCGTAGGGCGCGGGTCGCCCGCTAGCGTGGCGGATGAAGTCCAGGTAGTCTTGGGCGCAGGTGCTTCCCTGCAAGGTGGACCAGATTAGGGTATCGATGTCTGCGGCGCTGTTGATTTCGGCCATGAGATCTCTCCACGGTGTTGGTGATGAGCTTCAGAATAGGCCCGCCCAGGCTCATGGCGTGAGCTTGGGTAGGCCAGTTTTATTCTTTTTATGCCGTTTAAGTGCAACCAGATACGAAGAAGTCAAAACATATTCAGTGCGACGGGCACTGTTGGCGGGTTTGGGGAATTCGGCTTGCAGTGCTGCCGGCACCTGCGGGTCAACGGTGAGCTTGATCATGGGAATCCTTACATTCCAGCGAAATGCACTGGAATTCATAGGTATTTAGCTTTGCCACCCCAATCTACGGCATCATTACGAAAAAGTCACGTGCTGATAGTAGTTAGAGATAAAGGAGTCATGGTTAACCATGAGTCGCTTGTAGATTTGGAATCGAGTTCCCCGGATCAGCAGGTCCTTGTTTCTATCCGGGATGCCGGGCCCCCAGAAATTGCAGGAAACTACCTGTCCCAAGGCTCATATCGCGGTCATAGAATATTTTCCAGTCCAACTCTCGGCGAGCGCAGCATGAACAAAACCCAGTTGATTGAGCACATCGCAGCCACGACCGACCTGAGCAAAGCGGCTGCAGGCCGCGCACTGTCCACGGTGCTGGACAGCGTAACCAAGACCCTGAAAAAAGGGGGCACAGTAAGTTTGACTGGATTTGGATCCTTCAGCGTGGCCAAGCGCAAGGCACGCGTTGGGCGCAATCCCAAGACCGGGGAGACACTGAAAATCAAGGCTGCCAAAGTGCCACATTTTCGTCCGGGCAAAGGACTGAAGGATGCGCTGAACTAGTTCGACTCAATCAAGCGAGCCACATCTCCGTGGCACTGCGCGCACTTGCCCACCAGCAGCAGATCGCCCTTGCGCACCACGCCCGTGAAATTGGTGATGATCGTGGCATCGCTGCACTGACCACACCAGACGTTGGCCAGCAGGCGCTGCCTGATGTCAGCGGGAATGGTTTTCCATAGCTTGGCCGCTGGCTCTGTGAAGTTGGGGATGGATTCCACTGTCATGGGGAAATCATATTGCAAGATAGAGGTGCGCAAGATGCCGGTGCACCCTCCCTGCATTTGAACGGAACCGCAGGCGTAGAAATTTTAATAACAACATGTGCGGTTGCTCGGAAAAATCAGGTTTTCCTTTCAGGCCAAAGGTCATAGAATTAGTCCGTACGACCGCAACAAAGAGCAAACCCATGAAGCCATCCGCTGTGTTGGACCGTAGCCGAGAGCGAATTCGCGCGCTTGCGCTGGAGTACGGCGTTTCAAATCCCCGGGTTTTTGGGTCCGTTTTGCGCAATGAGGACTCTGAGTCTAGTGACTTGGATATCTTGGTCGACCCGGCTCCAACCACATCGCTGCTAGACATTGCCAAGCTGCAGATGCGCTTGGAATCCGAACTGGGCATTCATGTAGATGTGCTCACTCCAAGGGCCTTACCGTTGTCATTTCGCAATCATGTTGTAGATCACGCTCAACCGGTATGACCGACTTGCAGCAGCAACGGCTGAACGATTATTTGGATCATATGATTCAAACAATCGAATAGGTGGGCGAGTACCTGGCCGATGCAACAGAGGCACACTTTCTATCTACACGGCTGTTGCAGGATGGTGTTGTCCGGAACCTGGAAGTCATTGGTGAGGCTGCAAACCAAGTCATCAAAAAATTCCCGGAATTTGCTGCAATGCACTCGGATGTGCCCTGGGAGGCCGTTTACTACATGAGAAATCGCGTAATCCATGGCTATGCAAGCATCGACTACGAGCTCGTTTGGCAAGTTGCGAATAATGATTTGTTGGAGTTGCATGCGCAATTAGTGCGGATCAAAACAGCACTGTAAAACCTTCCGGCTTTACCTGAGGTTGGGGTCAACCCCACACAATTTTCCTGGAGAGCTGAATGAACGAAAGCAAACCAAATATGGAAAATCTCTACCGCATTCCGGCCCGCAAAGGCAGCGCAGCACGACTTAGAGCGGGCCAAGTTGTAAGGGTCATCAACACCCACGGCTCACAAGTGGTCGATTTCTGGGCTTTCAATGACCCGGACCTGGGTGAGTGCATGTCTATGGAGCACACCCGCGGCATGCTGTGCCGGATCACGCCGCTGGTGGGGGACAGTCTGTACACCAATAAGCGCCGTGTCATCCTATCGATGATCGAGGACACCTCGCCGGGGGTGCACGACACCCTGATTGCGTCGTGCGACCGTTTCCGTTATGAACAACTCGGGGCCAAAGGGTTTCACGACAACTGCACCGACAACCTGGGGCATGCCCTGGAAGCTTTGGGCCTTGAGCGGGTGGTGCATCCATCGCCATTCAACCTGTTCATGAACATTCCCGTGCGAAATGGCACGGACCTGTCCTTTGAGGCACCTGTGGGAAAGGCTGGTGACAGCGTTTGCTTTCGCGCGGAGATGGATTGCCTTGTGGCTTTCTCTGCTTGCCCACAGGACATGCTGCCGATCAATGGCAGTGACTACGTGATCCATGATGCCCATTTTGAGATATCTGGGTGAGCCCACAAAACGCGGATTTGCCCGTTTTATCGACGCCACGGACTGCAAGGCCATTCTTGTCAAGGTCAATTCCGACCGTTACGACCGCCACGATTTCCGCTGCTGTATGAGTTGATGAACAGATTTACATTTGCATCTTGACCCCATGTCCCCGGCAAAAGCGACGAACCCAGGCAAAACGGAGAAAAGACAGGCGCCACAGGCATCTCGGTGAGCCACAACGCCGCGCGGCGAGCGATCCCGAAGCGGCCAAGCTGCTCTGACAAAACCAAACAAACCAAGGGCGAGACGGGAAAACCGGCTCCATGCACCGCACCAGAGCCCGCCCGGGGGAGATGCACCCTCTCTCCACGCCGAAACCGGCGCCCCATGAAACTCATCAAGCCCACGTGAACAAGAGTGGCCAACCTTCCTTTACTAAATCGTAAACGATTATTTTTTTCATAACATATGTTAGATTCCCAGGGGCAGTTGGTGATACGCACCAACCTGCAACCATGGGCGTGCTGTCGCCTCCGACAAAAGGGATAAGTAATGCTAAGAATGATCATCGTGCTGGCCTCTGCGCTGGCCATCGTCGGCTGCGCAATGCCAAGCGGCGCCAAGGTATCGCAAGCCACTGCTACGCAATTCAAAGAGGGCGTCAGCACTGAGGCGGAGATAGTGGCCAAGTTAGGCAAACCCACCGGCGTAAGCTTTAGTGGAGGCAGCAAAACAATTAGCTATGTGGGCGCCGACCTTAATTTGTCTCCAGCCAGCCTCATTGGACTTGGCACGGGTGTCACCAACAAAACGGCAAGCTACGAACTTACCCCTGCCGGTGTCCTGCAAAAGATTACCTACTCTGAGCAAAAGTATGGCAATTGAGGTGTCGTTGGAAGGAAGTTGGCACAAGAAAATGCAGCGAACACGCCAATATTGAGTCGCCCCCACGCCAGCGCGCCGAAGGGTCCACACCCAGCACTGGCGTGCAGCGCACGCCCTGTTCAATTCCCAGCGCAGCGCGCTCAGTACATGACCCCAATCCACCTGCAAGGGCGCAAGCCTTTGCATGACCCCGGGGATAAGCCATGCGGCAAAGGGGGGTGTGAGGGATGGATGGGAAGCGCCCGCAGGGTAAGCGCACCAGCCAGCACGCACACGCCCCTTGTTGAGCCAGCCACCAAAAACACCTGAGCGGCCGCGCCACGAACCGGCCAAAGCTCCCGCGCAGCGCGCGCACTGGCCAAACCCCAGGCCCGTCCCGAGCGAAGCCCTCCCCAAAACGGGGGGCCGCGCTGGCGAAGGGCTGCGCGCCCTCCCCTTTAGACCTCCACTCCGGCCACGCCGGTCTTCTGCAAAATGAATTGGTAGGCCGCGCTGGCGCAGCGACTGGCGGTAAAGATCGCGGCCTTGTCGTGGCGCAAAACCTTGAGCCAGGATTGCACGTAGCTGGCGTGGTTCTCCAAGCGTGCACCCTCTAGCCCCAAGCGCGCCACCAAAAAAAAAAGGCGCTGCCCAGCTCGGCCACCAGTTCCTCAAAGGCGTAGGCCTCATCCCCAAAACGCCCGGTGAAGTCCCGGCCCAAGCGCGATGCATGCCCGCTCCAGTGGGTCAGCTCATGCAGGGCTACGGCGTACGCGTTGACCGGTTTGCTAAAGCGCTCGCGACTAGGCATGTAAATCGCATCCTCTGACACCCGGTAGAAGGCACGTGTCCCTCCCCAGGTGATGTTCGCACCGCTGGCCTGCAGAAAACGTTCGGCCTCGACCATGGGCTCGAACGTGGGCTGCGGCACGCTCACCTCGGGCAGTCCGTCGATGTCGGCCACGTTGAACACCCAAAACGGTTTCAGCATGGCGGCCATGCCTGGGGTGGTGTCGTCTTGGGGTTCTTGCACTGCCTCTGGAACGCCTTTTTTGGGGAGCATTTTGCAAAAAACCCCCATCACGCCCTTGGCACCCTTCTTGACCTTGGCGCCTAGTTCGCTGGCTTGTTTGAAAGTAAGCCACTCGTTACGCTCCAAGCCACGCGCATGCGCCGCAGCCAGAAGAAGTAGCACATTGACGCCGGAATACTCGCACTTGGTGCGGTAATTGATCGGCATGCCAAAGCGCCCTGCGGCGTCCCACAGGCAGGCCTCGCCTCGGGCTGCGCCCTGCTCTATTAAGTCGATGATCGCGCTGGTGATGTCGTGTCGGATGTCCATAGCTGCCTTCTTGGGTTTGGGTTGAATCGGCTGATTGATCGGCTGACTTTTTCAGGGTGTTTTTCACGGTTGACCGGATTCCAAGATTCCGAGCCCCACAAAAATCTGTTGTGGTGAGCCCGGAGGCCTTGGGAGCCTGTCGCCGTTTTTCCTGAGTTCGTTGCCGGTGATCCTTAAAGGCCGTGCATCAGGGGTGCCGAGTCAGGGGCGCGCACAGAGGCCGCAGCTAAGCGAGCGCAGCGAGTCTGAACGGGTGAGTACGCGGCGCGTGAGCGCTTTACCCTTGAAGGCCGGGCACAGCCCTGCCGGCCGGTGCACCGCACGGACTAAGGTTCACCGAACAAGCAGCGAACTCAGGCAAAACGGGGGAAAAGACAGGCGTGCGAGGACTCTGGGTGAGCCACAACGCCGCGCGGCGAGCGAGCCCCAGCAGCGCAGCTGCTCCAGCTACCAAACAAGCCAAAGGCGCGTAGGGAGTACGGGATCCGGCGTCAGGGATCGATAGCCCGCAGGGGCGAGACGGCCCCGCCGGCTCGATGCGAAAAGCACCAGAGCCCGGCCCCGCCAGGGGAGACGCGCATCGGCAACTCTAAGAGGTGGTGGCTATGTGCTGTTGGGACGAGCCAAGGTAGGTAGACTAAACCGCCGCGATCTAAGACTAGATTCAACCCCAGTGCGCAACACTCTCATTGTTTATATGATTGTTATTTGAAATATAACTTTAAATTACAATGTATTGCGCTAACCGCCTATTTATGTCCCGTATCACCCCCCACGTTCCCCGTTTCCAAAGTCCTGCGTCCCCTCAGACTCTTGTTGTGCTATGGCTGCTCTATGTACTTGCAGTTTTTGCCGTACTCAGTTACCAAAATGCAATGATCGGCTGGCTGTGCCAGACGCTGCGTTAGCCATCTGGCGCGCCTTCGCGCGCGAGGGTGCGTTTAACAGAATTTTGCACCCCTATCGGATGCGAGCCGACCGCATCATGGTGGTCATGAATAGCTTCCTCACGCTGGTTTGCTTTGCCATTGCACCCGCACGGGAGACTTAGCTCGCTGTCCTGCTCATCGCACTGCCCACGCTGGCAATGAGTTATTACATGATGCGCCTTCATGCGGGTGAACTGCTCACGCGCATCACCATGGCCTGCGCATTCATGGCCTACACAAGCTTAATCATTCACCAAAGCGGAGGAGCGATCGAAGGGCATTTTTCCGCCTTCGGACTCATCGGCGTGTTACTTTACTACCGCGATTGGCGCACCATATTTTCGGCCACCGTGTTTATTTATCTCCAGCATTTGGTGGCCGGCTATGCGCAAACCCTGGGCGTTCCGGTCTACGTTTTTGATACAAATGCTTTTTGGTTCAAGTTCGCTTTGCACGTAGCCTATTTTTTGCCATTTGTTGGCATGATGGGCTACCTCTCTATTTGGCTGCGCCGTGACGCCGTGGAGCAACTCCACACCATTGAACGATTGCAAAAAAAAAGGGTTGAGTTGCTTCAGGCCAAGCAAGAAGCCGAAGTGGCTAACCGCCTTAAGAGCGAAATCCTGGCCAATATGAGTCATGAAATCCGCACGCCGATGAACGGCGTGATGGGCTTGCTGCAACTCCTGGAGCACGAGACCAACACCACTGTGCAGCACGAGTATTTGCAATTAGCGCGGCAATCGGGTGAGCACTTAGTGGAGATCATCGACAACATTTTGGATCTTTCCCGGATCGAAGCTGGCGTCGTTGAGGTCGCCAGTGTGGCCACGCCGCTACGTACTCTGATAGAGAACACCGTGGCATCGCTGATGCCGTTAGCGCAAAAGAAAGGTCTGTATTTCAAGCTCCATTTTTCAGGCCCGGTGGATGAGCCCGTTCTCACCGATCCGACAAAGCTGCGTCAAATATTACTCAACTTGGCAGGCAATGCCATCAAATTTACCGCCGTCGGCGGGGTATGCATCACCGTTGCGGCCCAAACTTTGCTAGACGCACGCCTGTCCTTGCGGCTGTCCGTGCGTGATACAGGCATTGGCTTCGAAGCCGAGAAACTCGAATCGCTTTTCTCGCCGTTTGTCCAGGGCGATAACTCGCCCACCCGCCAATATGGTGGTAGTGGGCTTGGCTTAGCGATAAGCCGTAAGCTGGCCCAGCGCCTAAATGGCATTATTGAGGCGCGTAACCTTCCAGACGGAGGCGCTGAGTTTTACGTCGAAATCGTTTGCAATTTGGCGCCGATAGCCACGCCGGCGCAAAACACCATCAAAACGCCAGCGGTTCAGGCCCATGGGCTACACATATTGCTTGCCGAGGACCACCCGGTAAATCAAAAAGTAGCCTCCCTGATGCTGGAGCACCTAGGCCACAGGGTCTACATCGTAAGTGATGGGCAGCAGGCGCTCGATGCCTTGGCCCATGAGAAGTTTGACCTCGTCTTGCTGGACATCATGATGCCGGTTATGGACGGAATCACTGCCTTGAAGAAAATCCGACAGAATGAGGCAACTGTCGGCAATGCCCGAACGCCCGTCATGGTTCTCAGTGCCCACGCGATGCGTGGCGACCGCGAAATGATGATCGGCGCCGGTGCAGACGCGTATTTGGCCAAACCCATTACCATCGATTCACTACGGGAAGAGATATCGCTGCTCTGTGGGGTGTAACGAGACGCGCATCAGAAACTCTAAGAAGTGATGGTGATGTGCTGTTGGCACGAACCAAGGCAGGCCGACCGACAAAACCCCCGCGATTTAAGACTGCTTTCGACCCAATGCGGTCTTAGGGACTATCGATTGCACCGCCCTTAAGCGGACGTTCAATTTGGATGCGAGGGTGCGGCATCAGGCGTAGGGGCGATGTCGGTGCCTTGGCATTGCAGTGCAAATAGCAAGGGTTTACCCGAAAACAATGTCACATCAATACCCGTAACATGAATATTGTCTCGGATGTGACAGTACCCGTCTATATCAGAGACCGAGAACTTGCCTGGATACAAATCAGGGTCTTAGAAATGCACAAGCAAAAGTTTTGCATGAAACGGTTCTTGTTTATAGCCTTTGGATGGACGGCCTTTGGTCGTTCTTAGCACCCTCAATACGGTCAGTTTACTTACACAACAGGAGACACTAATGAACCAAAGAGAACACACGCAAGAGCGACACAAAGCCCACGGTTCGCGCCGAAGCTTTCCTCAGCAATCCGAGGCACTGGTTGTACGTGCGGCCAAAACGGCGTCGGCATTGGTAGAAGGAGTAATATCATGAATGCAATTCAACTCCGCGCCGCCTTGGGGCTGCGCTCAGCGGTGGCCTGTATTGGCTTAGGTTTGATGCTCACCTCGGTATGCCGTGCCGAAGACCCAGAGCCGCCACTGGGCGTCAACGTTCTCGAGAACACCTTTAAGTGGCGACCGAACTACGTTAGCGACGACATGCTGACACACGCCGACAAGGATGCCAACAACTGGCTCCACTATGGCAAGGACTACCAGAACACCCGTTACAGCGTCCTCACGCAGATCACCACCGAAAACGTCAAAAAGCTGGTACCCAAGTGGAACCTTTCTTTCGGAGTCAACGAGGCGCAGGACAGCCAGACCACGGTGATCAACGGTCGCGTTTTCGTGACGGCAAGCCAGAACAAGGTGTTCGCGCTGGACGGCGTCACCGGCAAGATGCTATGGAAGTACGAACGCTCACTTCCGGGAGACCTCGGCCCCAAACTGTGCTGCGATGCGGTGAACCGCGGCGTTGCAATCTACAAAGACATGGTCTACATGGCGACTCTCGACACCCATGTCGTCGCGCTCAACAGTTCGACCGGCGCGGTAGTTTGGGAAAAGAAGTTGGGCGACTACAAAACGGGCGAAATTTATACATCGATGCCCCTGGTTGCCAAAGGCATGGTCATCGTCGGCAACTCCGGTGGTGACGTCGGTGGCAATGTCGGGCGCATCACGGCCCTGGACCCTGCCACCGGCGACGTGATTTGGGAAACCAAGACGCGACCTACCAGCGCAGACCATCCACAGGCCAAGACCTGGGCCAATGATTCGTGGAAGACCGGTGGCGCTTCAGCGTGGTTGACCGGCACCTACGACCCGAAGACGGATACCGTGCTCTGGGGCGTGGGCAACCCGACGCCTGACATGGATCCGAGCGTGCGCAAGGGCGATAACCTGTACAGCAACTCGACGATCGCGCTTGACGCCAACACCGGCAAGATCAAGTACCACTTTCAGTACACGCCCAACGACGCCTGGGACTATGACGGCAACAACGAAACCATCCTGGTTGATGACGAGAAGGGCCGCAAGGTCTGGGTGCATGGCGACCGCAACGGTCACCTGTATTCGATTGACCGCACCAACGGCAAATGCAACTGGGTCGTTCCGATTGCGCGCGTCAACTGGGTGACCGGCTTCGGCGAGAACTGCCGCCCAATCGTTAACCCCGACAAGGTGCCTCGCTACGACAAGATCGTCACCGACATCGCGCCGATTCTTGACGGCGGCAAGGAATGGCACCCTGCGGCCTACAGCCTACGGACCAAGCTGGTCTACATCCCCTTCATCGATAGCTCAATGGACATCCAGGCCAAGAAGACCGAGTGGAAGAGCGGTGAGTGGTTTCTTTCGTCGCGTGTCCTGAAGGCAAATCCGTACACCGGCGGTGTAAAAGCCTTCAACGCCACTACCGGAGAGCAGGTCTGGACCCGTCCTCAGAGCACGCCAGCCACCAGTGGGCTACTGGCTACCGCCGGTAAGCTGGTGTTCTCCGGCGATGCTGAGGGCTGGTTCAGCGCGCTCAAAGACGACACTGGTGAGGAACTGTGGCGCTTCAACGTCGGTACCGGAATCCACGGCAACCCAACGACCTTCACGGCCGACGGCAAGCAGTACGTGGCGATCGTCTACGGGCCTGGCGGCGGTAGCTTGTTGCCGCTCATCTACGACGAGTTGTTCAAGCGCAACAACCGGGGTGGCGGTTTGATGGTGTTTGGTCTTTCGGATTGATGGACTGAGTCCGAAGCTGTGCAAGGCATAGGCACTGCACAGCTTCGCCTCAAGATCTATGAAATTCCTAAAAAAGACAGCGCTGTCTGCGCTGCTGTTGGTGTTTGGCTTGGGACTTTATGCCGCAGAGCCAGATGCGCCAAACTACCTCACTGTTTGCCTTAATGGCGAAAACGCGCCGTTCTCCACAGAGGCCCGACCCGAGCGCGGCATTGATGTGGAGGTAGCACAAGAGCTCGGCTCCCAGCTTGGTCGTCCGCTGAAACTGGTGTGGGTAACCGTCCCCAACCGCGGCGGTATTGGGCGTGCGCTTCAGCAGACACTGGTCGCCAAGAAATGCGACGCCTACATGGGCATTCCGCAGGAACCCGACTTAGCGAAGGATCTGGCCGAGCGCAAACTAGTCGCTTCCAGCCCTTACCTCACTTTGGGCTATGTGCTTGTCGCCGCACCGGGTAAACCGGTACCGAACGCCGCTGCGCTGCAAGGAGCGCGCAGGGTGGGTGCCGTCACTGCCACGCCCGCCGACCTTTTTCTCTTCCGCAAACAGCTTGCCCGTGTGCCCTACCCCAACAGTACCGCGTTGATTGAGGCACTGAAGACCGGCGATATTGACCTGGCGATGCTCTGGTCGTCGGCTTTAGCCGGTGACGCTGGCAAGAACTTGGTAGCGGCCACCGAAGCCGTGGACGACACTGATCTGTACACGAACCTGACCGTGGCGACGCGCATCGCCGACAAGGAGTTGGTGCGCGACATCACGGCCGCCATTAAAACCTTGCGCGACGATGGCCGCATCGAAAAAATCTTGCGGCGGTACAGCCTACCGAGCATCGTACGACCCTGAACCCTCCTCCCTCATATTCAGACTATGTATTACGCTTTCGACCTTCGTCGTCGGTTTGCCGTCGCGTTCCTTGCATTTAGCCTATCAGGCCTTTCGCTTGCCTTTGGCCCCGCCCCTTCTACAGCGGCCACCAGCGTCATGCTTGCCCAAGCCACTGAGGCCGCCGCAACGCCTGCGCCTACCGTCGCCACAGCGATCGAGAACCAAGGCGAGGAACTGTTCGGGCGCAACTGCCAGCTATGCCACAACTCGCGGGGCAAGGGCGGCAAGGCGCCCCAGTTGTTACGAGGTGCCTGGGGCCCCGGTGGAGCCAACAGTGACGAGTTCATGTTCAACACCATCAAAAACGGTCGCCCCAATACGCAGATGGGTGGTTGGATCGGCGCGCTCAGTGATACGGAAATAAGGGTCATCATTGGTTTCCTGCGTGCTGAATCGGTGCGCGCCAAGGCAGCCGACCGCAAGGCGGTTGTAGACGACTACGTCCCGTTCTAAGGTCGACGGCAACGCCGGGCGTCCAGCTGGGTAGCGATGATTTGAGCGGCTGATGAAAGCATCCTTTTACGGGTGATGCCTAGATTTGATGAGGTCCAGCTTATGAACACAGATGGGTGCCTCCTAAACAGTCATTCGCCATATACCGTAGATGACCCGAGGCGGTTCTGCAGTCATCGAAATACTCGTCACGCTGCCGACAGCCAGGCGACTGATGCCAAGCTCGGCACTTACTTCAACGCACTCCGCAGTCCGTCAAGCATGCCTGGGATCCAGCCATGATAATATATGTCATGGCTGATCGGAAAATTGTCGACGATACGCACCACATTACACAAAAGCGTGGGAATGGTCAGCTTCGACGTGAAATTTGGGTTGATACGCAAGGTCACGTGACTCGTTACAACCTCGCTTACATCAACCATGCACTGCATGCTGGCGATAACGGGCGTGTGGTGGGATATGACAATCAACATGGGCATCACCACCGGCACTATTTCGGCGTTGTGGCTGCAATTGAATTCACAAGTTTTGATGATATCGAGGATCAGTTCCAGACGGATTGGGCTGCACTCAGGAGAACCGTATGAAAAATGTCACTCTAAAAGCAGGTAACGAGCAAGATTTTTTTCGCAGAGGAAAGGCTTTGGCACGATTGGCTGATGCTGGCCAACCGATACCAGAGGAACGTACAGTCAGCTTTGAAGATCCTGCCGATCTTTTGCGCCTGCTGACTGCCCGTCGACTCGACGTGTTCCGCAGTGTCAAGGGTGAACCGGGGTCGATCACTGTCATCGCTGGGCGACTGCATCGCGATCGTAGCGCTGTAAAGCGTGATGTAGACCAGTTAGCACAAGTCGGTCTTGTAACGATTGAGACCAAGACGCTTCCAGGTCATGGTCAAATGAAAGAGATTAGAGCGGCTGCAGGCATTTTCCGCCTCGAAGCGATGGTCATGTGAACCAGTTGGACGCCACCAAAGCAACTGTTCACGAATGACCGTAGATGGCCCGAAGCGAGCACTCAGGTGAATGAAGTTCGCGCTAGGCGCAGTCCAGACAACTCGCTCAAAAAGTCTGTCAGTTGCTGAAAAGTTCAGCGTGAGTGCCCGATCGCACAAAGTTGATAGCGTTGGTCTGGATCTGGTAAATCAAAAGGAAGTCGCCTCCGATGTGA
>Ga0214919_10008885_pt1 | contig 13089 bp, 11 predicted proteins | sample LL1503_MetaG_FD_177994 | JGI IMG/M metagenome (GOLD analysis project Ga0214919, IMG submission 177994) | Freshwater microbial communities from Lake Lanier, Atlanta, Georgia, United States - LL-1503 | ecosystem: Environmental > Aquatic > Freshwater > Lake | place: USA: Georgia | collected...
CTGAACTAAAAAAACCTGCTGTAGTGCCGGTAGTGATGGTCTACAACAAGGCTGGCCAGTTGGTGCAGATCGAGAAGGGGCAGATGTTCCCTGAAGATGTTCAAGCCCTGTCGCGTTGGATTTGATTGCCTGATGCAGCCTCATCTGGAGCAAATCTAATTTAATTGGAATCTGACCCCAATTAACCAGGTGATCAAAAGAATGCGGGCACAAGCTTGCATAAACCCTATGGTATCGGATACCTGCCCCGGGCTGCCAGGGTAAAGAAGCCAAGATTCAAGGGGTAAGAAGAGCCCTGGCTAGCCGCAGACCGTTGAAGTAGAAGCGGTTATCGGGCGAGTTCCTGAAGCGGTCGGCCGAGCGCAGGTTCGCCGGGTTGTAGTTCCAAGAGCCGCCACGGAGCACCCGATAACCCCCACTGCAAGCCGTTGTCCAACCGATTCCATCCGCAGGCGCGCCGCTGTAGTTGCCGTGCCAGCAGTCTTCTACCCACTCCAATACATTGCCGTGCATGTCAAATAGCCCAAACCCGTTGGGTCTTTTCTGCGCCACCCTTTGGCTCTTGTTTTCGCCGAACCATACTTTGCTGTTGCCCAGATACCAAGCGTGGTCGCCCAACTGGTTTTCGTTGTCACCAAAGCTCCACTTGGCGTTGCTGCCAGCCCTTGCCGCATATTCCCACTCGGCTTCGGTGGGTAGCCGGTACTGCTTACTCGTCCTCTGGCTTAGCCGCTGGGCAAACTCTTGTGCGTCGCTCCAACTGACGCTGTCAACCGGGCAGTCGTCACCACACTGGCTAAACCGGCTGGGGTTGCTGCCCATCACAGCTTTCCACTGCCCCTGCGTCACTTCGGTCTTGCCGATTAAAAAGCTCGGCACATTAACCCGATGCACAGGCTGTTCATCAGCGCTCTCATTTGACCCCATCTCAAAACTCCCGGCTGGTATCACCACCATCTCGGGGCAATCCGCGCAGTCTTTAACCACCGCACCCGCCTGCACTGGCGCCGTGGCAATCGGGCGCGTGATGGTGGGGTAGGCAGATGGGCTTTGGGCCACAGGCGGCTGCGCCGTGCCCACCGTCAGGGCGCGCATTCGGTTGCTGGCCAGCTCAGCAAACAAGCCGCTGGGGAACTTGTTCAGGTAGGCTTTGAAGTCGCTCACATCCCGGCTGTCTTTAACGGCATCCCACAGGGCACGGTCGTCGGTGATGGGGAGGACACCTTCGAGCGGCGTGAGGCCTTCGCCGTCGGAGACTTGGGCCGGCGCAAATTGGCAAAAGCCAGCCAGCAGCACGATGGCAAGGGCTCGGTGCCATGCCTTGAAGCCAAAAGCCGTAAAGAAGCCAAGGCGCATGGTTTAGGGGGTCCTGGCTAGCCGCAGACCGTAGTAGCTGATCCGGTTAACGGGCGTGACCCAGTTGCGGCCGGCCGCGCGCAGGTGCGCTGGGCCAAAGTTCCAAGAGCCGCCACGGAGCACCCGATAGTTGCCGCTGCAGCCAGTCGTCCAAGCGCTGCCGTCCGTTGGGGTGCCGCTGTAGTCGCCGTGCCAGCAGTCTTGCACCCATTCCCATACATTGCCGTGCACGTTGTACAGCCCAAAGGGGTTGGGGCTAAAGCTGTTGACCGGTACCGTGGCCTGGCGGTACTCACCCCTGGGGCTGCCGTTGTAGCTGGGGCCTGTGCCGGCGTAGTTGGCCTGGGCAGTGCTCATACTGTCACCCCACCAGAACGCAGTTTGGCTGCCGCCTCGGGCGGCGTACTCCCGCTCGGCTTCGCTCAAGAGCCGGTAGGTTTGGCCGCTGCTCTGGTTGAGCCAAGCAATATAGGCCTGGGCGTCGTTCCAACTCACGCACACCACCGGGTGGGTGTCTGCCTGGGCAAAGCCAACATTGCGCCAGTTGTAGGCTGCGTCTTTCTTCCACTCCTTGCCGTTCCAGGCAGTGCAGCCATCCCCCCGCTCGGCCTCGGTCTGGTAGCCCTTGGCACGTACAAAGGCGGCGAACTCGCCCTTGCTGATGGCATACCGCCCCGCCGCAAAGCTGCGAATGTTCACTCGGTGTTGGGGGCTTTCTGGGCTGACCCATTCAGTTTTTAGCCCGGCTGCAACAGCCAGCGCCTGTTCGGCAGCGCTCGAGCCCATGGTGAAGATGCCAGCCGGGATGATCACCATCTCGGGGCAATCTGCACAGTCTTTGATGATTTGGCCGGCCCTTGGGGCGGGCTGAACGGGTAGCGCGGCTGCGGGTGCGCCAGCTTGCTCTAACGCACGGACACGAACATTGGCCAGCGCTGCAAACAATCCGTTGGGGAATTGTTTGAGGTAAACCCTGAGTTCATTCACATCCCGGCTGTCTTTAACGGCGTCCCACAGGGCCCGGTCATCACTGATAGCCACCACCCCCTCCAACGGTGTGAGGCCTTCGCCGTCAGAAACTTGGGCAAACACACATTGGCTAAAACAGGCTAACCAAATAAAGACCGCTGCGCGGAGCGGTGCAGAAAATACACAAGCCGTAAAGAAGCCAAGATGCATGATTTAAGGGGTCCTGGCTAGACGCAGACCGCCGCCGCCGCGGATGACAGGCGCGTCCCTGAGGCGGTCGGCCGAGCGCAGGCTCGCCGGGCTGCCGTACCAAGAGCCGCCACGGAGCACCCGCCAGTTATTGCTGCAGCCTGTCGTCCAGGCGCTGCCGTCCGTTGGGGTGCCGCTGTAGTCGCCGTGCCAGCAGTCTTGCACCCATTCCCATACATTGCCGTGCATATCAAACAGGCCAAACGCGTTGGGTCGCTTCTGCGCCACCCGTTGGGTCTTGCCTTGACTGTTGGCGCTGAACCAAGCGTAGTCGCCCAGTTGGTGTTCAGAGTCGCCAAAGCTCCACTTGGTGCTGCTGCCTGCCCTTGCTGCGTATTCCCACTCCGCTTCGCTAGGTAGCCTGTATTGCTTGCCTGTCTTCTGGCTCAGCCGCTGCGCGAAGTCTTGAGCGTCGTTCCAACTGACGCTATCTACCGGGCAGTCGTCGCCACATTGGCTGAAAGCGCTGGGGTTGCTGCCCATCACCGCTTTCCACTGACCCTGCGTGACTTCGGTCTTGCCAATCAGAAAGCTAGGCACATTCACCCGATGCACGGGCCGTTCATCGGTATTTTCATTGGAGCCCATCTCAAAACTCCCGGCTGGTATCAACACCATCTCGGGGCAATCCGCGCAGTCTTTGATGGTTTGGCCTGGGCGTGAGTGCGACGGAGCCAAGGGCACCACAACAGGCGCAGAGACCGCCCCAGCGCGTTCAAGTGCGCGAATGCGAATGGCCGCGACAGTGGCAAACAAACCCTTGGGAAACTGCGCCAAGTAGGCCTGCAACTCATTCACATCGCGGCTGTCTTTGACAGAATCCCACAGCGCCCGGTCATCACTGATAGCCACCACCCCTTCGAGTGGTGTGAGGCCTTCGCCGTCGGAGACTTGGGCAAAACAGACAGGCGCCAGCAGAAGGGCCGCCAGGCAGGCAGCGGCGTAGCAACTAAAAGACCGCATGGTCACCTGGTAAACGCGGAAGGCGAAGTCACTTGTTTGGCGTGCAAGATCGGGTGGCTGGTGGGCAGGCTGTTTTGGCGCTTAGCGTCCAACCAGAACCCGCTCTGCGTCGCCAAACAGCTGGGGCTGTTGGCGGCGGCTCATGCCCATGGCCTGGCGGCCAACCATTTCTGCCAGGTACTCTTGTAGTTCGCCGGCGGTGATGCGCCCGTCTTTATTGGCATCGGCGTCGCCCTCCATCGCCTTCATCAGGTAGTAGCTGAAGACGCCGTGCCGCAACTCGGGGCTGGACCAGGAGATTTGGTCATTGGCAGAGGCGGTGATCACCGTAAATTCTGCCGGGTAGGCAGTCTCTTTGGCTTTGATAACGATGGGCCTGGCGCTGGCCAGCAGGGTGGTGCCGGCCCGGGTTTGCCCGCTGTAGCAGCTGTCGATAAACATGGTCACCGATTTGGGCTGGGCCGCCTGCAGGTTGGCAACAATCTCGTGCTGGTTGATGGCGGTGCGCTCAATAAACTCCCGGTCCACGCCATGGGGTAAAAAGTACAGGCTTTTGCCATCGTCGCTAGGCAGGCCGTGGCCGCTGTAGAACACATAGACGTCGGTTTTGCCTTTTTTAACCTTTTGGGGCAACCAGCTTTTAAAGGCTCGCCGAATTTCAAGATCGTCGGCGCCATCGTCTACCAGCAGCTTGATGTTCTCGGGCTTGATGCCTAGGGCCCGGCTAGCGTAGTCGTAGAACACCTGGGCGTCCTGGTTGGCAAACTCGGCCTTGGCCACCCGTTTGTAGTCTTGTATGCCAATGATGATGGCCACCGCGTCGCGGGCGGGTTGGGGCCTGACATTGGCGGCGTTGAGCTGGGCAAACACCACTTTAGAGTCTGCCACCGCGCGCGATACGGTAAGAGTCTTGCTGTCGGTGTTGCCGTAAATGTCTTTGGCAACCAGGGCGAATTTTGTTTCCTGCCCCACCCGCGCCACCCGTTTGAGGGTGTAGTTGCCATCTTGCTTGCCACCCTGCTCTTCACCATTGATCTTCAAAGAGCTGGTGTCTGCATTGGTTTGTATGGTGATCGTCACATCACCATTGGCATCGGGCAGGGTCGCGCTGGCCTGGATGGCCAGGCGGGTGTTGGCCTTGGCCTGCTCGCGCTTGGCCCGGTCTTCATCGAGCAGGCGGCGCTCTTGGGCCAGGCGCAGCTTGTCGTCTTCGAGTTTTTTGCGCTCGGCCAGCATGGCAAAGTTGGTTTGGATTGCTGCCGGGATAGATACCTTGTCGGCCCGCACAAACAGGCTGTCAGCCCACACACCCTCTTGGTTGGGCTTGCCGTTTGCAAAGGTGTAGCGCCCCTGGCCGTGGCGCAGCCCGTTGCGAAACTCGCCCACATACCGGTCGCCGCGGTAGGGGTTGTCAGCCAGGTGGTAGTAGGTGGCCCAGCCGTTGAACCTGCCGTTTTGAAACTCGCCCTCGTAGCGGTCGCCGCTGGCAAAGTTGACAGCGCCCTGGCAGTTGTGCCAGCGCTTGGCATCGCCACCGACGCAGGGTGCCATACTGCTTTGGGCCATCGCACTGCCCCAGGCCAGCACCAGCAGAAGAACCGTGGGGTAGCGGTAGTTGTTCATCAGTTCCTTGGGTCAAAAGACCTGGGTTGGTAAATACAAAAAGGGGGGTTACTTGTAGGTGGCCACCATCACCACCTTGCCCAGCATGGCTTGGTAAAGCGCCTCGGTGCTTAACTCTACGCCACTGGCCTCTCGGGTGGCGAGGCTGACATTGGCAATCGCTGGCAGCCGGTCAACATGGATGGCCAGGTTGATGTCTTCAGGGGTAAAGCCCTGCTCGTCTTGAATTTTTTTGTTGTCCAGCTTGCCCACGGTGATACCCACCACATTGCCCATCATGTCAAACACCGGGCCGCCAGAGTTGCCCTTGTTGACCTTGGCGGTGAGCTGAAAAGTACCGAGGTCATCGCCCAGCCCGGTGCGCTTGGAGACCATGCCGTTGGTCAAAGACGGCGAACCCTGCCCCAGCACATACCACAGGGGGTAACCCATCACCACCACATTGCGCCCAACCGGTGGCTTGGCATAGGCCGTGCTGGGGATGGCACGGTCTGCGCCCAGCGGCCGGTCTAGCGACAGCACGGCCAGGTCGTCAGTTTTAGACACAAAAATTACTTTGGCGGTGATCATCTCGCCCAGCCCGGTGCGCACGGCAAAGGCCTTGCCGCCCTCAATCACATGCCGGTTGGTGACAATTTTGAGGCCCCCGTCCACCACAAAACCGCTGCCCCCGGTGATAACAACACCGTCTGGGAACGGAAACTGTTGCAGCGGCGTGGCAAAGTCTCGCTCTACCGGCGCCGCTGGCTTTGGCTTGGGCTCTGGCGCGATTTGCAGGGGTGGCTTTGCCGGGGCGGTGGGCGGCGGGGCGGCGGGCGGTGGAGCTTGGGGCAGTGCAGGTGCGGCAACGGGTGGAGGTGCGGCTGCTGCAGGTGGCCCGGGTGGCGAGGGTGACAAGGGTGACGAGGGTGACGCGATGGGCGCTTTAGGCAGCACCAGGCCCCCGCCATTGGCCTCTAGCCAGGCCGAAAGCACCTCTTTTTTAAACCCGTTGCCCTGGCTCTCATACAGCTCAGCGGCCATCCGCTTGAGGCGCAGGGCGCTGGCGGTGTTGCCGGCCTGCTGCTCCATATCACCCAGTTGGTCACGCACGCCTGCAGCCCCTGGCGCTTTGTTGGCAAAGCTTTGTAACACCCGCCTGGCCGCTGACTCATCGCCCACCATGCGCAGGTATTTGCTGTAGGCAATGCTGACGCTCTCAGAATCTGGTCGCGTGCGGGCCAGAGTTTGCATTTGGCTTGCCGCCTCGGTGCTGTTGCCGGTGCGGTGGGCGATCACCGCCAACACATAGTCTGGCTCAGGGGAATCTTGGTCAAGCCGCCGGGCCGCCTGCACATAGCGCCTTGCCTGCGCAAAGCGGCCCAGTTGCAGGTTGGCATGGGCAGTACCTATGGCTGCGTCAAAGTTCTCAAGGGCCTGGGCATCGGCCTCTTCAAAAAACTCCAGCGCTTTGGCCGGGCGGTCAATGGCCAGGTAAATCTTGCCGGTAAGAACATTCAGGGCCAGGTCATCGTCGCGGCTTTGCGGCTCGACCTCTTTCAAAATTGCCACTGCCTCCTTCAGGCGCCCGGCCTCCACCAAAATGCTGGCCCGCCGCAGCGCTTGCTCAGGCCCCGCAGCACAGGCAGGCGCGGCTGCCCATGTCAGCAGGCCCAGCCCGATCGCTACCGCGGCCTGCAGCAGCCCTAGAAGCGCGCGGTGGGTTTTCATTCGACCCGGAACGCCAGTTCTTTTTCTGTCGTGCGGCCCTGGCTGTCGTTGATGCGCAGCAGTATTTTGTGGCGGCCAGCGGGCACCTCAACATTGGCCAGCTTGAGCCCGGCCAGCGTCTTGGTGGCTTCTTTGAGCAGCCTATCGGTGATGTCGATCTTGAAGGTGCCGTAAAACGCCTTGAAGCTCGCCAAGTCCAACCCAGCGCCGGCCTGCGTTTTAAAGGATATCTCCATGCTGAACGGGTTCTTCAGCGGTTTATCAAGTGCGCTCAGGTCTGCCAGGGTGATCACCGGGGCGAGCGGGTCAGGGGCAGCGGCTTGCATCACCAACACCGGGGCGGCGTTGTCTGATGCCAGCGCCTCTTCTGCCGTGACCAGCTGCCCCGCCAAAGCGGCCTGGCTGGCTGCCAACAGGGCCGCAGCCAGCGATAAATTTACGGTCCAGTTCATGCCTTGCTGCCCTGCTGCTTTATTTTTTCTTGGCCAGGTCAATTTCGCGCTCCAGGTCTTGGAAAGCCTTCGCCGCCCTGATCTTGGTGTCTAGCACCGCACTTTTCTTGACCTGGTCAGCCAGCACCCGGTTGTTCTCGCCTACCGGGTAGCGCAACAGCACAAAGGTGCGGTAGTTGCGCCCCTCTTGCAGCACCTCAGACTTCTCGCGCACATGGCCCGCCACGTTCACATCGGCCGACACGCTTTTGGTGACCCGCTCAATCTCTTTGATCACCGTCACATCACTGCCAGAACCGGTTTGCGCCGCAAAATCGGTCATCTTGGAAGATATCCGGTCACCCAGGTAGCCGGCCAAGGCCCGCTTGGCAGACAGCATTGCCGCGTCCATCGACATCTGCATGTCGGGTGAACTTTCGGTGGCCGCTGCATAGAGGGCGTTTGCGTCCACGGGCGGCTGCAAAAACCAGGCTGGCGCCTTAGCGATGCTCTGGGTTACCGCTTGAACAGCCACTTTTTGCTGCTCAACTTCTTTGACGGCCACAAACTCAGGCGTGCCGGGTTTGGGGCTGGCGCAGGCGGCCAGCATCAAAACCAGGGCGGTGGGCAGGGCGCCGCGAATGAACTTTTGCATATGAATTTCTCCTAAAAATTTAACTTGCCAACAGCTTGCCAATCTTGGCCTCCAGGGCATTCAACTCATCGACCGATACCTGTGCCTGCAGGTCCATGGCCTTGAAGGCCGCCAAGGCACGGGCTGCGTTGCGGTGGTCGTTGTTGGCGATGCTCAAAATCATACTCTGCCGCAGCGCCTTGGCCGCCTCTGCATCGTCTCCCATACCCACATAGGCCACGCCAATTTGCAGCATGGCGTAGGCCTTGCCCGGCTCGAGCTGCAAAGAGCGGCTCAGTGCAGCCACCGCCAAAGCGTAATCGCCCAACTGGCTGTAGGCCACACCCAAGGCCGTAAAGTACATCGCCTTAGGATTTGGCGCACCCGCAGCTTCAAGCATAGCCTGTGTGGCCTGCGCCGGTTGGTCCAGGCGCAAATAAATACGGCCCAGCAAAAACTGGTATTCCGGCGCTTGGCCATCGATCTGTATTGCCCTTTTAGCTGCCCCCAGGGCGGCGGCTGGCTCGTCAAGTGCCAACCGGGCGCTGGCAATCTCGAACAGCGCAGCGCTGCTTTGCGGATCTTTTTTAAGCCAAAACTCGCCTAGCACCATGCGGTCTGCCGGCTCGGGCCAGTCCTCGCTGGCCAGCGCGCTGGCCAGTACTGGCCCCAGTTGCGCCACGGGGCGCTGCTCAATGCTGCTGACAAATGCATGGACAGACGGCCGGCCCACCAGCCCTGGCGCTGGTATGGCTTGGCCGGCCAGCCGGGCACCTGCGCCCTGGGCCAGGTCGCTGTCTTTTTCAGCAAATTTCAGTTGCGGTATTGCCGCCACCAAGCGCCGGGCCAGGTCGTGCGTGGTGCGGGTGAGCTGCTCGTCGCGCAGGTTTACCCCGGCGGAGATCACGCCGCTCAGGGCGCTGAAGGGGTCTAGCGGCACGCCACCGGCTCGCAGCACGGCGCTGTGCTTGCCACGCCAGATCACCTGCCCGGTGCTGACTCGGGTGATCTGCAAGGTTGCAGCCATCTTGACCTCTGAGTAAACCCCCCAAAAGCGCGACTGCCGCTCGCTGATTTCCCCGGTCATCAAGGTGTCGCAGCCGGTGGCGGCAAATACCGCCTGCAGCCGGGCTGGGTCGGCCGTACCCGGTGCCAGGCTGGCGTCTATGCGTTGCAAAGGCAGCAGGATGATGCCGGTGGGCGCCAGGTGGGCATGAATGGCTTTGCGCAGGTCTTGCGTGGGCTCAAACTCTTTCTTGGCGGCGCTCAGTGGCAAGATGCCCAGGCACAACGGTGGGTTCTTGCTGAAGTCTTCACTTGTCTTGGACACCACCACATCACCAAGCGCGTCTGTGCTGTCTTCTTTGTCTGGGTCTCGCTCCACATAGCGGGTGGCGCAGCCAGGCAGTGTCAACAGCGCAGCGGCGGTCAGCCAAGCAGCCGGCCACAAAAAGACGGCGCTGGCGCTGGCGTTGTGGCGGGGGTTTTTCATCTGCTGAGCAGATAACCGCGCTTGATGATGCGCCGTTCGTCTACCGGTATCTCACGCAGTTTTTCTTTGAACTGGTCAAATGGGTAAGACGCCAGCCATTTGTAGGGCCGCTTGGAGGCAATCACGATCAGCCACTCGTCGTATTGTTTTTTATTGTCTTTGTAGGCAACAGACCAGGTCGCCTCCAACGCAAAATCAAGCCTGATCTTGCCACTGGAGTTTTTCTTCAACAGGCCAGCGCCGCTTGCGCCATCGCCGTCTTGCGGCACGATGCGATGCACCTGGTTGTTATCGCTGGGCAGCCAATTGAAGATCGCCAGGTAGGCCGGCTCGGTGCTCTCCACCGCCAAGGCAAAGTCGTCATTCACCCGGTAAACCATTTGGTTTGTGGTTACCTTGACTTCAAAGTTGGGGTCTGGTTTTTTGGTAGGTATGACAATCTCGGCCTCAAGGCTCACCGTACACACCGAGTTACCCAGGCGTTTTTCGGTGACCCGTTTGAGGTTTTTGATGGCCTTGATGTCACCCTCAATGAGCGACCAGGTCACCCGGTTGAATTCGCAGCCGCTGTCGGCGGTCCTGAGGGCACTTTGTTTGCAAACCAACTGCTCTTCGTTTGAGACTGCCTCGCCCAATACACTGGCCAGCGCCATCGCCTTGGCCTTATTTTCAGCCAAATCACAGGCTGCGTTTTCAGTGATGTCCGGGCCATAAGAGTACTCAGCCGTACCCGGCGCAAATTCGGCGCAGGCCAGACTACTGGCACAAGCGGCCGCTAAAACAACTATTAACTTTGAAAAGCAATTCATGGTGTTAGCTTGGGGTGGCGTGGTGGGGTGGGGGCAAAAAGCAAGAATCAAGGGGCTAGCGAACCATCAGCACCCGGCTTGGGTCACCCACAAACTGGGGCTCTTGCTTGCGGTTCATACCCATGGCCTGGCGCGATACCTTGTCGGCAAGGTAGGTTTGCATCTCGCCAAGGGTTATTTGGCCATCGCGGTTCTCATCGGCCTCGCCTTCCATGCCCTTCATCAGGTAGTAGCTGAAGATGCCGTGTTTGAGCTCTGGGCTGGCGCTCGACAACTGGTCGTTTGCCGCCGCTGAAATCACGGTAAAGCTAGCCGGATAGGCCTGCTCATCGGCCTTGAGTACCAGCGGCCGCACACCAGCCAGCAACACCTCGCCACCCCGGGTTTGGCCGCTGTAGCAGCTGTCAATAAACATGGTGACCGATTTTGGCTTGGCCGCTTGCAGCGCAGCCACCAGTTCCTTTTGCGCCACCGCCGTTCTGGCCAGCAGTTGCTTGTCTACACCGTGTGGCAGCAAATACAGGGCCCGGCCGTCAGGCGAGGGCAGGCCATGGCCGCTAAAAAACACATACACATCGGTTTGGTTTTTGTTGACATGAACCGGCAGCCAGTTTTCAAACGCCCGAATGATTTCAACATCTTCAGCCTCGGCGTCTATCAGCATCTTGATGTTTTCTGGCCTTACCCCCAGGCCGCGCACCGCGTAGTCGTAAAAAACCCGGGCATCCTCATTGGCGAATTCGGCTTTGGGTACCCGCTTGTAGTCTTGTATGCCGATGATGATGGCCACCGCGTCGCGCTTGGCTTGCACCCTCAGATTAGCCGGGTTGAGCTGGGCCAGCGCCGGCCTGGCGGTTACGGCCTGGCGCGAGACCGTGAGGGTTTTGCTGTCGGTGTTGCCGTAAACATCTTTGGCCTGCAAGGTGTAAGTGCTTGGCTGCCCGACCCGGGCGACACGCCGAACTTGGTAAGCGCCATCTTGTCGGCTCCCCTGTTCCTCACCATCAACCATGAAACTTGCCGTGTCTGCCAAGGTTTGCACTGTGATGACAAAGCCGCCATTGACGTCGGGTTGTGATGCCACAGCCTGTATTGCGATGCGCGGAGCCGGGCTTGCCGCAGCCCGCTGCGCCCGCTGTTCGTTAAGCTTTTGCCTATCCTCGGCTAATTGGCGCCAAGCTGCATCGAGTTCCCGCAGCCGGCTTGCATCAGCCAATGCCGTCGTGCGTTGCTGCTTTTCAGATTGCGTTGCAGCTTCTATTCGCTGCTGCACCAAATTCGCGCTTTCAGTTTGTGGTTTCGAGATAGAACTTGGCTCAGCAGTTCCGGTTGCCCTACCGGAAGCGGCTTGATCAGCGCTGTAAACTGTGAATGCTCCTTGCGCGTTTAGACCTGCGCTTGCGTAGTTGTTGCGTGGTGGCGTCGAACCGCATCCCATAAGTATGAGTGAGCAGATACATGTAGCGTTCAGCCTTACATAGGTCAGTATCTTCATGCGGCTGAGCTTACTTGAACTACGGCCAGGCGGCAATCAGAAAATCATCTCTAAAACACTGGCTGGCCAAGACAGCGGCAAAGCCTGGGGCTTGTGCGGGGTGCGCCTGCGGACCAGGCGCTAGGGTAAAAAATCGACCGGGGGCACTACCCCCAAACCCCAAACAAGCCCAAGTCCAACAACCCAAGAAGTAAAGAAGCCAAGATTCAAGGGCTAAGAAGAGTCCTGGCTAACCGAAAACCGACGTAGCCGTAGCTGCCATCGGGCGAGCCCCTAACGCGCTTGGCCGAATGCATCAACAACGGGCTGACCTCCCCCGAGCCGCCACGGATCCCCCGCCTGTTGTCACTACAGCCTGTCGTCCAAGCGCTCCCATCTGTTGGGGCGCCGGTGTAGTTTTCGTGCCAGCAGTCTTGCACCGATTCCCACACATTGCCGTGCATGTCAAACAGACCAAACGCGTTTGGTTTTTTCTGCGCCACCCGTTGGGTCTTACGCTGGCTGTTTAGGTCGTACCAAGCGTTGTCGCCCACCTGCGACTCACTGTCTCCAAAGCTCCACTTGGTATTGCTCCCAGCCCTGGCAGCATATTCCCACTCGGCTTCGCTAGGCAGACGGTACTGTTTGCCCGTCTTCTGGCTTAGCCGGCGCGCGAAATCTTGTGCCTCGTTCCAACTGACAGTCTCTACTGGACAGTCGTCGCCACACTGGCTAAACCGGCTGGGGTTGCTGCCCATCACGGCCTTCCATTGGCCTTGCGTTACTTCGGTTTTTCCAATCAGAAAGCTCGGCACATTAACCCGATGTACAGGCCGCTCGGAGGGGTCTTCATTCGACCCCATCTCAAAACTCCCGGCCGGTAGCACCAACATCTCTGGGCAGTCCGCGCAGTCTTTAACCACTTGGCCTGCTGCTGGGGTTGGGCGTTGGGCCAGCGGTGGGTCGTCTGAGCGGTAGCCGTCGGGGTCGGGGATGAAGCCGCTACCGGTGATTCGCAGTTGCGCCTGCGCACCCTGCGCTAGCAGGGCAGACAGCAGCAGCATGGCGAAGGCGCAAACCTTGTAAATGGTCTCTAAACTACCTGGGTCGTGAATGGCCGCGCCGTCTTTTACAGATATTCCCATTACAGCTTTCCAAAAGCGCGCTCAGTCTTTCGGCCGAAAGCTAAGCACCAGCCGGGGGGGTACCCGCCCGTCGATGTCGCGTGGTAGGGTCTCCGTGACGTCGATGGCCCTGAGCACCGCATCATCCCAGGATTTCACGCCACTGGATTTGATCAGTTTGCGCTCTGTGATGCTGCCGTCAGCGCTGGCTTTGACTTCCACCTCTGCTTCCGGGTTACCGCTGATTTGGGCCCG
>Ga0214919_10008886_pt1 | contig 13089 bp, 12 predicted proteins | sample LL1503_MetaG_FD_177994 | JGI IMG/M metagenome (GOLD analysis project Ga0214919, IMG submission 177994) | Freshwater microbial communities from Lake Lanier, Atlanta, Georgia, United States - LL-1503 | ecosystem: Environmental > Aquatic > Freshwater > Lake | place: USA: Georgia | collected...
GAAGCTCGTTTCACGCCCTGAGCTCACGCGTTGCGCCGGAGGGGGCGGCGTTGCGGTGTCGAGCGGTGCGAGGGATGAGGATGGCATCGGAGGGCCGCTGCGCGCGTTGTTTGACTGATGTCCCCAGTATGGCACGCGTCGCACGCTTTCTCACCCCGAGTTGCGGCCCGACTCGTGTCTGGAGCCGCGCGGAATCGGTCCGGCGGGCGTGCGTCGCGGGCTCTCCCGCATACCCGCCACAGGCCGGTTCGCCATTTCGTGCGCGCCACGCCCGTTTCGTCACATTTCACGGGGCCAGCTGCTCGTCGGCGAGTCCCGCATGACGTACGCAGATCTATCGTTCAAAAGACAATCGTCTCACCATCGCCCACGGGCCTGCATGATCGTGCGAGGGGGTCCTGCGACGATGCGATCTGGGTAGGGGCGGCGTCACGGTGGCGGCCGGCGACGTCAACGGCAACGGCCGGATCGATCTCGTTGTCGGCTCGGGCCCGGGACAGCGGGCCGAGGTTTCAATCATCAAAGGCACCGACCTGCAGAACGTCTCACCGAATGGGCGGATTTCCGCCTTCGCCTTGCTCGGCAGTTTGTTTCCCCTCGGGAACACTTTCACCAAGGGCGTCAATGTCGCCACCGGCAATCTCAAGGGCTTCGGCTTCAGTGACGTGATCGCCAGCCCGTCAAGCGGGCAGGCGCCACGCATCGAGGTCTACTCGCCCCACTATGCCATGGCAACGCATTTGGATTTCGTGATGATCGGCACATTCTACGGCTATCGTCCCGATGATGTGACTGGCGTGCTGGTCTCTTCATTCTGGGACCCGACCCACGACGTGCTGCTTACCCTGCCGGCCACGCGAAACCAAAACCTGCCCAGCACCTACCACCTGTGTGGCGATCTGGGGTGTGCTTATACCGGCGGCAGCGGAGGCCACGGACACTAAAAACTGACGTTCTTTCAGTTTCTTGAGTCCATCGGGAATATTATGTAGATTAGGCCTTTTCGAATGCATACCCGATCGGCCAGCGGTTGACGAAGTGCCGTTGGCCCGCCGCCGACGCGGCAGACCGATCTCTCATGCCCCGCCGTCTCGCTGCATTCACTCTCATCGAGTTGCTGGTCGTCGTCGCCATCCTTGCCACGCTGGTGGGGCTCCTGCTACCCGCCGTGCAGCAGGTGCGAACCGCGGCGCAGCGGACGGAGTGCAAGAACAGTCTCCGGCAGATTGGCATCGCGTTTCATGCCTACCACGACAGCCGCAGGGCGTTTCCCTTCGCCTCCGGCAGGCCACGGCAGGGCACCGTCGAGCATCTGGAATCGAGCTCAAGCGAGGGGAGCGATTACGTGCGGCCCCAGTCGTGGGCGATCTCGATCCTGCCCTACATTGAAGAAGGAACGATGGCGGCCATGTACCAACGCTATTGTCTGGCATGCCCACCCGAGGTTCAGGAAGGCGATATCGTCGATGCCAGACTCAAGCTCTACAACGGCCGGAGTCTTGCTCCCGGCGGGCTCGACTTCGCGGCATTGTTGGGCCCCGGCCCCTCCCAGCCAGACCAGTCCCATCGCCTCGACAGCTGGTATTATCCAGGCACCATGCCGGCCTCGGACTTCAACGGCATCCTCGTTCCCGAAGGAATCTCCTGGCTGGAACAGTCGGGCACCTACTCGATCTCGATCAGGGATCGCCCAGTTCGGATGACGGAAGTGACCGATGGGCTGAGCCACACGCTGGCACTCGCGGAGAGTGGCGACTACCTGAAGGATGACGGCGCGACGTGGACGGTCTCCCGATATTCCTGGCCCTACGGCTCCGACGTGGGCCGCTACGTCCGATATGGAGCGGGAGTTGGATCCACTGCCGTGGAGACGTCGCTGAAGGCACGCTCTCGGATCGCCGGCATGGTGCTGCAGGTGTTGGCAGGAGACGGCTCAGTCCAGGGGGTCGAGGAGTCGATCTCGGCGACCGTGCTCACAACGCTGACGAGCCGTGCCGACGGAAGAGCAAGACCGTGAAGTAATCCCGCCTCACGCGCCGAGAGTCGTGGCGCGGGGCTCTTGCCGCGCATTCGCCCCAGGCACTCCGCCGTTTCGTGCGCGCCACGCCCGTTTCATCACATTTTACAGGCCGCACAGACTGTGACCCTTCCAGATCCGCCGCATAATCGCGGAGGTCAATTTGCCACAGGAGTGCCCGAGCCTCATCGGGCTCGGTTCGACACATGCGCCGTCGTTTGTTCTCGCCCTGCTCGCGTGCCCGACTGCGGCTTCAGTCTGGGCCGGCGGTGTGGGCATGTATGGCCAGATACAGTCCATCGCTGAAGCACCGTATCCCGGAACACTCGGGGTTTACGATCATCGAGTTGTTGGCGGTGCTTGCGATCATCGGCACGTTGATCGGGCTGTTGCTTCCAGCCGTGCAGCGGGCCCGTGAGTCGGGTCGCCAAGCGCAGTGTTCGAATAACCAGAAGAACATCGGACTGGCACTCACCAACTACCAGCAGGCCAAGAGACTCTTTCCCGCTGGCAACGAGCAGGTGACCGGCCGTTTCCATGCCTGGAGTTCTTACATTCTCCCGTTCTTGGAGCGATCCGACGTGGCCGGCCGGATCGATTTCATGAAGCCCTGGGACGATCCCGGTGGGAACGCCGCGATCGCCGACATAAACATCCCCGCGTATGCCTGCCCCTCCGGGATGAAGATGTTCCCTGGCAAGCAAGATTACGGCGGCGTGTTGGGGGCGTGGATCGATGGCGACGGCAACGTGCCGACCACGGGCGACTACCAGCACAGCGGCGTGCTCTATGCCACTGACCAGACGGTTTCCAGGCCCGCCTCGCCGGCCGCGATCGTGGACGGCCTGTCGAACACGCTGCTCGTCGCCGAGGCCTCCGATCGGGAGCACATCGGCGACGAGACCCGCAGGGCGGGCGACAGCTGCTGGGCCTGTGGCAGCAACTGCTTCCCACTGAGCGCTCGCGCGATCAACGTGCCTGAGTTCGACGGTTTTCAGAGCAAGCATCCCAACGGCCTGTTCGGCCTGTTCGCCGATGGCCACGTCGCCTTCCTGCACGACCGGACCGACGGCCGTGTGCTGATCGCCATGTGCACCAAGAGCGGTGGGGAGACGGACTCCCCCGGCCAGTGATGGCCGGGCAGCGATCCTGCCTGTTCAGGACTTGAATTCCAACAATCCATCTGTGGGGCTCACCAGCTCCGGAAACAACATTGCGGCAACAGCCCGCATTCGGTCGCACGGTGTTCGTGTGGCCGCCGACGCGATAGACCTTGTATGCAAAGGACCATTCGATGAATCGACGTGTTTTGCTCGCTTTGGCCGTAGCCGCCATGGCGTTTTCCTCCAGTACCGCCTTCGCGGGCGGTAGCTCGAAGTCCAAGACCCAGTACGTTCGTATCAAGAACATCGGCTCCTCGCCCGTCTGGGTAAACGCGATGAACGGCACGCTGCCAGATCCGACGCTGTCCGCCGCTTCCACCGGGGCCCGTCTCATTTCCCAGAACGCGGTCACCCAGTTCGTGTTGAAGAAGGGGGCCGGCCAGTTCGGTGTTCTCAATTCTGGAGAAACGGCTGGGACGAGGCTGGACTACAACTTCCCGAACAGCACCTACGTGTACCTTGAAGCCCGGGACGCTGGTGACCGAGTGATCGCGACATTCGCCCCCCCGGGAACGCGGTTTTAACGGTTTGCGAGTTTGGCGAGTGGTCGAAAAGGCATTCATCAACTTTTCACTCGGCCGGCCGGTGGGAGTCCCATGGATTCCCGCCGGCCGGCATCGCCAGTACCGGCCTCCACATTTCCTGATTCTTCCGAGATGTTCGGTTTGTGAACCTCGTCATCACCAGAACGGGTTTGTTTTGCGATGGAAAAGAAACCGTTCACAGAAGAGCAGGTCGCGTTCGCGGCAGGCCAGGGCTTGCCCTAGGCAGCTAAATACTTGCCAAAATCACGGCATATTCCTTGAGCGGCCTTCTGGTATTGGCCGCCATTCACACCAAGGAATGTGCCATGCACGATTTTCTCTCCACGCGCGCCGCCGATTTGTCGCGGCTCACCATGACGATTCAGACGAACCTCGACTCTGCAGAAGACACGATTCAAAACATCAACCGCACCCTCGCCGAATTGGCTTCGCTGGGGGTGCAAGATTTCCAGATCACCGGACCCGTGGTCTACGTCAGGCCGGCAAGGGCGTCGAGTGACGAAGACAATACGTTCACTCTCTTCCAAGCCGTTCTGCTGATGCCCGGTGGTATCGGAGGAGCCGTCTGGGACTCGGTCGAATACACCGAATACCTTGGACGGCCCCACGGCGAGCCGACTGACCTCCGGCCCCGGTTCGTCCCCTATGCAGACTGCCTACCGCTGGTTCGAGCGATGCTCATCGCCCACGTCGGCGAAATGCTCGATCGACTGATGCGGGATGTCCGCCTGCTCGGATAACGACTGGCTGGCCAGCGACACGCTGGCGACATGATTCGGTTTTTCGCCTCGCCGCCTCTATCGACGGCAGGCATGGTCGCCGCGGGTTGTTCTCGCGGCGACGCCTCAGAGAAATGACTTTTTCTCAACCGGTGGCGTGCCGACTGGGGCCGATGCGGCTCCCGGGCACGCCACCGGTGTTTTATTCATCCACCAGAACCAGACGCATGCCCAAGAAACCAACTCCCTCTGATTCCCCTGCTCACGACGACGGCGAACCAGCAAAGCAGCACGCTCGAATCGACATCGACCCGCCGTATTCGGCAACGCCCCCCCGCGCAATCCAAAACTTTCAGAAACTACTGGCAGAATTGATTGCCCGCAGGTTTCTAGCGGATTGCGACGGACCGTCGGGTGCGCCGGACAATATTAACGACTAACTTGTTAACAACGTTATTAACACTCTTGGAGCCGGCTCGCTGCCGGGCCGGCTCCAAGAGGTATTGCATCGCCGATTTGTAAGAACCCTGTAGTGGCAGAAAACGCTTGCTTTTCGGAGCCGCAAGAGCGACAATTGTGGTTTCGCACCAATCCGAATGGATCGCCAATAGTCTCAAGGAGCGGGACATGACAAGATCGTCTTCGGCCACGAAACGGCAGGGCGGTAAACGGAAGCCCGCTGTCAGCAAGGCGAACCCGGAGTTCGTCGCTTTCCTGGCCGGGCTCTTCGGTCAGATGAGCCACGCCGCGGACCTCGTGATCGCCTTTTTTCGTCAGCACGGCATGCTGAACGGATCGGGTCTGGCACCTGTACCGATGCCGACGGAGTTCCTGCTCGAACTGGCCGCCCTGCTCCAGTTTCGCGAATGGCATCAGGCCGGCGTCATTCCCTGGAACGACGCCGACGGACTGACCATTAACGATCTCATCGCCGACGCCGTCGGCCGACTCGGCGACGATCCTAGCGCCGTGCAATCAGAGGGACGTGGGATGCAGTCGATGGTCGACATGCTGCGACGCTGGAATGAGACGTGTGCGCCCTTGTCGCGCGAGCACTTGGATGGAGATATCGCGGTCCACTGGGATCGGCAGCTCGACATCGAGATGGCGGTCCAATCGTTCGCTGACTTTTTGTGCCGGCATCGCCGTGCCGGCAGCTACCAGGAGTAATCCCGATGGCAATTCGCGCACACAACCAGGCCCGCGTCTATCTGCGGTGCAGTTCGGCACGCCAAGAGTCGTCGCTGGCCACACAGCTGACGTGGGCGATCGCGGCGGCGGCGGAACGGGGTATTCGGCTGCACGCGTCGCTCGAAGACCTCGGCTACATGAAGTCGCGCAGGCTGTCCAAATACAAGGACCTGTATGTCGATGATGCCGTCAGCGGCACCCGATCGAGACGCCCTGGCTTCGACGCGATGCTTCAGGAACTCAAGGCGGACAGGCGTATTTCTCACTTGCTCGTGTACAAGCGCGACCGCCTTGGCCGCCCGCGGAATGCCGTCCACATGGTGTTCGTCGAGAACGCGCTTCAGGAAGAGGGGATCGTGATCGTGACTTCGGACGGGACTATCGATCCCACCGCAACAGGTCTGGTACGCCATGCACAGTCACTCATGTCAATTCAGGGGTTCTACGAAAGCGGTGAATTCAGCCGGAAGCTGTCCGAGCGCATCCTGCTCACGCATATCAGCTTGGCCAACAAGGGCTATAGCACCGGCGGTCGTGCGCCATACGGATTCGGTCGCTTTCTTGAGAGGCCTGACGGATCGTTTGAGGAGATTCCGCGTGGGAGAAGGGTCAAGGAAAAGAACTGCCACGTCCGGTTTCGGGTCAACGATCCGCAGAAAATCCAGACCTGGATTCGGATACTCGAATGGCTGGAGTCGGGCTGGAGCGTCAAGCGCGTTGCAAACGAGCTCAATAAACTCGGCATACCAACACCAAGCGCCGGGGACAGAAGGCATGACGACGGCGTGGAGCACGAGGTGTCGGGCGTGTGGCAGGACAGCACCATCCTGGCCATCGCGAAAAACCCGATCATCACCGGCGTCAAAATGTACGGCCGGTTCGCGGAGGGCGTTCATTATCGACTCGGGCCGAAAGGTATCCGGCCCGCGGAAGAGGATGAGGTTTACAAGAGCGGGGCAGGCCGGATCATCGAAAACGATCCGACGATCTGCATCCGTGCCGAGTCCGGCGGGGGCGTGCTTTTCGATGCTGAGCGATGGCAGCGGCTACAGGAAGACCTTGAGAGCCGAGGCATGTCGCAGCGCGCGAAACGCCGGGCAGCCGATCCGGCTGCCTACCCGCTGACATCTTTCGTGTTCGACATGACCGATGGGTGCGGTGGCGTGATGCACGGCGTTGTCAGGAAGGATCGTGGTGCCGGCAAGCCGCTGTATCGATGCAGCATCTACACGAAGACGCAGGGGGCCAAGTGCCATCACAACACTGTCCCTGCCGAAGCATTGCTTTTGCTCACGATGACGACACTCGTCAGAAACCTGAGGCTGGTCGGCGGGCCTGACAGGATTCGGGCAGCCGTCGAGGCCCGGCTCGCACAAGTGACGGCAGAGCCAATGACGGCAGACGAGTCATTGCACGATCAGATTCAAGCACGTGTGCAGCGACTTCGCCAAAAAGTGGATCAGGCACCGAAGCGGATTCTCGAGGAGGACGACGACGAGCTTCGTGCCGACCTTCGGATCGCGCTGCGAGAACTCAAAACGGAACTTGCTGATGCTGAAAAAACGCTCGCCGAGGTTGGTTCGCGGGTACCAGATCGCGCTCGTGGAACCGATCCCGAAACCGAGGTCCAAAACGCACTCGCCTTGATGGACCGGATCGAGGCCATCTGTTCCGATCCCACAGCCAGGGCGGAACTGCCGGGGCTCTTCAAGGACCTGGGCATTCGAATCGGACTGAACTTCCGCGAAGGTCGCCGCAACAGTCGTGCCGTGCGATTGGTATCTGGCGGCATCATGGCGTTCGGAAACCGCCCGCTGCCGTGCACGCTACGAAATACCAACGGCAGGCCGCTGGCAGGAGGATTGGCACCAGCAGCCGATGACCAGGCGAATCACGGCACCTGCTGCAATGGCCACCGAGAGAAACACCCCGGCGAGGCAGAACGCTCCGTCGGCGGCAAAAAAGCCCCTTCCAATCGGAAGGGCAAATCGACCGAACCGAGCAGCGTGTCGCGGGGCGGCACGCCAAACTCGGCGGTCGATTCAAAACCACCTCGTCAACCGGCGAGACCCGGTCGGTTATACGAAGCAAGTCGGGGCGACACCCGACGACACTTCCGGTACGACTCGGCATTCTGACGGAATCTCCGCGGAAAGAGCCGGTCTCTGCCCGTACCCGTTCCCCTACCAGATCTGGTTTGAGGGGGACGCGGTACGGAAGAGGACGGTCCGCGGGCTCTATCGCCGAGGCCGTTGAGCGGATCGGGGCTTCGTGCCCCGCCGGACTGCCCATCCCGGAGGCAATTCCTTCGCCTCCGAGGTTTTTCCTATGTTTCGTTCCAATAACGACGCCGGTGTTCCCGGCCAGGATTCTTTTGGTTTTCAGGACAACGCGAATGGCCGTCACCAGGGCCGCGGAAGGGCTCGCGGCGACGATTTTGGCCTGCCCGATCGTGAGACGCTGGTTGATCTAGCGGCGACCTATTTGGATATTCAGGCCCGGCTGTGGCCGGACTTGGTGGGCACGCCAGCCGTGCCCGTGTCGATGCCGGCGACGATCCAACCGATGGCCGAGGCCTTCGAGCGGAGGTTTCGTTCGCAGGCTGTGGAGGTATTTCGGCCGAGCGGCGGCGCGAGGCCGTGCTCCGCGCTCGGTATCGCCTATCTGCGGTTTTCCGACGAGGGCTCCAACCCCCGCTCGCTGGCCCAGCAGCTCATCAACGTGCTCAACCGTGCCCGGCGGGAAGGGGTCTTCATCCCGTGGGAGTATGTGCTGGCCGACGCCGCTGTGAGTGGCACGCTGGCCTGCCGCCGGGGCTACATGATCGCCAAGGCCCTCGTGGAGCGGCGGCAGGAGTCGGGGGCGAGCTGGTTCCTGATCGACGACCTTTCGCGAATGAGCCGCAGCACGATCGAGGCGCTGCGGCTCGGGGAGCTGACCGCCGACACGGAAGTACGGCTCGTGGGCGCCAGCGACGGCTTCGATAGTGCGAACCCGCAGTCGACGATCCTGCTGCCGATGCTTGGCTCGATGAACGAGGCCTTCATCCATCAACTGAAGGCAAAGGTCCGCCGCGGCATGGACGACGCCTTCCGGCGTGGCGACAACATCCAGCCGCCCGGTGTCGGCTATCGCCTGGTGGACGTGAAAGACTCCGCGGGCAACCTGGTCATCACCCACAAGGGCACGATCGAGAAGCTTGTCGAGATCGATCCCGAACCGGCGGAGTGGACACGCCGCGGTGCCGAGATGATCGCCTACGAAGGGAAGAGCGCCATCGACGTCGCGAGGCTCTTCAATGAGCACAAGGTGGGCGGCAAGCAGACGTGGACCGACGGCCGTGTTCGTCAGCACTACCGACGGGAGAAGCTGGTCGGGACGGATGTTTTTCGCAAGACGAAGCAGTTGCTCGACCGCCAGACGGGTAAGAAACGGGTCGTTCATCTTCCCGAAACAGACTGGATCGTGCGAGACGTGCCGCACCTGCGGATTCTGTCTGACGAACTGGCCGATGCCGTGAAGCGGAAGCTCGGTCTTGGGACCGCGTCCTTTGGTTCGAAGGCGAAGGATCGAGGGAGGAAGGTCCACCGCGTAGACCTCTATCCCAAAGTCTTGATCCGGCCGATCTGCGGCTGCTGCGGCAGCCCGATGATCCTCGGCCGTTCCGCGGGGCGGTACCAGAGCTTCTTCTGCTTCAATGCCACCAGCGGCGTGAAGGGATGCACGAACCGCGGCTACAAGTCGGCGAGGATCATCGACGAGGCGGTACTCGGGGCCGTCATGGCGACGCTCTTCACCGAAGGATTCATCGCCGACCTGACGGCCGATGTGAACGCCAGGCTCGCGGAACTTGCCCGGCAGCCGATTCCGTCGACCAAGAAGCTCGAGCAGGAGATCACGAACGAGGATCGGCAGCTCAAACGGCTGACCGATCGGCTCGACAAGATCGACGGCAACCACCTCGACGTGGTGATCGCCAAAGCGGAGGAGATGGGCCGACAGTTGGCGGCAAAGCGGGAACGGCTCAAGGAGCTTCAGCGGGCCGGGCGGCGGCCGAAGGTGAAGAGCGTGAGAGAGCAGGACGTTGTCGCTCTGCTCTCGCACCTGCGGGATCTGCTGCAAGGCGACGTGGCTATGGCAGCCCAGGTGCTCAAAGCCCTCGTGGGAGACGTTGTCATCCAAAAGCAACACGTCGATGGATACGAAAATCCGCAGATGGTCGCGCGGTTTACGATCAACGCCGTGCCAGCGCTGGCGGTGCTTGAACGTGGAAGGCCGACGGATCGCGACGTCGCTCCCGTCTCGGTGTGGGATTCAATTCACTTGAGCCCAAACGCCGAGCCGGCAACGGCAGCCGGCCCCACCGAGGCGATCGTTCCCCTCATCTACGATCGCGGGCCGGCCGCCCGAAAGCTGCGGAAAACCAAACGCAAGAGTTGATTCCGTAAGAAATTCGCCTGCCCGGATCATATTGGGAAATCATTGCCGTGCGTTGCTTTTCTGATATGATTCGGGCATGGCCGACCTCGAGGACTTTATCGATCAGCAGCTAGCCGTGGGCCGCGGATGGTTCACGAAGCCAGCCGCATTGGCCGCTCTTCGCCAATCGCCCAAAGCGTTTCAGGCGGCCGCCACGCGGCTGTCCAAGAAAAGCAGGCTCGTGTCCCCTCGCCGGGGCTTCTACCTGATCCTTCGGCCCGAGGATCGAGTGCTCGGGGCGCCTGATCCGGCCCGCTGGATCGATCCGCTGATGAAGTATCTAGGGCTCGACTACCGAATTTCGCTCCTCAGGGCAGCGGCTTTTCACGGGTCAGCGCATCAGGCCGCCATGGTCTTCCAGGTGGTTGCACCGCGACAGCTCCCTCCCATCGAGATCGGCCGGCAACGAGTCGAGTTCCTGTTTCATACCCCGCAGGCTTTCGCTCGCTCGAATCACCCCGAGTGGCTCAACCGACTCAAGACGGAAGCGGGGTTCGCCAAGATCGCAGGCGTGGAACTGACCCTGCTCGACATCTGCCGCTATTTCCACCGCGCAGGCGGAATCAACGGTGCCGCTCAGGCGGTCCATGATCTCGGCAGGAAAGCGAACGGTCGCATCCTGGCCGAGGCGGCGGTCGCCTACGAAAACACGTCCGTTCGCAGACTCGGCTACTTGCTCGAGCGTTTCGGGCATGCCCGCCAAGCCAGAGCCCTACGCCCTTTCGCCGACAAAGCCAAGTCGTTCACGGCGATCGACCCATCGGTCAAGCAACTGCTGCCGCAGAAGGCAATGGCGAACGAGCGGATTCCAGATTGGAAACTCATCGTGAACACGGCCGTGGAGATCGACGAATGATCCCCCTGGCCTTTATCCAGCAGTGGACCGCCTCGGCTCCCTGGGCCGATCTTCGGCAGGTGGAGCAGGACCTGATTATCTGTCGCGCATTGTGCGACCTGTTCACGAGCCCGGCCCTTCGCGACCGGATCGCCTTCCGCGGCGGTACCGCCATCCACAAACTGCTTTTCCAGCGGACGCTGAGATACTCCGAGGACATCGATCTGGTGCAAACACGTGCGGAGCCCATCGGCGATATCATCGATGGAATCAGAAACGCATTGTCGTGGCTGGGCAAATGCAGCCGAACGCAGACCCAGCACTCGATTCATCTCGTGTTCAAGTTCTCCCCCGAAACAGGAGGCGGGGAGCCACTCAAGCTGAAGATCGAAGTCAACACGCGGGAGCATCAAAGCTGCTTCGGCCTTCGCCCCTACCCGTTCACCGTTGAGAGCGACTGGCATCAGGCCCGCGCCGAGATCATCTCATTCGAGCCGGATGAGATTTTTGGCACCAAGCTGCGTGCCTTCCTCCAGCGAAACAAGAACCGCGATTTGTTCGATCTCAACGAGGGGCTGATGTCACGCCTTCTCGACGCCGAGCGATTGCTCGACTGCTTTCACCACTACCTCGCCCTCGAGGGGCACCTCATCAGCCGCGCCAACGCCGAGGAGCGGATGCTGCATAAGCTCACGCGCAGCCTGACGGAAGACGTCGTACCCCTTCTCCCGCCCGGCGTTCGGTTCGACGATGCCGACGCCGTGAAGGCATTCGGGCGAGTGTGGGGCGAACTCGTCTCGCGGCTGTCCGGCGAGCCCTGGAAGTCATCGCACTCGGTCATCGAAACGATTCGCAAGACGACCATTCCCGATCTTTTGGATGGCGTGGAGCGGCGAGGCTCTGCCTGAGCCGGTAGTGGAACCACTATGGCAGGCCTGCGTCTTCTCGGCCTGAGCGTCAAGCACCAGTCGCACGGCGCCGCTCCGCACGATATGCCTTGATCTCGCCCTCGATTTCCTCCGCCGTCATGGGCGGCGTTGCGGTTGCGGCCGCCTTCTCGCGGGAAGCTTGCATCTTCGCGATGCGGGCTGCCGCGAGTCGTTCACGGAGGATTGCCTCGATCGAGCCGGGCTCGAGCAAGCCTTCGGCTGCTGCTTCCTTGGCGAGGGCGTCAGGAATCGTGATGTGGACGGTGGTCATGGGGGCTGTGCCGAAACGCGGTGCGGTTACTGCGATTATAGGCGAGAAACCGGGCGGATGGCATCCACCGCCCCCGCAGCGGCCCCTGCCGCCCATGATCCAGCGGTCACCAGGTGGGAGTTCCTGAATACCGACCGTTGGATAATGGCCGGAAAGACACCTCGTGGTCGTCGCAACGTCGTGGTTCCGCTGCGCCGCACGCCGAAATATGAGGTGATGTTGCCGCAAATCGTGGAGATGACCGAGGCGGGATCGGGCATCGATCTGATCTCTCGCGCGCTCGGCATCGGGGCGGAGGTCGTGCGGGACGCCCTTCATCTGCATCGAACGGGCAAGCGGCCACCGGGCCGCGTCGATGGCCGTCGCCGCCAGCGTCGCCAGCCGGGCCAGCCGTTCGAGCCGAAGTATCGGCAGATCGCAGCCGCGGTCGACCGTCGAAGGAAGGCAGGGGAGGGGTTCGGGCGGTTAGCCCGGGAGATGAACGTCAGCCGCGGCACGATCTTGCGGGCCTACGACTTCGCGAACCGCGACGAGGCCGCCGCCGCAGCCCGCGAGGGCCGGAAGCCGCCGCGTCCTCCCTACAAGTGGAGCGATGAATCCCGGGCCGCGAAACGCAAGTCGTGGGGTGCGTGACTGCAGTTGGAGCCTGTGGCGCACGCCCCTGCGGGAGCCAGGAAACGCCGCAGCGGCACCGGCGGCCAGGCCGGCCAGCACCTGCCGCCGCGTGGCACGCAGGCCGCCCGAAGCAGGCTGCTCGGTGGAGCCGCCGCAGGGGTCGGAAGCCCTGGCTTCGGCCTTCTTTATATTGGTCGTCATGACGTCGCTCCTGTCAGCCGCCTGGCAGCACTGCGTGTTATTCCTAATGCCTCAGAAACGATTTTTGTCACAAACGGCCGCCAGCGGGCCCGGGGGGCCAAAAATCCGCCGCGAAACCCGCCTA
>Ga0214919_10008887_pt1 | contig 13087 bp, 12 predicted proteins | sample LL1503_MetaG_FD_177994 | JGI IMG/M metagenome (GOLD analysis project Ga0214919, IMG submission 177994) | Freshwater microbial communities from Lake Lanier, Atlanta, Georgia, United States - LL-1503 | ecosystem: Environmental > Aquatic > Freshwater > Lake | place: USA: Georgia | collected...
CAGCAGTGTTGTTTTTCCAGCACCGTTGAGACCCAAAATAACAACGCGTGAGCCCTTATCAATAATGCAACTTACATCTGTAAAGATTTCAAGTGAGCCATATGACTTTGAAAGCTCTTCGCCAGAGAGCGGAGTTTTGCCGCAAGGCGCTGGCGTTGGAAAGCGAAGTTTTGCAACCTTGTCACTAACACGAACATCTTCCAAGCCACTGCGCAATTTCTCTGCGCGACGAAGCATGCCTTGAGCGGCAACTGCCTTACTTGCCTTAGCGCGCATTTTCTCGCCCTGCTTTTGCAAGATTTCGGCCTTCTTTTCAGCATTAGCGCGTTCTCGTTTGCGGCGATGTTCATCTTGTTCACGCTGTAATAGGTATTGCTTCCAACCCATGTTGTATACATCAATCACATTACGATTTCCATCGATGTAAAAAACCTTATTTACGACTGTCTCAATCAAATTCACATCGTGGCTGATAATTACTAGACCACCAGAATATTTACTCAAATATTCACGTAGCCAGATGATGGAGTCAGCATCTAAGTGGTTAGTAGGTTCATCGAGTAGAAGTGTTTCGGCGCCAGAAAAAAGAATGCGAGCAAGTTCAATACGTCGTCGCTGACCACCAGAGAGTGTGCTCAATTCATGAGCAAAGACGGCTTCAGTGACACCAAGAGAGGTCGCAATCGCTTCTGCTTCAGCTGTAGCTGCATAACCACCAGCGGCGCTAAATTCGGCCTCTACTCGACCATAGCGTTCCATTGCTTTTTCTAGAGCTTCACCTTCAGTTGTAGACATCTCTTCTTCAACCATACGCATGCGATGTGCAATCTGATCTAAATCACGTGCTGAAAGAATGCGCTCGATAACACTTCCTTGATCTTCACCAGTGCGAGGATCTTGGGGGAGGTATCCAATTTTTCCTGTGCGATTGACGGCGCCACCAGCAGGCATAGTTTCACCTGCGAGAACTTTTGCGAGAGTACTTTTGCCAGCGCCATTTCGACCGACGAATCCAATGCGGTCACCATGATTGATGCGAACAGTGACGCCAGATACTAAGAGTCTTGCCCCAGCACGCAATTCAAGAGCCTGTGTGGAGATCATTTGACGAAGTCTCCCACAGCCTAGAAGTTATACGAAATTAGGCTTTGCCAATTCGCGTACGACGAGGGATTGCAAATGATTTACCGACTGCTGTGAGTTCATCAGAGACCTGCGCCTTGATGTTCTCTTCACTTTTTAGAAGAGCAACAAGGGCTGCAATTGTTTTCGCAAGCTCCTTTTGTTCACTTTCGAGTTCGAGTTTGCTCATCTTTGTCAATCGACGAAGAGGCATGTCCAAGATGTAGGTCGCCTGCTCATCATTGAGTTTGAAGCCCTTGATGAGTGATTCTTTCGCAGTTGATGCATCATCACTGCTGCGAATAATTTTGATGACTTTATCGATATCGATAATTGCTTTGAGAAGACCATCAACAAGAGTTAATCGTGCTTGAGCTTTTGCTTTGCGGAACTCGGATCGGCGACGTACTACTTCGATACGGTGTTCGATAAAGACTTGTAGAAGTTCCTTTAGGCCAAGTGTCTGTGGCTTTCCCTTTACAAGGGCTACCGCGTTGATTGAGAAAGCATCTTCCATAGGAGTGAGTTTGAAGAGTTGATCAAGAACATTCTCTGGTTCAAAGCCATTCTTGAGTTCGATAACAACATTTGTGCCAGTCTGACCATCGGAGAGATCAATGATGTCACTAATTCCCTGAATCTTCTTAGCCTTTACTAAGTCAGCAATACGTTCTACGACTTTTTCTGGCCCGATAGTAAATGGAAGTTCCTTGATAACAATTCCCATTTTGCGAGACGTTACTTTATTGATCTCAACCGTTGCGCGCACTTTGAAAGAACCTTTACCTGTTGCATAGGCTTCGCGCACACCTTCGAGGCCAACGAGTTCACCACCAGTTGGAAAATCTGGACCTGGTACAAACTTCATCAATTGATTGATGGTTGCCTTTGGATTATCGATGAGATGCTTTGTGGCAGCAATTACTTCACCTAAATTGTGAGGCGCCATATTTGTTGCCATACCAACGGCAATACCTGAACCACCATTGACGAGAAGATTTGGATAAGCAGCAGGTAATACAAGTGGTTCTAAAATTTGGCCATCGTAATTTGGCCCAAAGTCGACAGTGTCTTCATCGGCTTCGGCAACCATTGCCATTGCAGCAGTTGCGAGTCGTGCTTCTGTGTAGCGCATCGCTGCAGGACCTGCATCGAGTGAACCAAAGTTTCCGTGACCATCGATGAGGGGAAGGCCCATTGAAAAAGATTGCGCCATACGAACAAGTGCGTCATAGATTGCACCATCACCGTGTGGGTGCAACTTACCCATTACTTCACCAACCACACGAGCACTCTTTACATGTCCGCGCTCTGGTCGAAGACCCATATCTGCCATCTGATGCAGGATGCGACGGTGTACTGGTTTCAAACCATCGCGTGCATCGGGCAGTGCGCGTGAGTAAATAACTGAGTATGCATATTCAAGAAAGGATTCAGACATTTCAGTTGATACATCAATATCAACAATCTTTCCTGGAAATTCTCCAGGTTTAGGTCCGATTACTTTCTTACCTTTTGCCGCTGATTTCGCGGGAGTCTTCGCAGTAGCCATGGAGGGCATTCTGCCAAGAGGAGTAGCTAAATCTTGGTACCAACTGGTGGGCGCGCCCCAACGATTGCAACACAATGGGCTGCAATCGCTATTCCACTAGAAATTGAAGAGGTTAGGTCTGACGACCTGAGGTGTTCGGTGATAAATCCTGCAGCAAAAGAATCTCCAGCCCCAGTTGTATCGACCATTGCAACATGAGGAGCTGCAATTTCGATAGGAAAGCCATTTCTTTCTTGCCCAATGGCTCCGCGAGATCCTTCTTTGATTACGACCACATGAACATATTGAAGAAGTTGAATTAGCGCTAAATCATTATCACTCTCATTAGAAAGGTAATGAGCTTCTTCCTCATTGAGAATGATCGCATACATTTTTGGTAGCCAAGAAAGTATTTCTCTTTTTTCAACCGCGCTCATTCCACCAACAGTTGCGGGGTCAAAATAGATTGGAATTCCCGCAGTGGTAATTTTTGCAATCATTTTCATTACTTCAGGTCGAGATATTGGATCTAGCAGTGCATATCCACTCAGATAGACGCCTTGAAAATTATCAAGTTCTGGTAAATCAGCTAAATTCAGTCCTGAGTTTGCACTAGTACTTGCAAGCATTGTTCGCTCACCTGTTGGGTCCAAAATCACCACCACGACGCCAGTACTTACACCATCGACTAATAGACCACCATGCTCAACCCCTGATTTTTCTAGTTCGCTGCGTAGAGTATTTCCTGCAGAATCATTGCCTAATCGAGCAACGAGATAACTTTCAGAACCCGCGACTCGAAGCCATGACGCTACATTTCCCCCAGATCCTCCACCATGCGTAGACGTTATTGCTGCGGTGTCACTTCCGAAGTTAATGAATTGCGGCGCAACTGAAACCTTAGAGATTACATCGAGCATCACATCGCCGATGCACAGAACTTTCATGACTACTTACCTTGCATCGCTATTGCAATATCTGCTGCTAAAGCAGAGTTAGATTTGATAATCTCAATATTGACAGTTAGGGACTCTCCCTCACTTACAGTATGAAAGTGTTCCAAGAGATATGGGGTAACAGCTTTGCCTGTTATGCCGTCGCGAGTTGCGTTAGCAAGACCACTATGGAGAATCGCATCATGACGGGCCCTATCCATCTCTTTAGACACAGGATTTGTAACCAATAAGGCTGAATTTGTTGCGCCAATTGCAGTGCGAGTTTTGATTATTTCAGCAATTTCCTGAGCGCTGTCGACTCTATGTTCTATTTCATAGCCAGAATCAGTGAGATAAAAACCAGGAAACTTATTTGTACGAAATCCAACTAAGCCGATTGCAAGTGTTTCAATTCGTTCAAGCGTTGCTCCAACATCGAGTATTGACTTCACGCCTGCGCAAACAACAGTGATATCTAAATGGGATAAAGCAGTTAGATCTGCAGATTCATCAAATGAATCTTGAGCCCCGCGATGTACCCCACCTAATCCGCCGGTGGCAAAAACTTTGATTCCTGCAAGTGCAGCGAGATGAGCAGTAGCTGCAACAGTAGTTGCTGCACTGCCTTTCTTGGCAATAACAATTGCTAAGTCTCGACTTGAAGCTTTTGTAATATCGTCACGCATTGCAAGCTCTGCTAATTGCGTCTCATTGAGTCCTATACGAACAACGCCACCAAGTAATGCGATAGTCGCAGGGATAGCACCTCTAGATCGAATAATTGCTTCGACTTCTTGAGCAACCTGCAAATTTGATGGCCTAGGAAGACCATGGCTAATAATTGTTGATTCGAGTGCCACAATAGGCAATCCTTTTTCCAAAGCCGCCTTTACCTCATCGGAATAAGTAAGCGAATCAGAAATTTTCGAATTCATAGAGTGAACAATAGTGGATTCGATGAGAAGATACGCCTGTGCATTTATCGCAAATAACTCCATCGATTTTTGCATCCTTGTCATTAGATGGCGCACAGGATTTCCTTGGTGTGGGGGAGAGCCCCGGTGGTCGAGAATTACTTTTTCTAATCGATGGCCTAGGCGCAGATGCAATTGAAAAGTATGGCGAGTTTGCACCTGCTATTTCGCGATTGTCTTCATTTGGAACTATTGCAACTTCTTTTCCATCAACTACTGCAACGAGTTTGGCAACACTGACAACTGGTGAGCTTCCGGGAGTACACGGAATGTTGGGATACACAGTTCAAGTCCCACGAAGCGGTGGTCGTATTCTTAATGCACTCAAATGGGATGAACGCGTTGATCCCATTAATTGGCAACCGGTTCCGACGCTCTTCGAAAGAGGTACAGAAGCTGGAATTTCAGTTTCTCATGTTGCAGCCAAGAGATATGAAAATTCAGGCTTTACCCGCGCAGTATTTCGCGGTGCACAGTACCTGGGAGCAAATATTGGTGCAGATATGATTGCGCAAACAAAAGCGGCTCTCAAACAAACACCTTCTTTTGTTTATCTCTATGTCAATGATTTAGATGTTGCAGGCCATAGTGATGGAGTAGGTTCTGAGAAATGGATAGCGGCACTCTCCATGATTGACTCTTTGTATGCATCATTGGTAAAAGAGATGCCAAGTAAGACCCGTATTTGGCTAACAGCAGATCATGGCATGGTGAGTGCTACAAAGAAGATAATTATTGGTATTGATAACCCGCTTGCAGAGGGAATATCTGTCATTGCTGGTGAACCAAGAGCTCGACACCTCTACTTGGATTCATCTCGCGATAGCAAAGCTGCTCGTGATGAAGTTGCTATACAGTGGCGTGAATTCCTCAAAGAGGATGCAGAAGTACTTACGCGAGAAGAGGCGATAGAGGCTCATCTCTTTGGTAACGAAATATCGCAAGAGTCATTTGATCGAATGGGTGAAGTAATTGCAGTTGCCCAAGGCGGTGTTGTACTCATTGAGCAATCTCGCGAAGATAAAGAAGGTGCAATGGTTGGACATCATGGAGGAAATAGCGAGATTGAAAGCCGAGTGCCTTTACTTACAACAACGTTGAACTAGTTTTCTTCGTCATCTTTCTTGATTCCAAACATAATTTCATCCCAACTAGGAACCTTTGCTCGGGCAGTGATTCCGTCTTTGATTGCTTCATCATCAGGTTCTTCACGAATAACTGCAAGGCGAGGTGTTTCACGAATCGGCTCTACGGTCTCGAGTGATCTAACGGGCTGTGGCGTATCAGTATGAACAAGGCCATGCTCTGGAGTTGTACGAACAGGGGCTTCATCGCCCATCATCCAGCGAGCATTTTCATCGAGTGAATTGATTGTGCGCCGTGTTGGATCAAAGTTCCATTGAGCTTTCCCGCGACCAGATGAATTTGGATAGTGAAGTTCTAGCATCCATGTTCCATCTTCATGTCGCCATGTATTCCATTCCAATTGCGCGCTATCAATATTGCGCGGTGCTAAACGAGAAATTACAACACCAAGGAGACCAACAGGATCGCGCCCGCTCTCTTTGCGGATCGCAATCTGTTGCGCCTGATCAATGATGTAAATGCGCTCTTGCAATATCGGTCCAGAGAAACGCTCAATTTTCTCTAATGAAATACTATTTTCACGAGATAGTGCTTCTGTAGATTCTCCTGCACGCAATCTACGTTGAATCTCTGCAATGCTAATGATTGGCTCATCTGCGTGTGGAACAACTGAAAGTTTTTGTTGACTCACAATCGTGCGCAAAGTGTCAGTGATGCGGACTGTAAATTCTTTTCCATCGGGATCTAAAAGATTTAGGGAGAGGCCATCCTCACTCCGACCATTCATTCTTAGTTCAGTCACGGTGCTGAGGGTAACTGATGAGAGGCCGATACGTTGTGAAGTGTGCCAGCGTGGCACAAAGTGCTGCGAGGGTAAATCCTAAAGGAACCCGGAACGCTGTTTCGGTACCGTGGTTATCGATGATCCATCCTGCTAAGGCGCTTGCAGTAGCGCCGCCAATTGGCATTCCAGCAGTAACCCACGCCAAAGTTTCAGTGAGTTGCGCCGAAGGTACAGCTTTTTCAACAATTGCGTAGGCATTGATAATTATCGGAGCAATGGATAAGCCATTTATGAAGAGTGCGAGAGCGAGAAAGGGAATGCTTTTCACAAATAAGAATGGAATTGCTAGAAGACTCAATACAGCCAAATTGATTACGTATCGCATGGCTGGTGCAGATTTCCATTTGATAGTTCCGGTGATTATTGCCGAAACGGCGCTTCCTCCAGCCCAAATCGCTAACAAGATTCCAGTTTGGCCTTGCGCATTTCGGACTTCTGAAAAACTAACAACACATAAACCCATGGAACTAAAGAATCCACCGACAATAGCTGCAGGAATCGCAACAGCGCGCACAACTTTATTTCTTAGCACTGGAGGATGTGGCTCGTCATTGATTCGAGGCGAAGGAGGTGGTTCAGTATTTTTCAGTGAGGCAAGTGCTGGCAAACCTGTACAAAAGAAAACAAGGGCAGCAACCATTCCCGCAGCCGGATGAATCGATGTAGCACAGAGCGTTGCAAGCATTGGGCCAAAAATAAAGACGAATTCATCGATAAGAGATTCGTATGAATAAGCAGTATTTACTAGGTGATGATCCGCATTATTTTTATTGAGAACATAAAGCCAACGAATTCGAACCATGCCACCGGCATTGATAGTCGTCAGTTCGGCCAAAATAATTGTTAGAAACCAGGTCCAAACAGGCGTGGATGTAACAGCACAAACAATAAAAATTGTCATCAGAAGAGTGCGAAGAGGAACAATCAAATTCAGTATTCTCCGCTGTCCATATCTATCGGCCTGACGAGACCAAAATGGAGTCGCAATTGATTTTGTGATTTCAGCTATCGCACTCAAAAGACCAGCGAGTGCATACGAATCACTTGCTGCGACTACTACAAAAATAAGGGCTAAACCCTCCATTGATATTGGCATGCGCCCAATAAAGCCGGCAATGGAAAATTTCATTCCCCCTGGAGTTTTAAAAAGGGTTGTATATGCCGAGAACATGAGGGCGATTCTATGTGAGGCGGTAAGGTTATGGATATGTCTGAGGCCAACGACTTACTCGAATTAGCGCTATCAATTGGTAGTTCAGCCTCTGAGTATCTTATGAAGCGTCCTGCAACTTTTGAACTAGTTTCAAAATCAACTGCTATTGATATTGCAACACAGATGGATAAGGGCAGTGAAGAACTCATCGTTTCAGCAATTCTAAAATCCCGCCCTGACGATGGAATTATTGCTGAAGAAGGTTCTGCAAAAGAATCAAAAAGTGGCATCACGTGGGTCATCGACCCACTCGATGGAACGGTCAATTATTTATATGGATTACCAGGGTGGAATGTCAGCATTGCTGCCAAGAATGAGCATGAAACTTTAGCGGGAGTAGTCTTTGCCCCAACGATAAATTCTGTGTGGCATGCAAGCAAGGGCGGCGGCGCATTTTTCAATGGCCATTCAATTCGTTGTAATGATCCAATTGACTTAGATCGCGCACTCATTGCAACTGGTTTTGCATACGATGTTGAAGATCGATTCACACAGGTGGAACAAATGCGCGCACTCGTTCCACTCATTCGCGATATGCGTCGCAACGGAGCAGCAGCAGTTGATTTATGTCATGTTGCAATGGGCGCACTCGATGCATATTTTGAATCTGGCCTCAAAGAATGGGATCTCGCAGCCGGCGCGCTCATCGCCACCGAGGCAGGGGCAATCGTTACAACCCAAGAAGGACTCAATCGACCAACATCATTGGCCGCTGGCCCACACCTTCATAAAGTGCTCAGAGCTACGCTCGCGATTTAGCCGATTTACGCTCAGAGCCCTTCCTGTGGCAAGATACGCAGTCTGCACGGCTCCACCGAGTCCGGGCTTTGAACCTAAATAAGTATCGATTAGAGGACGACAATGAACATTCTTGATGCCGTAGATGCAGCTTCACTGCGCAAAGATATTCCGCAATTCCGCGCAGGAGATGAGCTCAAGATTCATGTTCGCGTTATTGAAGGTAGCAAGAGCCGTCTTCAGGTCTTCCAAGGAATCGTTATCCGTCGTCAAGGCGATGGCGTTCGCGAAACATTTACAATCCGTAAAGTTTCATACGGTGTTGGAGTAGAACGTACATTCCCAGTACACACACCAGTTATTGAAAAAATTGAGTTAGTAAAGAAGGGCGAAGTACGTCGCGCCAAGCTTTACTACCTACGCGATCTTCGTGGTAAGGCTGCAAAGATTCGTGAAAAGCGCGATGGCGTTGAAGGTTACGGCGATGGAATTCTTTCTACTCCAGAACCTGTAGCTGTTGCAGCCCCTGTGGTTGAAGAAGTTGTTGAAGCAGTTGTCGAGGCTCCAGTTGTTGAAGCTGTTACTGAAGAAGCACCGGTTGCTGAGGTAGTAGCTGAAGATGCTCCAGTAGCGCAAGAAAAACCAGCAGCCGAATAACTCCACCAATGCGTCGCAAGGGTTCACTCCTCAAGGAGTTCCCAATACTTATAGTTGTCGCATTAATTGTTTCATTACTAATCAAGACTTTCTTGGTGCAATTTTTCTATATTCCTTCAGGCTCCATGGAAAATACTCTGCAAATTAAGGATCGCGTTGCAGTAAATAAGATTCCATTTATCTCACGTTCTATTCATCGTGGAGATATTGTCGTTTTCCGCGATCCAGCTAATTGGTTATCAGAGCCATTTACTTCAGAGTCACCATTTGTAGTTGAGAAAATTCGAGAAGGATTAGTGACATTAGGTGTATTACCCAACCCGGCAAAGCAATACCTTGTAAAGCGCGTTGTTGGCATTGGAGGAGACCGGGTTGTCTGCTGTAGCAAGAGCAAGAAACTAACAATCAATGGCAAAGAATCAACAGAGCCATATATTTTTGAAGGTAATGATCCAAGTGACATGAATTTCGATGTAACGATACCTGAAGGAAAGATTTGGGTGATGGGTGATCATCGCGGTGCAAGTGCGGATTCTCGCTATCACCAAGATGACATCAATAAGGGCATGGTTCCTCTAAATAGAGTCACTGGGCGAGTTGTTGCAGTAATTTGGCCATTCAAAAATTTGAAAATTATTAGCGGTTTCAATTCCCTCAAGTAGTTTGTAATGAAAGTTATTGAGCAACTTCTCATAGATGCAGGTATTTCACCTATTGCCGGAGTTGATGAAGCTGGACGTGGTGCTTGTGCTGGTCCACTCGTTATTGCAAGTGTGATTTTGAAAGATCCCTTTGCAATCGAGTTAGCACCAGTTCGTGATTCCAAAGAGATTCCAGAAAATGAGCGCGATGCCATTTATGAATTGATCATGGAAATCGCTGCATCGGTAAGTGTGATTATTGTTCCCGCTAAAGAAGTTGATGCACGCGGAGTTCATGCAGCAAACCTGGATGGAATGCGCAGAGCAGTTCAAGGTTTAGATCAAGTGCCCGCCTATGTGCTAACGGATGGCTACGCTATTGAAGGACTTGGTCTACCAAATTTGGCAGTCTGGAAAGGTGATCAAGTTGTAGTATCGATTAGCGCTGCATCCATAATTGCGAAAGTAACCAGGGATCGAATTATGCGAGAGATGGATAAAGAATTTCCTTTGTATGGTCTAGCTGGTCATAAGGGATATATCACTGCAGCACATACGAAAGCGCTCAATGAATATGGTCCGATAATTGAGCATCGTCGTTCTTTTGCAAATATTGCCGCCCTTATCAACAAAGGCTAATACCCACATAATTTTCTTTTAGTCGTTATCGTGAATGGAGAAATTCTAATCTGCTCCTCTTATGCCGATAGAAGAGAAGAATTCAAAGAGTAAAAATAACAAACTTACTGGAGCATTTGGCGAGGAAATTGTCGCCAGATTTCTTATCCAGCGCGGTTATGAAATTATTGAGAAGAATTGGCGAATCCGTGAAGGCGAAATTGATATCGTCGCATTGGCCCCCAATGGAATCTTTACTTTTGTGGAAGTAAAGACACGTAGATCCCTTGCCTTTGGCCACCCTTTGGAAGCTATCAATAATGAGAAAGCACATCGACTTCAACGCTTGGCGCTTGCCTGGCTTGTTACACACAAATGTTTTGGCTGTGACTATCAAATAGATGGTGCTGCCGTACTAATTGCTGAAGACCTAACTCATACGATTGAATATAGAGCGAATCTTTTATGAGTCTTGCCTCAACTTTGGCGGTTTCACTACAAGGAATTTCGGGCAACGTAGTCACAGTCGAAGTCGACATTGCTGATGGAATTCCTTCTTACACACTTTTAGGGCTGCCCGATACCGCACTTTCTGAATCCCGAGATCGAATACGTGCGGCTCTTGTAAATTGCGGGGAGGTCTGGCCGCATCGCAAAGTAACTGTTTCACTATCCCCGGCATGGTTACCTAAAAGTGGTTCAAGTTTCGACTTAGCAATCTGTATCGCTATTGTCAGTGCAACCATTGAATTGCCGGAAGAACGACAAAGTAATTTGATATTTTTAGGTGAACTTGCACTCGATGGTGCTCTGCGATCAGTTCGAGGTGTTTTGCCTTCACTCATCGCTGCATATGAATCTGGATATACAACCGCAGTAGTTCCTCTAGCTAATGCTCAAGAAGCTGCACTAATGACGCAGATGAATATTATTGCGATGCCACATCTTCGCGATGTCTTGCATTGGATGCGAACCGGTGAGCGAAGCGAGGCCATAGAAATAGATTTGCAATGGCAGGAGAGCTCGCCATTGTTAGATTTTTGCGATGTTGCTGGACAACCTCAAGGTCGAATTGCAGCCGAGATAGCAGCGACAGGAGGCCACCATTTATTACTAATTGGCCCACCAGGTGCTGGGAAAACAATGATTGCTGAACGCATTCCAACAATCATGCCTGCACTTCGGTTAGCGCAAGCTTTAGAAGTGACTTCAGTGCATTCAATTGCGGGATCACTTACAGATCGATCTCCACTTTCACTCGTTGCACCAATTGTCGCTCCCCACCACACAGCTACACGAATTGCAATGGTTGGTGGTGGCGCACATGCAATCAAGCCAGGTGCATGCTCACTCGCACATCATGGTGTTCTCTTTATTGATGAAGCACCAGAGTGTGGAAATGGCGTTCTGGATTCACTGCGACAACCATTGGAATCTGGAACAATCACGATTGCTCGCAATAGTGGAAATCTAACGTTGCCCGCGCGATTTCTATTAGTTCTGGCGGCAAATCCTTGTCCTTGTGGCAAGTTTTCAGGTCGAGGGCTTTCATGCACATGTACCTCTGTTCAAGTCCGTCGATATCTCGGGAAGTTATCTGGTCCTCTCTTAGATCGTATTGATCTGAAAGTTCACATCGATCCAGTAGGTCGCGTTGATATGGCGCGAGATTCTTTAGGCGAATCCAGTGCCGTAATCCGTGAGCGAGTTATAGCTGCGCGAGCAATCGCAGCGGCTCGTTTTGAAGGATTGCCCTGGCAACTCAATTCACAAATCCCTACTCGTGCGCTCAGAACTACCTTTCGATTAGAGCGTGATGCAATGAATTTTCTTCATGATGAATTAGATAGAGAACGCATTACTGCGCGCGGACTTCATAAAATTTCTAGAGTTGCATGGACACTTGCTGATCTTTCGGGTCATTCCAGACCGAATCGCAGTGATGTAGAACAGGCATATCTATTGCGCGAAGGCAGTCAGAGTTGAACGAGAGAGAAGCAAGAGCAATTCTTTTCGCCTCCATAGAAGGGGGCTCAACTTTTTGGTCTGGAGAAATCTTTAGTACAAGTGCTTTGGCAGTTTACGAAAGAGTAATCGCGGGCAGTTTCGATCCAGTCAAGTATGAAAAAGTCATCCAAAAGATTAGGAGTGCAAATCCGATGGAGATTCTAGAAAAAATCGAAGCCGCACATATTCAATTTCTCACACCGGAAGATGAGAATTGGCCACATCAGGTAGATGATCTAGTTGCCCCTCCTATTGCACTCACAGTTAAAGGAAATACCAGTACCTTCGCCATCCCATCACTTGCAATTGTTGGTACAAGAAACCCAACACCATATGGAATGCGAATAGCTAGTGATTTTGCCGCAGGATTCGTAGATCGTGAATGGGCAGTGATTAGTGGTGGTGCATATGGAATTGATACTCATGCACATAAAGGTGCAGTCATTGCAGAAGGAATGACTATTGCTGTCGTTGCAACGGGCTTAGATATTAATTACCCCGCTGGCAACGCGCGTCTCTTTGAGCAAATATTGGAAAATGGAGCCATCATCAGTGAAGTAATGCCAGGAATTCATGCGATTCCTGTTCGCTTTCTGACTCGCAATCGACTTATTGCAGCTCTTTCTAAGGCAACACTTGTTGTTGAAGCTGCATTTAGGAGCGGATCGCTTCGAACAGCTCGGGATGCAGCAGAGTTAATGAGACCCGTAATGGCAATTCC
>Ga0214919_10008888_pt1 | contig 13086 bp, 9 predicted proteins | sample LL1503_MetaG_FD_177994 | JGI IMG/M metagenome (GOLD analysis project Ga0214919, IMG submission 177994) | Freshwater microbial communities from Lake Lanier, Atlanta, Georgia, United States - LL-1503 | ecosystem: Environmental > Aquatic > Freshwater > Lake | place: USA: Georgia | collected 2015-03-15
ATAGACGGTGTTTCTGCTCAATGTTCGTGTCTCCAACTTTTTTTATTGACATCAAGATACCTTTGCTAAAAAAAAGTCCAGCATTCCTCATCAGATTACCAATGTATTTCATAATAAGCCGTCAGCACGGCTCCAACGCTGAAAGCAACTTAGAGCAACGGTTTTTGCGTAGCCAGAAAGCACTTGAGACACTTAAGCTTGCAGCGGAATCTGGGGAATTTGACGTGCAGCTGGAAAGTGCAGGACTGAAACTGAAAAACGGATTCACGAAATAGCTTGTTTGAAGTTGTCCTTTCAAAAGGACAACGATGCCCCACTTGATGGGGCATTTCCATATCCGACTTAAGGTGAACAGATAAATACATCGGAGGATCAACCGATGAGATTATTTGAGTTCGCTGACGCTGAGTCGCAGATGGAGTTGTGGAAGCTAATCACTGATAATGTTTGGCAAGCTATTTATAAGCAAGCACAAGAGCAAAAACAGAATGATGCTCAAAAAGCTAAATCAATGAATGCTGCCCCTAAACAAGCTAAACCAATCAAGCCCAAGATCGTCAGTCCTCAACCAACCAAAACCAAGAAAACATCAGCTCAAGCGATACAGCGTCAGAAAGTCCAAGCTAACGCTGTTAAATCCAAAGCTAAGACGACTTCAGCGCCAAGTAGTAGTGTTGTTGCTTCAGTTGGGAAAAATCAGTCAAATCCGTTGTCTGTCAATCAGACAGAGAAGATGTTGGATCCTTTGATCAGAAACCCTGTTGTTAAGCAAATCACAAAGTAGTACAGTCAGTTCTATTTTCTGTAATCAAAGCCTATTTTCAAATGTCTAATCAAGTATCAATTTCAAAGAATAAAACTGTAGTTTTTGATTGCGTACTTAGTTCTGGTTTTTGGCTCTTTGATTTAAATAGAGATGGCATTAAAGACTTAGTAGCGATTGGTTTAGATAATGAATTCAAAGTTGCACTTAGTTCAAAAATAACGGGGACTTGGGTACAAACCAATAAGCTATGGGCATCACCTGCACCACATGTTGACAAAGCAGGACTTGGAGACAGCCCAATTATTCTGTTCAATGATCTTAACAATGATGGATTGAATGATTTTGTTGTTTTCATACTTGGTCCGCTAACATATTTTGATACTTTGCTACCAGACGGACAAAAAAGTGGAGCATTTACAGGAATCCCACCACAAACATTTATTGCTAGTGTTGATGGAACATATAAATCTAGCGGTGAAATTTCAAATATATATGAAAAAATTGTCGTCAAAAACTTTATTCCTCCATCAACGACAGGCTATCAAATTAATTCAAATATGTCAGTCAAGGATGCATCAGTTGCTGACATAGATTTAGATGGTGATTTGGACATTTGGCTGGAATCAAACGGAGGAACAAATATCTATTCACACTTTTTAATTAATGAAGGAAATGGAAACTGGAGTGTTGATATCTATAACAGATTAAAGGAAATAGGCGATCCGAATTGGAAAATCACAAATGAGTTTTGGCGCTTTAGTCAAGGACTTCTAACTGATATAAATGGAGATAAATTTCCTGATTTGATTATGGGTCAAATGAGGGCACATGCTTGGCAACAAAATGAGCACTCTTTAATTTATTTGAATAATGAAAAAGGATTCTTTCCTCTTGACTCACAAATACAACTTCCCCATCCCCAATTTAATGAAGGCTGGACAAAGGTTGTTGATTTAGTTGCACAAGATTTAAATGGAGATGGAAGAAAAGATTTAGTTCTCCTTCACATTCGTTACGGCACAACTACAGAAGAATATAAAAAAACATCATTTGTAGGCGAATTTATTCAGCTTTTATATCAAGATAAAAATGGAAAATTCATTGATCAATCTTGGCGACTAGGTGATCAGGCTAAGCTGTCCCAAACTAATCCTCCTGCTGAACAAGCTCAAGGTCTAACAGTTTCAGACTTTAACGCGGACAAGCTTCCTGATGTTGCGCTTAAGTACAACGGAAATGTTAGTGCAACAGATCTAAATACTCCATGGCTTTACTTGCAAAATAGCTACGGTGCTTTTGAAAAAGTTGATCCTTTCTTTTATACCGGTGGCGATAAGTGGTTTGGTGAAAATGCAATTATTGAGGACATAGATGGCGATGGAGTGGTAGAGATCGTTTCTACTGATTTGCTGCCTGGCAAAGATGGTGTTCACAACACAGGAGATGAGATTTCTTCAATCATCGTTTCATATTTCAGTACTTCAAACGATTTCAAAAGCATTACTCAAAGTCGCTATCCATTTCAAGATCGTAAGGTTGCTCTTGATCTTGAAGGCAACGCAGGCACCACTGCAAAAATTTTAGGTGCTGTTTTCGGCAAAGAATCACTTAGTAACAAAAACTATGTTGGTATCGGGCTTCATTTCTTGGATGCCGGTTGGACTTACGACAACTTGGCTGGTCTCGCACTTGACGCCGCTGGTGCAAAGACGAACGATCAAATTGTTAGCTTGCTTTGGACTAATGTGATCGCAACTAAACCGACTACTGCAGACAAGCAACCATTCATAGCACTACTGGAAAACGGAATGACTGCTGGTGCACTTGCGCATCTTGCTGCGGATTCAAGTTACAACATCACTAACATCAACTTAGTTGGATTAGCTCAAACTGGTATTGAGTACATACCGATGAGTTGAATGAATGACCTTTTAAAAGATAAAAAATAAAGGCTTAGCAAATGACTCACACTTCTTTTTTTAATCAGATCTTCAAGAAATTTGTTTGCTTTATTTTTCTATTTAATAGTTCGGCATTTGCTATGGACTATTACAACAGCAGCAACAACCAGATTACGCTTAGCTATGTATTGGTTGATAAGACTCTGTACAAAAATGTAGTGGTGGAGTTGGGCTCTATCGTTTCCTTATCAGGAGGTGAGATTAAAACTAATTACTCTGAATACAACAGCATCACTCAGATCTTAAGCGTACCTGTTGTGAAGGTAGGTGATCTTTTTTACACCAATAGCAAAGTTACAGTTGGCAAGATAATTTCAGTTGAATCTGGGACTAGTTTTACTGGGGCAATTCCAATAGAAACAAAATTAGTTGGCACGTCTTGTCAATCCTATGGATTAAATGGCTCAATTAATAATACAGATATTTTTGGATCTACTAATTTTTATTCAGTTCATCCAATTGGAGAAAAGTCTTATGCCTGTCAAATTGTAAATAAGTCAGATGGATTTCCCGTTTACTCAAGCAGTCAATCCTTACGATTTGAACTTAGAGCAGGCGACTGTAGTGCAAACACTGGAAATGATTTTAATGACTGCCCAAATGATCGCAGCAGAACTGAAGTCGCAGATCGCAAAGCACCTACTAGTTATATTGATAAAGTTATCACTTACGAGTACATGATGTACATACCTAGTCAGATCAACTTTAAACCACCACGTTCATCACTAACCGTAAGTCAAGTTTTAATGTTTACTCCAAACAACTATGTTGGTTTGGCACAGTTGGTTATTGACGACAACAGCAACTTAATTTTGGGTTTGACTACTGATTTCCAATGGACTAGACCTCCAGTTGATCCATTTGTAATGGAAAAGCCGTTTGATCAATGGATCAAGATTAAGTTTGATATTAAAACTACCACTAGTCCAAATGGCTACGTACGATTGACAGTTAATGATAAATTTATTCATGAACAAGTCCGCCAAACTTCAGCAGAAGATGATCTAACCTTACGACTTAGACTTGGCCTATACAACACAGGCATTTCTAGGTATAAAAGTGAATGGCCTACGCAAATAATTTATTACGATGAGGTAGTGAGGACAATGAAGTAAGTCGCAATCCTGAATCTGAACAATCTACTTTTTCAATTGTGAAAATGATGTTGAAAACTAAAAATCTTGCTTTGTTGTCAGCTTTAGTTGCTGCGGGAATTAGTCTTCTTTTACTTTTTAACGTTGACAGTAGTACGACTGAAGTTAAGTTGAATTCAGAATCACCACAACCATCGCAAATGACAAAGACGGAACCAACAACTGAAGTTCCACAAACCCCTACTGTTGAAGATCCATTCAAGAAATTTCTGGATCAAAAAGCTAGTATTTCAAATACAGTTACCAAATCAGACAACGCTCAAGTCGTACTAGCTCAACCAGGCAAAGATCCATTCAAAGAGTTTTTAGACAAGCAGAAACAAAACTCCAAGGATCAAGTTGTTTCGCCCTTTGGAAAGAACTAATTAACCACCAACTGTCGTGTAAAACGACACCTGATCTCCACTAGAACCCACGAGCACGGTAGACCCGCAGAAACCAAACCTGACAGAACGATTCATCAGCATAAGTTGTCCCTTTGAAGGACATCCTTCCAGACCCCAAACTTGATTCAAAAGTACTGACCAAGCAAACGGGTAAACACTCAGTGACAGCACAATGCGAACGTGTGCTAATAGAACTGTGCTTATCTGAAGTGCTATTGACCTTAGCCACTCATCTTGCTAGCAGAACACTTCAAAATTAAGCTGGCTTTGTACATTGGAGATAGACAATGAACCATATGCGTGAAGGCGGTTGCCAGTGCGGGGCTATCCGATACTCGATCGATAAACAGCCTAGACTCACCTTTGCTTGCCATTGCACAGACTGCCAAAGGCGAAGCGGGAGTGCGGTTGTTGTCTCACTTTTAATTCCTGCGAGTTCATTTCACATCACACGTGGCAACCTGACACCACAAACACGAACCAACGACAACGGTCGAGTTCTGAAACATTGGTTCTGCAGCGAATGCGGCACACAGATACTCGGAATGGTGCGAGGCACAGCCCCTGATATTTACCAGACAGTACGAGTCGGGACACTGGACAATTCACGTGGTTTACCACCGCCTGTCCATATTTGGACTAGAAGCGCTCAAGATTGGTTCGTCTTCCCCGCTGACGCAAAGTGTTTCAAAGAGAACCCACCTGTGCCCTTACTGCAGCTTATGGATTGATATGCTTGAAGCCGAGAGCACGATCTTCACGCTGAAATCAAACCTGAATAAACGATTTGTACGCAGCGGGTAAAAATGGGCTACACCCTTCTAGACCCCAAACTTTTAGAATCAAGCAAGTTTTGAAGGTGCTCTTTTTAATATAAAAAAACTCGAAGCCGCAATCAAGCAAAGAATCCCTGCGAATAAAAATGCAGGCGTGTAAGTTCCAAGCGCATCACGACTTACGCCTGCACCAAATGTCATCAGTCCTGCAGCAACATGATGGGCTGCAAATATCCAGCCAAAAACAGCAGGTCCCATTTCACGTCCGAATGTTTGAACCGTTAACCTTACGGTAGGTGGCACAGTAGCAATAAAATCCAATCCGTATATGACGGCAAAAATAGTCAGCCCCATGATAGAAACATCTGCATATACCAGCCAGATTAGTCCAATGCCGCGTAGACCGTAGTACCAAACCAAAAGCCACCGATTGTCAAAACGATCTGATAGCCATCCTGATCCAATCGTGCCAATCAGATCGCAAACACCAATGACAGCGAGCAACCAAGCTGCTGCAGCGAATGGAATACCTAGATCTCCACAAAATGGAACTAAGTGTGCTTGTGTAAGGCCAAAACTTGAAACTCCACAAATTGCAAACGTGAAAACCAATATCCAAAATGTCCAGCTTTGAACACCCAGTTTCAATGCTTTGAAAGTAATTTGAACGAAGTTAGACTGGAGGACAGGAGGGATTGGCGAAACTGACGTCTCTCCAAATGGAGCCAACCCTAGTTCTTGTGGACGATCCCGAGCTAGCCACATAAACAGCAACCAGCTGACGAGAGCACCAACAGTTGGAATCGACAATGCAACTCGCCAACCCCAAAGTTCAGTGGCCCATGCTGCAACAGGCATAAAAATGAGGGTTCCTGTTGCCACAGAGCCGGACAATATGCCAAGTACCAAGCCTTGGCGAGCAACGAACCAACGCGTTGAAATAACTGACGATAACTGCATTGCAGTTAGTCCAGGAGCAAGGCCCAACAAGACTCCCATACCAAGCCACAATTGCCATTTTTCTGTTGTTGTAATGGCTACTATTAGACCAATGAGTAACATGGCGCCAGAAATACTGACCATGCGCCTTGGTCCGTAGCGAAGCATCAAACCACCGGCAAAAGGGGCCGCCAATCCAAAGAGCGCGAGGCGTAGACCCTGAGGTGCAGATAACTCTCCAAGACTCCAACCTAATTCCTTTGACATTGGAACGATGAGTACGCTGGGAACACCCATAGCCGCAGAAGAAAAAAGCGCATAAAGAAACGCCAAAAAGGTCATGGCCCAACCGTAGTGAATTCCTCGGTTATGCAAAGATGCAACGAAGTTGTCACGGAGGATTTGAACAACTGACATGTTACGCACCTTAGAATTAATCAAATTCAATTGTGCATCATCTTTAAAATGGAGAACACCATTGCCACCAACTGTCGTGTAACACGACACTGGATGACCACCTCAGACCAAAAGCACGGTAGATCCGCAGAAACCAAACCTGACTTAACGATTTGTGCACGTGCACAAATCGCTAATGTGTCACAGCAGCCTTACAGACTCGATGTAAGTTTGTAATTTTCAAAGAAATATTAGTCCTATTTTTTTTGTACAAACTTTATCAAGTTATTCAAGGGTTCAACTCTATATCCATTAGCTAATTAAAGCGCCTACTGGATTACAGGGTCAAGATGAGGAACACGTTTTGTATTCCCCTGTTTGTCTCTACTTAACTTTGACTGCAATTTATAGATTGGAAAAATTATGGATCAGTTTCAAACACTTTCTCTCCTAAACCTCTCAATGATTCAAAATGGCATTTTCACTGTGGGTACTTTCTTTATCTTATGGGTAGCATTTCGAATGGCGAATCAGGTTCGCAGGGATCAAGGAACCTTAGTGGCAAAAGTCTTAACCACTGCTTTCGGGTTGTTCGTTGTCATGCTAGGCCTTCAGGTTTTTGCCAACCGTAACTATTCGCTGGCTGCAGCGGCAAAAGCGTTGGCTACCTTGAAAGCTGGGGGGCAATCGCTCAGCGTTCAGGCTGAAGCGTATCTCGCAGGTCCTTATGGTGTGGCACCCACCGAACTACAGTACAGCCTTTTTTCAAACACTTCAAGCATCGCATGGTGGGCATTAGTTACCGTTATCTTTCTGGGCGTTGTTTGGCTACCAGTAAAGAAATAAGTACGACAGCCATTTTGCAAAAAGAGTCGTTCTAACAAAGCGGCTCTTTTGCCATTTTCAAATGGTTTAAGACAGATGGAAGTAGTTTCTTAAAGGAGTGATTGGCTCTATCAAAGTAAAAAGAGATGGTAGCCAACCTTAGCACCGCGGCAAGATTGGGGTTTGTCCTTTAAAAGGACATCACCATGAACTGTCGTGTTACACGACACTTGATCTCCACGACTAGCCACAAGCACGGTAGACCCGCCGAAATCAAACCTGACTCAACGATTTGTACGCAGGGGGTAAAAATGGGCTACATCCTTTTAGCCCCCAAACTTTATTCAAAAGTTCTGAATATCTAGGCATTGATTGTGGCTGTGGTCTAAATTTATTACACCCACAAACCTTTCTATTGCCATAGAATTAAAAAATCTGGGAGATATAAATGAATCACGGCAAGCGAGCACGCGCCCTAATTACAAGTACCAAGGCATTTTTTTCATTTTGTAACTCCGTTCAACTAATCTTAGCGCGCCTGGTCCTGCTCACCTCGTTCTTGGCGACCGTGTTCGCTGCGACCGTTACTCACGCAGCCCCCCAGGGCTTCTACCGCCAACCTGCCATTCAGGGTGAAACTATGGTTTTCGTCAGCCAAGGTGACATCTGGCGCAGTAGTGTAAGAGGCGGCTTAGCGCAACGACTGACTGCCCATGCCGGCCAGGAAGCCTGGCCGGTACTGCTGGCCGATGGTCAAACGATAGCCTTCGTTGCGCAGATCGATGGCGCTGGCGACGTATACACGATGCCGCTCTCCGGTGGGCCCGCCCAGCGCCGTTCATGGCTAGCTAATGCGCAGGTGCGCCTTTGGGGAGCCGACGCAGCGGGTAACCTGCTACTGACGGCACCGGCACTCGACGGTCGGCCGCAAACCCAGCCATTCCGCCTCAAGGGTGAGCAGCTTGAAGCGCTGCCTGTAGGTGATGCCAACGACATCGCACTGAGCCCAGATGGCAAGCAGTTGTACTTTACCCGCCAGGGCCTCCGCAGTGACAATGCCAAGGCCTATCGGGGCGGCGCCATCGCCCAGATTTGGGTTTTGGATCTCGACAACCAAGCCGAAGCTCGTCCGCTGTTGCAAGGCCCGCCGCGAGCCAATGATAGGCGGCCCTTGCCTTACCGTGACGCCAGCGGCCAATCACGGATTGCCTTCCTGAGTGACCGCGACGGTTTCGTCAACCTTTGGTCAGTAGGTCTGGATGGTCGCAATGCACGTGCGCACAGCGCCTGGAAAGACTTCGACATCCGCCATTCCTCGCTTAGCGGCAGAACAGTGGTAGTGGCGCGTGGCGCCGATCTTTTGCGCATCGACCTGAACGCCAGCGCACTAGTAGCCCCGGCGCCCCTTCCCATCACCCTTGGCGGCGACCACAGTGCCGTTGCCACGCGCTGGATCAAGCGCCCGCAGGACTTCCTCACCGACCTCGCCGTTGCCCCCAATGGCGAACGCCTGGTACTGGGCGTGCGCGGTCGCTTGGCCACGCAGGGCAAACAAGCCACCCGACGTGCACAATTGCAGCAAGGCGAAACGGCATCGCGTTGTCGCGGACCGCAATTTAGCAGCAACAACCAGTCGATTTTCGCCTTATGCGACTTTAGTGGAGAGATGGAAGTTTGGCAGCTCGACGCCCTTGGCACGTCCGCGCCCAAGCGCATCACTACCGATGGTAAGCTGCGCCGCCTCGAATTGAGGCCCTCACCCAATGGCCGCTACATCGCGCACACCGATATGGGCGGCACCCTCTTCCTCACCGACTTGCGCGCCGAGGGTGGCCCGCGTACCAAAGCCGTAGTAACTGCCGATCGTCCGGGTGGTATTCAGGATTTGAGCTGGCACCCAGATGGTCAGGCCATCGCCTTCTCCCGCACCGTGGCGCAGCCAGCCCGCCGCAACCAGCTCTGGCTGCACACGATTGCCGACGTTCAGACCACCGCGCTGAGCAGCGACCGCTACGACAGCGGCCACCCCGCTTTCAGCCCCGATGGGCAATGGCTGTACTTCGCTTCACGCCGGCATTTCGCCTTGCAGCCGGGCAACTTGGTTTCGAACGATCGAAACATGGGTCCGGCCTTTGAGCCTGGCGTGAAGCTGTATGCGCTGGCACTACAGCCGGGTTTGCGCTCGCCCTTTATGCCCAAAGACGAGCTTCCCGAGCCGCCCAAGCCGAAGGCCGATGAGGTCAAGCCCGAAGAGAAAGAGGCCAAGCAGGATGCCAAACCAGCCGTTTCTGCAACTGCCAAGCTGCCCCGCATTGCGCTGGATGGTCTCGCCGAACGTCTGCATGAGTTGCCTGTGGTCCCTGGCCGTTACCGTGAACTGGCGGTGGACGCCAAGCGCATTTGGTTCCTGGATGGCATTGGCGCGAGCACCGCACTGCGCTCCATCGGCATTGAAGCGAACCCGACCATAGAAACGCACAGCGAGCGCGTGCGCCGCTTTGCGCTCAGTGGTAACGGCAAGACCTTGCTAATACAACGCGAGGTGGCGGCCGGTACGGCCCCTGTCGCTGCGCCCGATATTTTCTTGCTTGACACTACGCCCAAGCCACCCACCGATCTGGCCAAGTCAACGGTGCGCTGGAGCGACTGGCAAATTGCCGTCAATCCGCGTGAAGAATGGCAGCAACTTTTTGCTGATGCCTGGCGCATGAGCCGCGACCACTTTTACGACCCTAAGCTGCATGGCGTGGATTGGGTTGCCAGCCGCAAACGCCATGAGGCCTTGCTGGAACGTGTGGGCGACCGTCAAGAACTGGCCGAGCTCATGGGTCAAATGGGATCAGACCTTGGCCTTCTGCACAGCCAGGTTGCAGCTGGTGACCTGCCGCCGCTGGCTGAAGCACCTCCCGTGATTGCTGGACTAGGCGCGCGTTTGGAGCCGGTTGAAGGTGGCGCCCTTATTGCAAAGCTTTACCGGGGCGAAGCCGAGTTGGTCAACGAACGAGGGCCACTGCTGGCACCGGGACTTGATATCACTGAAGGCGATGTGATCACCGCCATCAACGGCCGCGAGCTGCGCGGAGCATTGGCTTGGCCCATGGGCAGCCTCTTGATGCAAGGCGAAGCCGGCAAGGCGGTGCGCCTAAGCCTGCGCAAGGCGGATGGCCAGCGCATGGAGCGTGTGGTGACTGCCGTGGAGGCGACGCGTGAATCAGAACTGCGTTACCAAGACTGGCGCACCACGCGCATGGAAACCGTGAGCCGCGTGAGTCAGGGCCGCATCGGATATCTCCACTTGCGCGCCATGGGCCCGAATGACATCGCCGACTTTGCGCGCAACTTCTACGCTCAGCTCGACCGCGAGGCCTTGATCGTTGACGTGCGCTTCAACAACGGCGGTAACATCGACTCATGGGTACTTGACCGCCTTATGCGCCGCGCTTGGATGTGGTGGCAAGCCCGCCACCCGGCCGGTAGTGCAAGCTACCCCAATATGCAGCATGCCTTCAGCGGGCCGATGGCGGTGCTAGTGAACGAACAGACCTACAGCGACGGCGAGACCTTTGCCGAAGGCTTTAAGCGTTTGCAACTTGGCCCCGTCATTGGAAAAGTAACCAGTGGCGCCGGCGTTTGGCTCAGTGACAGCAACCGCCTGATGGACAACGGCATCTTGCGCGCCGCAGAAATCGCACAAATGGATGCAAACGGTCGGCGCTTGGTTGAGGGTGTGGGCGTATTGCCCGACGTTGAGGTCGATAACCCACCGCGTGCTACCGCCAAAGGCCAAGATGCGCAGCTTGATGCCGCTGTGGCCCAGCTGCTTAAACAATTGCCAGTCGCCACAACTGGTCGTCGTACGCCAGCCGCTTTGCCCTACCCACCCACGCGCTAAAGTAAACTGCAACAAGCATTTCGACGCTGAGGCGACCGGGGTCGATTTCCCCATGTCGCCGTGGCGCCGAACCGATATTCGGCTTTTTCGCGTTGTTTCCCTGTTAGGTGAGGAAGCGAATCTTATGTGCCAAGAAGCTCAAGCAACTAAAAAATAAAATAAGACCTGTTTCTTAGTCATCGATGAGTCTGTATTTTAACTTGGCATTCCAGTGAACTGATCGATAGTTCGTAGTTGTCCTTTAAAAGGACATCACCACCAACTGTCGTGTAACACGACACTTCAAAACCAGTTCAACCCACGAACACGGTAGACCCGCTGAAACCCGACCTGCCTTAACGATTAATCAGCATAAGTTGTCCTTTTAAAGGACATCCTTCTAGACCCCAAACCCTATCCAAAAGCGCCATACACCCACACCACCAACTGTCGTGTAACACGACACCTGATCACCACGCCAACCCAACAGCACGGTAGCCCCGCCGAACTCAAATTAAAGACAGCGATTCATACGCACCACCCGAACTACGACTAGCAAAACCTACCCAAGGTCCCAAACTTTATTCAAAAGTTCTCGCAATTGAACCCAATCGTTTTCACAAAAATTCGGACACCCTCCCCTCAGAGTAACAAGAAAATATACATTTGTCCCCCCTGTTTTGTCACAGGTAAAACTCTTAAATTACCAAATTGTGCAGGCATAGGCTGACATCAAAACCGTAGGACACACACTCTCGCATTGAATGGAGATTACTTAACTCACTCTAACTTGTGATGGAAAATGCTAGTAGAACTTCTGTATTGCAGCGTATCTGTTGCACATCAAATTACTAATGTAGATTTAGAGCACATTTTGGACTCTGCACGACGCCGTAATTTAGAAGCGGGCATCACTGGCGTGCTACTCTATTACCGAGGAGCATTTGTTCAAATCTTAGAGGGTAGTAAGGAGTCGGTTGAAAACATTTATGAAAAATTTATCGGTCCTGATCTCAAACATACGGCTCTGAATAAAGTGCATCAAAACACAATCTCACATCGCAGTTTTGGCAAATGGTCTATGGGTTTCATAGGCGAACCAGAAATTGAATCACGTATGCCGACATCGGCTATTGAAATTTTGATGAATACTCTAACGGACGAAGCTAAGTCAAAGCGTCTTACACTGGGCCTCAATGGATTTGTTTCAATTTACAACCAAATGCGCAAGTCGCCCTACAGGTAATTTTTAGACAAGCCTAAAGTTCGCATTTATTTCAAATGCGCTGCCAACCACTGATTCAAAATTGTGAATACCATTTCTTTATCGGGATCGTTCAAAATTTCGTGGTACATCTTTTTAAAACAATGCGTCTCCACCAGATGAGAAGGTGCTTGCTCGGAAAATAAATCACTCGATTTTGAACGAACCAATTTGTCGTTGCCCGAATACAAAAGCAATGTAGGGACCTGCCAAGATTCAGCTTCCTTAACTACTTTGTCGCCAGTTCTGAGTATCCAAGAAGCTAAACGGGCGGATATTTTTCGGTGCACCAAATGATCATTTTCATATTCTTTAACCACCCTTTCGTCTCGGGCAAGCCATTGACTTTTCACCCCATTGTCAACACGCACGTTGGGCAGCAACGAGGGTAACATGAAGAGTAGTAATTTTTGTACAGGATTCATATTAGCGCCCAAGGCGGGCGAGGTCATGACCAACAAATCAATACCTTGTTTATTTTGAACTGCAGCTTCAGCCGCAATCAATCCCCCCATGCTATGTCCAACCAAAACAAGTGGCCCTGCGGTTTGACGCCGAACATGTTCAATGACAAAGCGAAGATCGTCGACCAATTGGTTGTCTGCAATCAGGCTGCCTTTCTCGCCAGACGACATGCCATGACCATGGTTGTCATAGCCAAACACTGCGTAGCCAGCTGCTTGTAAATAATTGGCAACATGTGTGTATCGCCCTATATGCTCACCCAAACCATGCACCAGCAATACCG
>Ga0214919_10008890_pt1 | contig 13085 bp, 13 predicted proteins | sample LL1503_MetaG_FD_177994 | JGI IMG/M metagenome (GOLD analysis project Ga0214919, IMG submission 177994) | Freshwater microbial communities from Lake Lanier, Atlanta, Georgia, United States - LL-1503 | ecosystem: Environmental > Aquatic > Freshwater > Lake | place: USA: Georgia | collected...
CCATTCAGCGGCAACACATTTGTTGGAAGGCGGCGCAGATTTGCGAACTGTCCAAGAAATCTTGGGCCATGCATCTTTGGCGACAACTCAGATTTACACCCATGTCTCTACCGAACGATTACAAAAGGCCTTTAAACAAGCACATCCCCGCGCGTAACTAGGGGAAGGGGGGTGGATTTTGCACCCCTTGGAGACAGGTAGGATTTGGCCTGCATCAGAGAGATCTGGTGACATCTCAGCACTTATGTATGAACTGTTTACAGGGAATACAAGCCACTTCGGTCCGCAATCTTGATTGCGGTCGGCGTTGTAGGTGCGACGGGCCTAACAAATAGTTAAGCCACTAACCGATCAGGTTTATTGCGCTGTGCGCAAAAACCTAAGAAAGAGAGCGCTGCCATGGCAGTTGTAACAATGCGAGAACTCCTCGACAGTGGAGTCCACTTCGGACATCAGACACGTCGCTGGAACCCAAAGATGAAGCGTTTTATCTTCACAGAGCGCAACGGCATCTACATCATCGATATTCAGCAATCACTTGCTCTTATCGATCAAGCATATGAATTCGTAAAGGACACCGTCGCAAAGGGCGGACACGTTCTATTCGTTGGAACTAAGAAGCAAGCACACGAACCGATCATGCAGCAGGCAGCGCGCGTTGGAATGCCAACCGTCACTGAGCGCTGGTTAGGTGGAATGCTCACTAACTTCCCAACTGTTTATAAGCGCATTCAGCGTCTCAAGGAGCTAGAAGCCCTTGAGAACGCAAACGATCTTTTGCTTACTAAGAAGGAACTTCTAGTTCTTCGCCGCGAACGCGAAAAACTTTTTAAGAACCTTGACGGTATCCGTCACATGACCAAGTTGCCTTCAGCGATCTGGGTTGTCGATACCAAAAAAGAGCACCTAGCAGTTCAGGAAGCAAAGAAGCTGGGAATCCCAGTTATTGCAATCCTTGATACCAACTGTGATCCAGATGAAGTTGATTTCAAGATTCCAGGTAACGACGATGCGATCCGTTCAATCGGCTTATTAACTCGCGTTATTACAGATGCAATTGTTGAGGGCATGAAGGCTCGCACAGCAGCTGCACCAACTCCTGCTGCGACAGAGGCTGTTGTGTCCGAACAACTAGCAAACGAATTGTTGTCCGCGGTTCCAGCTGAAGCTGTTACTACAGATGCTGTTCTTGAATCTACTCCGGAGGCATAAGTAAATTGGCTAACTATTCAGCAGATGATGTAAAACGCCTTCGCGAAGCAACTGCAGCAGGAATGCTCGATTGCAAAAAGGCGCTTGATGAAGCAGATGGCGATTACGACAAGGCCATTGATCTCATTCGCGTAAAGGGACTTAAAGGTGTTACCAAGCGTGAAGGTCGTTTGACCTCAAACGGTTTGGTCGTCGCAAAGGTTTCAGGCGATGTCGGCGTAATGCTTGAACTTAACTGTGAGACAGATTTCGTTGCCAAAGGTGAGCGTTTTATCGCACTCGGTGATGAGCTAGTTGATCACTTACTGTCATCTAAGACCGCAACGGTTGCTGCTTTCTTGGCTTCAACTATGGCAAATGGCAAGACTGTGCAATCAGTTATTGATGAAGGCAATGCAACGCTGGGTGAGAAAATTGAAATCCGTAACGTTGCAGTTGTAGATGGTCCAGTTGGACTGTACCTACACAAAACTTCACCAGATCTGCCACCACAAGTTGGTGTTCTTGTTTCACTTGCCTCAGCGGCAGCTGAAATTGGTAAAGATGTTGCGCAGCACATTGCAGCATTTGCGCCAAAGTTCGTCCATCGCGATGATGTTCCTGCAGATCTAATTGAAAATGAACGTCGCATTGCGGAAGAGACCGCTCGCGAAGAAGGCAAGCCTGAAGCTTCCCTTTCCAAGATCGTGGAAGGTCGCGTCACCGGTTTCGTCAAGGAAGTCTCCTTGCTCGAGCAGGCTTTTGCTAAAGATGCGAAGAAGTCGGTCAAGCAGATCCTCGATGAAGCAGGAACCGCCGTGAAGGCATTCCACCGTTTCCGCGTAGGTCAGTAAACTAGGCAGAACTACTTAGAACCAGAACGTTTTAGAAAAGGAGCACCCATGCCCGGTACAAGAGGAACGTATCGGCGGGTGCTCCTTAAACTTTCCGGCGAAGTTTTCGGCGGCGAAAAAGGCATCGGCGTAGATATCAATGTGATGCGCGATGTAGCAAAGCAGATCAAAGATGTTGTTAAAGGCGGAGTTCAATTAGCTGTTGTTGTTGGCGGCGGTAATTACTTCCGTGGTGCAGAACTGCAGCAAGTTGGTATGGATCGCGCCCGCGCTGACTATATGGGAATGCTCGGCACAGTTATGAACTGCCTAGCGCTACAAGATTTTCTTGAAAAAGAAGGCGTTGATACCCGAGTACAAACCGCAATCACTATGGGACAAGTTGCCGAGCCATATATTCCACGTCGCGCAATTCGCCACCTTGAAAAAGGTCGCGTTGTAATTTTCGGTGCAGGTGCCGGAATGCCATTCTTTACAACTGACACTGTTGCCGCACAGCGGGCATTGGAAATTGGATCAGAAGCTCTGCTGCTTGCCAAGAGCGGCGTCGATGGCGTCTACAACGCAGATCCTAAGAAAGATTCCAAGGCTACTAAGTTCGACGTTATTTCATATGACGAAGTTCTATCAAAATCACTTGCTGTGGCAGATGCAGCGGCCTTTAGTTTATGTCGTGAAAATAACTTGCCGATCATCGTCTTTGACTTAATGACTTCTGGAAATATAGGCCGCGCAGTCCGTGGTGAAAAAATCGGCACTTTGGTTTCATAACTTGCCACTTGGCAATTTAAAGAGATTTACAACTTAGAGGAGTTAAAGAAATGGCAGATGTCGCAAGTGCACTAGCTGATGCACAGAGCAAGATGGATAAGGCTGTTGAAGTAGCTAAAGATGACTTCGCAACTATCCGCACAGGCCGTGCTCACCCAGCTCTCTTTAACAAGATCATGGTTGATTACTACGGTACATACACACCGCTTTCACAACTTGCTTCAATTCAAGTTCCGGAAGCGCGTTTGGCAATCGTTTCTCCTTTCGATAAAGGCGCAATGGCTAGTATTGAAAAGGCGATCCGCGAATCAGATTTGGGTGTAAATCCGGGCAATGATGGTGTTGTTATCCGCGTTGCCCTGCCACAACTATCTGAAGAACGCCGCAAGGATTACATCAAAGTCGCCAAAGGTAAGGCGGAAGATTCAAAGGTTTCGATCCGAAACATCCGCCGCGCCGCTAAAGAATTGATGGAGAAGTTAGAGAAAGATGGCGATATCGGTAAAGACGATTTAGCTCGCGGTGAAAAAGAACTTGAAAAGGTTACCTCTGAGCATGTTCTAAAAATTGATGATCTTCTTAAGCATAAGGAGGCGGAACTCCTAGAAGTCTAGGATTTCAAAACCTAAGTGTCAGATCTACATTCGATTAATGAAGCGATAAATAAGAAGGCAGGGCGTAAGTTACTGCCTTCTATTGGCGTCTCACTTTCATTAGTCGCGCTGATCTGGTTTGCACTGGCTTATCAGCGGATAATTTTTGCAGCAGTTGTAACAGTTGCAGTAGTACTTGGAATTCGCGAGCTAAATAAGGCATTTACCGCAGTTGATATCCACATTCCTCTATGGTCGCTAACTACTGCTGCCATTGGCTTATCTGCATCTACTTGGTTTGGCGGGATTTCAGGACTTGCGGTTGCAACCGCAATTGCACTTCCATGCCTATTAGTACTTCTTCTTCCGCGCGGTTATGAGAACTTCGTGAAGACCGCATCCGCATCAGCGCTTGCACTTATCTACCTTCCATTTCTAGCCGGATTTTTAATTTTGCTCGCTCGTCCGCACAATGGGCTGGCCCGTGTTATGACCTTTGTGGTGCTGGTCGGATGTAATGACACCTTTGCATATTTAACTGGCGTCCTATTTGGTAAGCACCCACTTGCCCCAAAGATCAGCCCCAAGAAAACTATCGAAGGACTTGTTGGATCAGTCTTCTTCACCGTTTTAGGTGGCGCTTTGGCTTTTCACTACATCATGAATTCGCACTGGTGGTTAGGTGCTTTAGCTGGACTACTTACCGTTTTCACGGCAACAGCTGGAGATTTAATTGAATCAGCGTTAAAGCGCGATATGGCGATAAAAGATATGGGAAATCTTCTGCCCGGACATGGTGGAATTATGGATCGTTTAGATTCAGTTCTCTTTGCCGCACCTGCCTTGTGGTTGGCCCTTGAAATTGTGCGGCGCGCGCAAGATTCTGGCTTGCTATGAGTACGCGCCCTGATGCAAATCCCGAACTTAAATTAGTCTTCGATGAACCAGTTCAAAAGAAGAAAGCGCCAAAACATTTAGCAGATCTATCTCCGGCAGATCGCAAAGCTTGGGCAAAGGAACTTGGCTTTCAACCATTTCGTGCTGCACAAGTTGCTACACACTACTTCTCGCACCTTTCTTCAAATCCCGATGAGTGGACTGATATTCCGGCCGCTGAGCGAGAAAACATTGCGCAAGCCTTAACTCCAAAGTTAATTGAGCTAGTTACAACTCGTACCACCGATAATGGAATGACCCGCAAGGATTTATGGAAGTTACACGATGGAGTTCTAGTTGAATCAGTCTTAATGCGTTACACCGATCGCGTCACAGTTTGTATCTCTTCACAAGCAGGTTGCGGCATGAACTGTCCGTTCTGTGCAACTGGTCAAGCAGGACTTACTCGAAATTTAACGGCCGGCGAAATTACTGAACAGATCGTCGCTGCAGCTCGCGCATGTGCCAGCGGCGAACTACCTGGGGGAGAAGCCCGGCTTTCCAATATTGTCTTTATGGGAATGGGCGAACCGCTAGCCAATTACAACGCCGTTGTTCGCACGCTGCATAACATCACCGATCCAAATCCAGATGGTCTTGGCATTAGCGCAAGGTCCGTTACCGTTTCAACAGTTGGTTTAGTTAACGGTATTGAAAAGTTAATGGATGAAGGCATCAACTGCACCCTGGCAGTATCGCTGCATACTCCAGATGATGAGCTACGTGATTCGCTGGTTCCAATCAACTCAAGATTTAAGGTGCGCGAAGTGCTAGCCGCCGCCGATGCGTACGAGAAGAAAACCGGACGCCGTTATTCAATTGAATATGCGCTGATTCGCGATATTAACGACCAATCTTGGCGCGCTGATTTACTTGGCCGCTTACTGAAGAGTCGTAACGCCCACGTAAACCTGATTCCCTTAAATCCAACGCCGGGTTCAAAATGGACCGCCTCACGGCGCGAGGATGAAGAAGCGTTTGTACGGATCCTTGAGGGCTATGGAGTTCCCGTGACGGTACGTGATACCCGCGGTCGCGAGATCGATGGCGCATGCGGACAGTTGGCAGCAGCCGAAAAGAGTAAATAGACTCCACTTCATGAGCATCCAAGAATCAGCCGCAGCATATGAATCAGCTACCCAATTCTTTTTAAATCTTGCGCGAGGTGTCGGGAAAGATCAATTAGATATTAAAGATCCCGAAGGTTGGTCTGCCCGCCAGATAATTCACCATTTAGCAGATTCGGAAGCCCAGTCATATGCGCGCTTGCGTCGCCTAGTTGCCGAACCAGAAGGTTCAATCATTCAAGGCTACGATGAAAATTTATGGGCAACTGCGCCACAACTTGGATATGAAAGTGCGCCAGTTGAAAATTCAATTGCTGTCTTTGCTGCAGTTCGAGCAGGTTCGCTAGATATTATTAAAAGACTGAATGAATCAGATTTAGAAAAGGCGGGCGAGCACACCGAATCTGGCCGATTCACAATCGGAATGTGGCTAGCAGGTTATACAAATCATCCAAAAGATCACGGTGATCAATTGGTGCGTGCGGTGAAAGGTCAGATCTAAAGATGAAGAAGTTGCAGAACTTTTTAAATGGCAAATTAGTTGACTCATCTTCTGGCGAGACAACCACGCTAATTAACCCAGCAACAGGCCAAGCTTTTGCAACTGCTCCAAATTCAAACGCCGCCGATGTTGATAAGGCTATGTCGGCTGCTGCAAACGCCTTTCCAGAATGGCGCGATTCAACTCCATCGGAGCGCCAACGTGCGCTGCTTAAGATCGCCGATGCCATCGAATCACGTGCTGATGAAATTATCGCCATCGAATCTGAAAACTGTGGCAAGCCAATTGGGCTAACTGCATCAGAAGAAGTACCACCAATGATTGATCAGATCCGCTTCTTTGCAGGAGCTGCTCGTAACTTAGAAGGAAAGTCGGCAGGCGAATATATGAAGGGAATGACTTCATTCGTTCGTCGCGAGCCAGTTGGCGTTTGCGGTCAAGTAACCCCTTGGAACTATCCAATGATGATGGCGGTCTGGAAATGGGCGCCGGCAATCGCCGCCGGAAATTCTGTAGTTTTGAAACCTAGCGATACAACGCCGGCATCGACTGTATTTATGGCCGAGATCATGGGCGAATTTTTACCTGATGGCGTCATAAATGTAATTTGTGGTGAACGTGAAACGGGCAAAGCTGTTGTCGAACATGCAACACCAGCCATGGTTTCAATTACCGGATCTGTTCGCGCGGGAATGGAAGTTGCAGGTAGTGCTGCCAAACAATTAAAGCGCGTGCACCTTGAACTCGGCGGAAAAGCGCCAGTTGTTGTCTTCAACGACGCCGATCTAGAAGCAGCAGCTGCAGGTATTGCGATCGCGGGCTTCTTCAATTCTGGACAAGATTGCACCGCCGCTACTCGCGTCTTGGTTCAAGAAGGCGTTTATGAAGAGATGGTTAAGTTACTCGCCAACCAAGCTTCAAATGAGATTGCCGTTGGCATGCCAAATGAAGATGTTTTGGTTGGCCCAGTAAACAATGCAGCACAGTTCGAGCGCGTTAAAGGATTCTTAGCTCGCGTTCCATCCCATGCCCGAGTAGTTGCAGGAGGTTCTGCCCTAGATCGCCCTGGCTACTTCATCGCACCAACTGTTATCGCAGATCTGCGCCAGCAAGATGAACATATTCAATCTGAAATCTTTGGACCAGTTATCACTATTCAGAAATTCAAAGACGAGGCTGAAGCGATCGCTCTTTCCAATGGCGTGGAATATGGACTGGCATCATCGGTCTGGACCAAAGACCATGGCACTGCGATGCGTATGGCCAAGGCCTTTGACTTCGGTTGCGTCTGGATCAACACTCATATTCCAATCGTTGCCGAGATGCCACATGGTGGCTTTAAGCGCTCTGGATATGGCAAGGACCTATCTAGCTATGGCTTTGAGGATTACACCCGAATCAAGCACGTGATGACCAACCTCAACGGCTAAAGATTTAAAAAATTTCCGCTAAATCACATTGGAATCATTTGGCTTGGAGGCCAATTCGGTTACATAATGAGCCCTGCACAACCGTCCCTTGTTCCGGAAAAAAAGGAGCCCATCATCATGGCTAAGAAGCACTCACTCTCACCAGAAGCTCGTTCAATTATCAACTCACGAGTTTCACGTCGTGCAGTCCTAGTCGGAATTGGTGGAGTAGGCGCAGCTAGTGCGCTCGCCGCATGTGGTTCAAGTGGAGATTCGGCATCATCTGCCAACACTGTTCGTTGGGGAAACTGGCCGCTTTATCTAGACTTTGATTCAGATAAGAAGACTTACCCAACGCTTGATAAGTTCACCGCATCAACTGGCATCGACGTTAAATATTTAGAAGATTACAACGATAACGATGAGTTCTTCGGTAAAGTTCAAGCACAATTAAAGTTAAAGCAAGATATTGGTTATGACCTAGTCTGCCCAACTGACTGGATGGCGGCGCGTTGGATTCGCTTGGGTTACTCACAAAAATATGATGCCGCGAATATTCCAAATAAGATAAATATCCTCGATGCGCTTGCCAAGCCATCCTATGATCCGATGCGTGAGCAAACACTTACTTGGCAGGGCATCATGGGTGGTTTTGGTTGGAATACTGCCAAGAACCCAAAGGGTATTCACACGTTAGATGATTTATTTGCACCACAAAATAAGGGCAAGATCGTAGTTCTCTCTGAAATGCGCGACACCATCGGCATCATTCTTCGCTCTCAAGGCGTCGATCTTGCTACCGTTACCGAAGATCAATTTATGAATGCAGTTGACTTCATGGCTAAGAAGATTGCCGATGGTTGGATCCGCGGCGTCAAGGGAAATGAATATGCACAAGATCTAACTTCAGGTGATGCCACTGCTGTTATTGGCTGGTCTGGCGATATGTTTATTCTCGCTAGCGAAAACGCTGGCAAATTTGATTTCGCAATCCCTGAATCAGGCGGGACTCTATCTGGCGACAATATGATGATTCCATCTACTGTCACCGCTGAAGCTAAAGCCAACGCTGAAAAACTTATAAATTGGTACTACGACCCAGCGATTGCTGCTGAAGTAGCTGCTTACGTAAATTACCTAACTCCGGTTAAGGGTGCTCAAGCCGAGATGGAGAAGATCAACCCAGAACTTGCCAAGAGCGAATACATCTTCCCAAGCGATGCAACGCTGAAGAACCTCAGTGTTTTCCGTGCGTTGACACCAGCAGAAGAAGCGAAGTGGTCAGAAGCTTTCCAGAAGGCCTCTGGCAACTAGTGTCATTTGACGCCAGCTCAGCGCGCGGGGATTTAATCCTCACTCGAATCACTAAGTCATATGGTGATTTCAAAGCGGTCGATGATCTCTCTTTAACGATCCCTAAGGGCTCGTTCTTTGCGCTACTCGGACCTTCAGGTTGTGGCAAGACCACAACTCTTCGCATGATCGCAGGTTTGGAAGAACCAACTGTTGGAAGTATTCACTTAGGTGAAACCGATATCACAACAACGAAGCCATACCAGCGCCCAATTAATACCGTCTTCCAGAACTACGCGCTCTTTCCACACCTAACAATCTTCGAAAATATCGCATTTGGTCTACGTCGCCGTGGAGTTAAAGATGTCGATGCAGAAGTAAATAAGGTTCTCAACTTGGTTGAGCTACCGCACTTGGCAGGTCGCAAACCAACTCAGCTATCTGGTGGCCAGCAGCAACGTATTGCACTTGCTCGCGCAATCGTTAATCGCCCCGCATTATTGCTTCTCGATGAACCGTTGGGCGCGCTAGATCTCAAGCTACGTCGCCAAATGCAGATTGAGCTTAAGTGGATTCAGAAAGAAGTTGGCCTGACATTCGTTCACGTAACACACGATCAAGAAGAAGCCATGACTATGGCAGACACAATCGCAGTTATGAATGAAGGCCAGATAGAACAAATGGGATCACCAGCTGATCTTTACGATAATCCAAAGACAGCATTTGTAGCTAACTTCCTTGGCCAATCCAACCTAATTAAAGGAACTATCTCTGGAAATGATGGTGATTCACTGGTTGCTGATTTGTATGGACAGAAAGTGTCTTTACCAAAGAGCCGCTCTCATGCAACCGATAACTCAATCTACGCCGGTATCCGCCCCGAAAAATTCCGTATCTCACTCCTGAACACTCCTGTCTCCGGAAACGTCCTCAGCGGTGGGCACATTGAAGATGTTTCGTATATCGGTGTATCAACTCAGTACCAAGTTGCAATGCCATGGGGGCAAGAGCTAATTGTCTTCGAGCAAAATGATGATGGAGTTGCTCCATTTAAAAAAGGTGATGCAGTAAATATTTCTTGGGAACCAATCTTCACCTTCGCCCTACGCGGCGATGAGGATGTAACTGCTGGGTCAGAAGTAAACCCTGAAGTTCTAGACGAAGAGTAAGTGAAGACTTCGATGGGAAAGATTCGTACGCCGTACCTACTGTTACTGCCTGGTTTTGGTTTCCTCTTTACCTTTTTTATCCTGCCAATCTTAAACTTGGCACAAACTTCGACTCAAACACCAGTTGGCGGGGGAGACACCGGACAGTACGAACAGACTTTCCGTTTCCAAAACTACATCGATGCTTTTCTTGATAATAAAGAGCAATTCGCGCGCTCCTTTATCTATGCAATTATTGCAACTATTCTTGCACTGATGATCTCTTATCCACTTGCATACGCGATCGCATTCAAAGCTGGAAAGTATAAGAATTTCCTCCTAGTACTTGTAGTAGCGCCCTTTTTTACATCATTCCTGCTTCGCACAGTTGCTTGGAAACAAATACTCGGTGAAGAAGGATTTGTAGTCCCAACTTTGCGTAGCCTCGGAATAATTGGACAGAGCACAACGCTCACCTCCACTTCATTTGCAGTAGTCATGGGTATGACTTATAACTTCCTACCCTTTATGACTTTGCCACTATATGCATCGATTGATCGCATCGATCCACGGACTCTTGAAGCATCCGGCGATCTATACGCCAATGCCTTTACGACATTCCGTAAAGTAACGTTGCCGCTTTCCATGCCGGGCGTTGTAGCAGGCACTTTGCTTACCTTTATTCCGGCTGCTGGTGACTACGTAAATGCCTCAATACTCGGAAGCCCAAGTACAAAGATGATCGGAAACGTCATCGAGTCTCGATATTTCAAGATCGTTGATTACCCAACTGCTGCTGCTCTTTCATTTACCTTGATGGCTGCGATTCTTATTCTGGTGACTATCTACATTCGCAAAGCCGGAACGGAGGAGTTGGTATGAATAAGAAAATTGCCGATCCTTCGATCCCTAAAATTCCAGCTGGCGCAAAATTCCAACGCTGGTTTGGCCGTAATCTAATTCGGGTATATATGGTTATCGCTTTTACTTACCTATTTATCCCGGTTGCCTACACGTTCGCCTTCTCCTTTAATGATGCTGGCAAGAGCAACTTGATTTGGAAGGGTTTTACTTTACGTAACTGGCAGAACCCATGCGGCGCACCTGATGTTTGCTCGGCGCTGGCCAATTCGATAAAAATTGGGTTCTTAGCAACGCTATTTGCAACTATTTTGGGAACGATGATCGCATTTGCAATTGGCCGCCATCAATTTAAAGGACGTTCGACTTCCAATCTCTTGATCTTCTTACCGATGGCAACTCCAGAAATTGTCTTAGGAGCTTCACTTCTATCGCTCTTCTTAGTATTTAAAATCAATCCTGGTTTCTGGCCTACCGTTATTGCACACGTGATGTTTTGTATCTCATTTGTGGTAGTTACAGTCAAAGCCCGTATTGCAAGTCTTGATCCACGTTTGGAGCAAGCGGCAATGGACCTATATGCAAATGAATTTGAAACTTTCCGACGTGTAACACTTCCGCTGGTTGCCCCAGGTATCGCAGGCGCTGCCTTACTTGCCTTTAGCTTATCTTTCGATGATTTTATTATTACTAATTTCAACTCAGGAACTGTTATTACATTCCCTAAATTTGTCTACACTGCCGCAGCTCGCGGCATCCCAGCCCAAGCCAATGTGATTGGTTCGGGCATGTTTTTCTTAGCTCTTGCCATTGTTATAGCGGGTCAAGTCGTCAACCGCCGCAAGTCGCGCTAATATAACGCCAACTACTAGTAGTAATTGCAGAGGTGATTTCCGGTATAACCGGAAAGCGTGATGGCGAACATCGATCCATCGATTCTTGAACATCTTTCCCTAATGCAGCCGCAACTTTATTGGCTGGATGAAGACCCACTCGAACCAAAGCCACACCCAACTCTGATTGGTGATGTAACGGCTGATCTCTGCATCGTCGGCGCCGGCTATACCGGACTATGGACTGCCATCTTGGCAAAGGAAGCAAACCCCGAACGTGAAGTTGTATTGCTAGAACGGCGCGAAACTGGCGCGGGCGCATCTGGCCGTAACGGTGGTTTCTGCAGCTACTCGCTAACCCATGGATTTATGAATGGCTATAGCCGATTTAAGGATGAGATGCAGGTTATTGAACGTTTAGGACGTGAGAATCTAGATGCGATTGAAGCAACTATTACCAAGTACGGAATTGAATGTGACTTTGAATGGAACGGGGAATATCGCGTCGCTGTCGAAGATTGGCAGATGGCAGGTTTAGAAGAGGAAGCTCGTTTGCGCAACTCATTCGGCGACAACGTCGAGCTATTGGACCAAGAAGAAATTCAAAAACGTATTAACTCGCCCATTTATAAAGGCGCGCTCTGGGATCCAGATGGCACAGCGCTAGTTGATCCAGCGCGATTAGTTTGGGGTTTAGAACGAGTTTGTATCCGTCTAGGTGTAAAGATATTTGAGAATTCGCAAGTGGATCGCTTAGAGCGCACCAAGAATGGCATGATTGTGTACACGCCTTACGGAAGTATCTACGCGAATAAGGTTGCCCTGGCCACAAATGTATTTAAATCTCTAATTAAACGGGCTCATAAATATGTTGTGCCGGTCTATGACTTCCAATTAGTTACCGAACCGCTGACTAAAGAACAGCTCGAATCAATCGGCTGGAATGATCGCGAGGGTTTATCTGATGCTGGAAATCAATTCCATTATTACCGCATGACTAAAGATAATGAAATTTTATGGGGCGGCTACGATGCGATTTATAACTTCCAGGGCAAAGTTAGACAAGAATATGAGTCAGACGCGCAAACATATGCTCATTTAGCGCAAGCGTTCCTAGAGACTTTCCCACAGTTGCAAGGCATTAAATTTACTCATGGTTGGGGTGGGGCGATTGATACGTGTTCGCGCTTCTCGCCTTTCTGGGGGCTGGCCTATCGCGGTCGCGTTGCATATGTTTTGGGTTACACCGGTTTAGGTGTTGGTTCAACGCGTTTCGGTGCACAAGTAATGTTGGATCTATTAGATGGCGTTAAGAATGAGCGAACAAATCTGAAGATGGTTCGTAAGAAGCCTTTCCCATTCCCACCTGAGCCATTCCGCTTGATCTTTATTCGCCTTACACAGTGGTCTATCAATCAGGCTGACCAGAACAATGGCAAGCGTAATCTCTGGCTTAAATTCTTAGATTCACTTGGCCTCGGTTTCGATTCTTAACCAATAGCGCCTATCCTTTAGCAATGGCTAACCACGGCAATATGTATGGGCCAAGTTTTACCTTCCTTGGTATCCCACAATGCGATCTCGACGATCCCAAAACATATTCTGATGCCGATGTAATTATTGTTGG
>Ga0214919_10008891_pt1 | contig 13084 bp, 12 predicted proteins | sample LL1503_MetaG_FD_177994 | JGI IMG/M metagenome (GOLD analysis project Ga0214919, IMG submission 177994) | Freshwater microbial communities from Lake Lanier, Atlanta, Georgia, United States - LL-1503 | ecosystem: Environmental > Aquatic > Freshwater > Lake | place: USA: Georgia | collected...
TCCTTCGTCACGACATCTCCTTGCAACCAGATCCGACATTCGCACAAGATGTCGACGCACGGATTCGATATCAAATATGTCGTTACTAAAAGTTTCTTCATGGCCGATCGACTTCGAGTCAGAGTTTGGCTCCACTTCCCGTTCATCAATGCCATTCGCGAGCTGATGCAGGTGCATTGCATGGGCATCTCCCAACAGATGTTTCAAGATCTGCAGATCAATGACAGCCAATTCGGCAACAGTCTTGATGCTCACGCTTTGCAATTTCGCAAGTGTTGCCGGACCAACACCCCACAGTGCTTCAACCTTGAGGCCATGAATAAATTCTTGTTCCTTACCACTCTCTATTTGCACGACCCCACGTCCAGGTCGCACACTCACGTGATCTGCGATTGGCTTTGCTGTCTTTGATGCCAACTTGGCAACGAATTTGCTCGTTGCAACACCCACACTGCACACCAAACCCACCTCATCCAAGACCCGTTTTCGAATCGCTTCAGCAATTGCCACTCCATCGCCAAGTAATCGTTGGGCTCCGGTCACATCCAAAAAAGCTTCGTCGAGAGATAGCCCTTCAACAAGCGGCGTGAAGTCTCGAAAAATATCAAACACTTGCGAACTCACCTGCACATAGAGATCCATGTCACCGGGCAAAAAAACTGCATCGGGACACAATCTGCGTGCCCGCACCGATGGCATCGCCGAAAACACACCGTACCTACGTGCCTCATACGACGCGGCTGCAACCACACCTCGCTTCCCATCACCCCCAACAACAACTGGCTTGCCCCGCAGTTCGGGTCGTTCGCGCAATTCCACCGCCACATAAAACATGTCCATATCAACATGCAGAATTGTTCGGGCTGGTTTCACGACAACAACTACGCTAATCGGGTGCCGCAAACCCCGAACGACAAGCGCACTCTGTCTGCGCTTCCATCACCTCGCGCCAGAGCTATCGCATTCGCTGGAGTGCTGATCGCTGGTGCCGCCGGAGCCGCTATCGGATACTCAATCATTGATTTGCAATGCGCAGGACAATGTTCCGTTGGCACAGGCATTGGTCTTTTGCTCGGAGCAGTTCTTGGCGCAATCGGCATGGCAGTCATCAGCGTGTTAGTGCTGCGTGCAGTTGGAGAATGGCGCGAACTTGCCGACAACTAATCCACTTTCTTCTCAACTTCTACATGTTGCAACCACGTTGGCTCAACAAGCCGGAGACATGGCACTCGATGGACGCCGCAATGGTCTTAAACATGTTCAAACCAAGTCGACAGCAACCGACATGGTGACCGAATTTGACAAAGCGTCCGAAGTACTGATCGTGCAAGGGCTTGAATCAATGCGACAAGATGATGCGATCATCGGTGAAGAGGGCGCGAGTCGTTCGGGCACAACAGGTATCACATGGCACATTGACCCAATCGACGGCACAACCAACTTCTTTTATGACTTACCGACATGGGCAGTGTCGATCGGTGCAGTTGACCAACATGGATCGCTTGCGGGCGCCGTATACATCCCTGCTTTGAACGAAATGTTTACTGCAGTTCGTGGTGGTGGCGCATTTTGTAACGGCGAGCCCATCCGCTGCAATCCACTGGATGACATTTCCAAAGCACTTGTCTGCACGGGTTTTAGTTACTCAGCCGAACAGCGAACGGTGCAAGCCACCAGAGTTTCAAAGTTCATACATCAGGTTCGCGACATCCGACGCTTCGGAGCAGCATCAATAGATATGTGTTTCGTCGCGTGTGGCAGGTTCGATGCATACTTCGAAGAAAACTTGCACTCATGGGACATCGCTGCTGGCGATCTGATCGCCCGCGAAGCAGGATGCCAAACGGGAGACTTTGCAGGCAACACATTGCATCCTGCCCAAGTATTGGTCTCCAATCCCAACATATTCAGCCAACTCGGCAATCTCATTTTGACTTCCAGCACCCCGGATCGGTAAGGATTAAGACCATGGCGATTCGAGTCTTAACTGTCGAGGACGATGAACGCATCAGAGCCTCGGTCAAACTTGCCCTCGAAGACGAAGGCTGGATCGTTGACGAGGCCCCGACAGGTGAAGACGCGATTGCAATCTTTCAAAGTACTCCTGCCGATGTCGTACTGATCGACATCATGCTTCCTGGCATCGATGGTTTTGAACTCTGTCGCACGATTCGCAAATTGAGTGATGTCCCCATCGTTATGGTCACTGCACGGGTAGACACGCATGATGTTGTTGCAGGACTCGAGGCTGGCGCAGACGATTACCTCACCAAACCTTTTGCACCAAAAGAACTCTCTGCCCGCATTCGTGCACTATTGCGACGCGTTCGTCCGTCAGCACCAGGACATTCAAAACTTGTGTTCGGAAATCTCGAAATCATTCCCGACGAAGGCAAAGTAACGCTCGGTGGCAAAGATGTGCCGCTGACCAAAACCGAGTTTCGTTTGCTATGCGAATTGGCCCACGATCCAAATGGTGTGTTTAGCCGCGAAGTTTTGCTCGACAAGGTTTGGGGTCATGGATATTTTGGTGATGGACGCTTGGTTGACGTTCACATTCGCCGCCTGCGGATGAAAGTTGAAGTAGATCCTGCCGAACCAACACATGTAGTGACAGTTCGCGGGCTCGGCTATCGCCTGCAATCGTGACATTCGCACAGCCAACAACACGACCGCCCCGCTACCGGCGCACACGAGCCCGCCGAATCATTCGCAACACGGCACGAGCACTGCTACCTCGTCGCATTGGCTTGCGCCACCGAATCCTCATCTCCTTCGGCGCAGGCGCAATGATCCTTTCGGTCGTTTTGGCGATCACCACATACGGTTTTACGCGCAGCAGTTTTGTTCAGCAACGCGAAACTGCCGAGATCAATCAAGCATTTGCAAACGCTAAGCGTGTGCAAACCGATCTACTCGCAAACCCTGCTGATGTAATGGGCGCTCTCGAGCAATTTGGTTCCGCACAGCGACTTCTCTATAGCAATGGTGTGTGGACAAGCAACTCAAAAGGTTTCACACAGGCCGATATTCCAACAGCACTGAAAACTCGAGTGGTCACCGATACCAAGGCTGCCAACATGATCACCAATCACGGTACGAGCGCGGCGCTGATTGTCGGTATTCCGCTCGAGCAAGTCAATGCGTACTACTTCGAACTTGAAAGTCTTCGCGAGACGCAAGATGCATTGCGCAGCGTCTTCATCGCTCTCATGCTTTCGGGTGCCATCACTACCGCTGTTGGTATTGGTCTCGGACTTCTTGTATCGGGACGCACGGTGCGCCCACTCGTGCAAGCTGCTCAAGCAGCGAGCGCAATTGCCGAGGGACGATTTGACACTCGATTAGAAACAACCCAAGATCGCGATTTGGAAATGCTCACCACTGCATTCAATGACATGGTTGCCACGCTGCAGACTCGCGTGGAGCGTGATGCACGATTTACATCCGATGTCAGTCACGAATTGAGATCGCCACTCATGACGCTCGCGGCTTCGGCACAAGTTATGCATTCGCGCCGCGACGAGCTTCCCGAACGATCCCAAGCCGCTCTCGACTTACTCATCGGCGATGTCGCCCGCTTTCAGGGCCTTGTTGAAGACTTGCTCGAAATCTCACGCTTCGACGCTGGTGCAATTCGGCTCATCAATGAACCTCTTGCATTACTCGAATTTGTTCGCCAAGCCATTGCGGTCAGTTCGCTACCCCGCACCGATGTCGTCTTCGCAGCAGAAACCGATCGGATATTGGTGCAAGGCGACAAGCGCCGACTCGCCCGCGTATTTGCCAACCTGATCGACAACGCACGCATTCATAGCGGCGGCAAACCAAAGATCATCATTCAGTTTGCCGATGATGATCCCACCAAGTCACGTGTGTGGGTGATCGTCGAAGATGATGGAAGTGGTTTGATTGACGGCGAAGAAGAAAAGATTTTTGAGCGCTTCTCGCGTGGAGGAACTGCAGGGCAACGCGCTGGGTCCGAAGGAGCAGGGCTCGGTCTTGCACTTGCAGCCGAACATGTTGCACTTCACTCAGGAAGTATCTGGGCCGAAAATAGACATGACGGCATTCGTGGTGCGAGGTTTATTGTTGAACTTGAGATCTTTGTGCAAAATCTGCCAGGCTTAGGCGCACAAAGAGACACAGAGACAATCTCATGAAATCGCGTATCAATCTTGTACTTGGCATCATTTTCATTGTTGCCACGACGCTTTCGTCCTGCGGTGTTCACACCGATCAATTTCCGCGCGATATTGACCCATCGCGTCAAACTGAGTTGAACGGCAAATAGATCGATGAGTGTTGTGATCGCTATCGATGCCGGAACTACCGGCGTTCGCTCACGCGCGATATTCACCGATGGTCGTGCATCGGTCTCGAGTTACGTTGAGTTTCCCCAATACTTTCCGCAACCTGGATGGGTCGAACACGACGCACTAGAAATCTTGTTCGCTGTTCGCCAAACGCTGAGCGATGTTATTGCCCAACTTGCGACACTGCCCGATGCCAACATCGTCACGATCGGCATTACCAACCAACGCGAAACAATTGTGGCATGGGACAAATCAACTGGCGTTCCTTTTGGTCGAGCAATCGTTTGGCAAGACCGTCGCACTGCCGAGAGATGCACCGAGTTGTTGCCAATGCTTTCGACAGTTCGATCTATCACCGGTCTCGTCTTAGATCCGTATTTTTCTGGTTCCAAAGTGCAATGGATGATCAGGAGCGGTCAGGCTCCGCAATCGGATGACCTTGCTGTTGGCACCATCGATTCTTGGATTATCTGGAATCTCACTGGGGCAAAATCCTTTGTCACCGACCCATCCAATGCAAGTCGCACCATGTTATTCGATATCAACAACATGCACTGGAGCGAGCAAATGTGCGAGACCTTTGATGTGCCGCTGGCTTCACTGCCGACCGTTGTTCCGTCTAGTGGTAGGTGCGGCGTTACGCAGAGATACACAAATACAAACAATCAAACCGATAAAACCAACACAACCGAGATCACTATCCCCGGCGGCATACCGATCTCTGGCATCGCAGGCGATCAACAAGCCGCTCTGTTTGGCCAGGCATGTTTCGATGTAGGTAGCAGCAAGAACACGTACGGCACGGGCAGTTTTGTTCTGATGAATGTGGGAACTGAGTGCCCGCCTCCAACCGATGGCATGCTCACCACCGTTGCGTGGGATCTTGGGTCGAGCAAACCAACCTATGCACTCGAAGGTTCCATCTTTGTAACCGGAAGTGCAATCCAATGGCTTCGTGATGGACTCAACATCATCGACAATGCCGCACAAGTCGGACCACTTGCAGCATCGGTTGCAGACAGCGGCGGAGTTGTCGTCGTCCCGGCATGCACCGGTCTTGGCAGTCCGTGGTGGGATCCATATGCGCGAGGCATCATCTGTGGCATTACCCGCGGAACCTCCCGCGCACACATCGCTCGTGCTGTTGTCCAATCAATGACGTTTCAAACTCGCGATGTTGTCGAGGCAATGGTCCAAGTAACTGGAGTTCCTCTCATTGACATGCGAGTCGATGGCGGTGCAGCCGTCATGGACATGATGTTGCAGATGCAAGCCGACCAACTTGGAGTCACCGTAGTACGACCAAAAGATTTGGAGACGACAGCGCTAGGTGCAGCTTACTTGGCAGGTTTAGCCGAAGGAGTCTGGCCAACACTGCAGTCAATCACCGAGTCGTGGCAACTCGACCGCACGTTCATGCCAAATCCGACGTCAACTACTGCGAGCGAATATGCACTCTGGAGTCGCGCTGTGCAACGCAGTCTCAGTTGGGCGAAAGACTCTCACTGATTCGTTGCGAGATACGTTCGGCCATCATCACAACAGGAAGATGTGTGTTGCCGGTAGGTAAGTCAGGAAAAATTGAGGCATCACAAACCCATACTTGGCTATAACCAATTACTTTGCCACTCGTGTCCACTACCGCATCTTCGTCCGAGACTGCACCCATCTTGCTCGAGCATCCAATATGCGAATACGACCCAACATTGTTGAGCAACCAACCCTGCATGTCGTCGGTTGTTGGTTCATTGCCCACCGAGCGAGCCACACCCGTGAATGTACGACCCTCGATCATGGTTGCGAGCATCGACGTTGCCTCCGTCATCGTGCGCATATCGCGCTCGTCGCTCAGCAGGTTGAGATCAATCTTTGAGTCTGTGATACTGCCCGTCGAGTACACGCGCATCACTGCTGCAAACATTGCTCCATGCATGTTGTCGTGTGCGGTGGTGTGATTGAGAGGTAACAAATGGATATCACCTTGTGTGGATTGGCTGTGGTCGTTGTGCTTGCCAGTAGTCGTTGATGTGGTTCGTAACAACGTGGAGACCGCGTATTGTGCTTTACTTGGCTCCTTCAGCGCAAGAGTAAATGCAACTGCGGGATGATCCTTTACACCCTTCCCAATGCCGCTTCGCTGAATCTTGGTGCGCAATAAAATCTGCGGAGTTGCAATGGCCCCTGCGCACACCACCACGGCATCGGCATCAATATCACTGCCGTCTGCCAAGCGCACACCCACCACGATATTTCCATTGATATTCAGTCGATCAACTGCCGAGTTTCCCCGAATCTCTAAGTTGGATCTCAATCTCGCTGGTTCAAGATAGATGTCGTTCACTGACGCGCGCCGACCACCAATACATGTCAATGACACCGCTCCAACTCCATGACCAGCAAGTGGCGCCCTGCTCAAGTCATCGCGCCTTTCAAAACCCAAATCAGTCGCGGCATCTACAAGTGCACGGTCTACATTTCCCCACTCATTCGGAAGCGTGGTGTGCAGAGGTATGGGCAAGTTTGCAAACACGGGCGCAACATCTCTCCACGACCAACCTTCACATCCCAAATCGCGCTCCCACCTGTCGTAGTCGCTCGCCATCCCCCACATGCCAACCATCGCATTGACCGACGAGCTTCCACCCGTACCAGTACCCCGCACATAATCACTCAGATCTTGACTCGCAGTTCGACGCACAGGAATGCGCAAGTTTCGATTCTCGACTTCTAATGCCTCCACAAAATTCGCGCTCCGTGTTCCATCTGCCTCGAGCGCACTTGGCACATCTGACCCTGATTCCAACAACAGCACATCAACATCATGGTTTTGCGACAAGCGCGCCGCGACCACTGCCCCCGCCGATCCGGCGCCAACGACTACGACTCTTGGTCGTTTTGCCTTACGTTTGTTTTGGCGAAGTATTGCCACAGCTATATTCTTAGCCGCCGGATTGAAAGCAAGTTGCGTTCGCGCTTAATCAATATTTGTTGCGACTGGCAAACCTTGCAAATGCGCATGATCGTTGTAACGCATCAACGCCCAGTGATCTGCCCGTATCTCCACCAATTCGGTGAGCGAACAGTTTTTGGTATGCATCTCAAATGCGCCTGTTTGCGGTGTCTTGAGGTGCCGTCGAATTACAGCGTCCACCACGCCACCGTGGCACGCCACAACGATTGTCTTCTCGTAGTGCTCTTTCACAACTTTGTCGAATGCGGTCGCCACTCGTGAATGAAATTGCGCGATTGTCTCGCCACCAGGAAAAAACACTGCGTTGGGATCTCCACCCCAGTTTGGCTTCCCATGCTTAGCCATAAAATCCACATACGTCATTCCGTCACATTGTGGACCAGGATCATGCTCGCCAAATCCAGGCTCAACATTTATTTCAAGCCCAGCAAATGCTGGCGCAATAATCTTTGCTGTTTCCAGCGCTCGCGGGTATGCGCTTGAATACAAAACGTTGGGAACAATTTCTTGAGTCCTCTCGAGACGCTCACGCAATGCCGCAGCTTGGATCTCGCCTAATGGCGAAAGCCCAGTGCACGAACGCGGACCACCCAACACTCGGTTAACAGTGACGACTGATTCGCCATGGCGAACCAAAATAATTCTGGTCAAACTCACGCGAGTTTTTCAACGAATGATTCAAGTTGTCGCAAGTTTCGACACTCGTACACGCCGTCCGTAAAATTTCCATATTCTCCAACAATCGAATCACCAGTGTTCCAGTAACTACGAGGCTCTGGGTTCAGCCAATACACATGGCGTCCACGCTTTTGCATTTCCTTGATCACCCAAGCAGCCGAAGCGTGATAATTATTGCGGGCGTCGCCAAGGAGCAAAATAGTTGTCTTCGGATTGATGTCTTTTCCATAGCGTTCCCAAAAAACTTCGAATGCGTGGCCGTAGTCGCTATGCCCGTCCACCCACACCACGTCGGCCTCAGTGTTCACACGGTGTATTGCATCGCTAATGTCAACATTTGACTTGAAGTAATCAGTCACTTCGTCAATGCCGTCAATAAACACAAACGATCGCACTTTAGAAAACTGTCCCTGGATCGCATACACCAACATCAAGGTAAATCGAGCAAACGCCGCAACACTGCCGGAAATGTCGGCGACCACCATCAGCTCAGGCTTGGATGGGCGTGGATACTTAAACTTTGGATCGGCGGGCACTCCCCCATAACTCAATGAGCTCCGCACTGTTGCACGAAAATCGAGTGGACCACGTCGACCATGTCGGCGTTTGCGTGCAAGTTTTGCCGCCAATTTGCGAGTAAGAGGTTGCAACGCCTTCTTCAAGCTCTGCATCTCTTCTTTGTTGGCATGCATAAATTCGACGTCTTCTGGCAATGGTTTACGCAAAGTCTTAGCCATCGCTTCAGCACCACGGTCTGCCACAAGCCGTCTACGAATTTCTGCTTCCACCTCTTGCTTAAATTGCTCGATCCTGCTCTCAAACTCATCTTTTTCGAGTCGCTCTTCAAGTTTCGTCAACTCTTGAGCAGCCTGCTCGCGGTTTGCTTCCATCAATTTGTCGAGCATGTTGTCAAGATCCAGATTGCGCAGTGTTCGATACAGGTAATACGTTCCACCCACTGGTCGACCTGGCTCCATCCCAGCAAAACGCTGCACAGACTGACGTGCAAGTGCTCGCATCATTGCCTGATCACCGTTCATCAATGCCTGCATCAACATCTGTGCAATTTCTTCAGGTGTGAGCGAATCCATTCCGCCACCACTCCCGGCAGCGCCTTCGCCCTGTTGTTGCATCTCTTGTTCTTCGCGCCACAACTCTGCGTCAGCGTCACTCATGTCGCTAGGAATTTGGTGTTCTGGTCCGCGCAACGAAAAGTACACCTCAAAGATGGTTTCAAATGCGCGCCAGTGCGAATTGCTCTTAACAAGAGTTGCAGCCAATGCATATTTAAATGCCTGGCGATCCTCAATGGGGATTTCCTTGACGGCTTCCATCGCATCTAGGTTTTCCGTCAAACTGACAGGCAAACCAGCTTTTCGTAACTCAGCAATGAAACCCGACATCAAATCGAGCACGGTCATAGTGTTTTGCCTTACTTGTCGACCGACAGTTCCTTGGCTGCCTTCGTGATGTCGGTCTGATATTTAAGCAAAATGTGCAATGTGTCTTTTGCATCTTGAGCGTCGATGTTTTCGATTCCCATCAGCATTAGCGTTCGGGCCCAGTCCAATGTCTCGCTTACCGATGGAGCCTTCTTCAAATCCAGTTGACGAATGCTGCGAACGATTCGAGCAATCTGGTCTGCCAAATTCTGTGTGATATCCGGAACTTTTGTGAGCACAATTTCTTTTTCGCGCTCCATGTCTGGATAGTCAATGTGCAAAAACAAGCAACGTCGCTTCAGCGCTTCCGACAATTCACGAGTGTTGTTCGAAGTTAAAAACACCATAGGAATTTGCTTTGCTGTGATTGTGCCTAACTCCGGAATAGAGACTTGGTACTCGGAAAGAATTTCGAGCAGCAATGCCTCAGTCTCGATTTCGACACGGTCCACTTCGTCGATCAACAGCACTACAGGTTCTGGACTGCTAATTGCCTCGAGCAATGGACGAGTCAACAAAAACTCTTCACTAAAGATGTCATCTTGCACCTGCGACCACGAGTCGCTGTTCTTATCGGCCTGAATGCGGAGCAGTTGTTTTTTGTAGTTCCATTCGTAGAGTGCCTTCGACTCATCCAAGCCTTCGTAGCACTGCAAGCGAATGAGTCGCGCATTCAACATCTCGGCAACGCTCTTTGCTAATTGGGTTTTTCCTGTGCCTGCTGGCCCTTCAACCAAAATTGGTTTTCCCAATCGCTGTGCTAGAAATACCACCCCGGCGATGCCATCATCCGACAAATAGTGGACCTTTTTAAGTCCGTCACGGACTTGTTCAACTGATTCAAATCGATTTTCCATTTGAGCAACCCTAGCGTTTAGGCGCTACCGCATTCCTGCCAGACGATCTACGATGAATACACATGCCTGGCCTCGGTCGATCCAATCTCGTTGTTGCCACCGGCACAGCCCTCTCTCGTGTTACCGGTCTCGCCCGAATCATCGTTTTTGGAGTGATCATCGGTCAGACAGCTCTCGCTGACGCGTTTGATGCTGCCAACAATGCACCCAACTCGATTTACGAGTTGCTCATCGGCGGATTACTCGCAGCCAGCCTTGTGCCGTTGTTCACTTCACTGCTCGGCGACAATCCACAATCGAGTGAGTCCCAGCAAGGCACCGACGCCATCATCAGCATCTCACTCCTCATTCTTGGCGTAATCACACTCATTTCAATCGCCGCTGCTCCTGCAATCTTTCATCTGTTTTCAATTCACCCCGCGGCTGGCGTCGATGCCCAAGTTTTCCGCCACGCCGGCACAGCACTCACACGCATCTTTGTAGTACAAATATTTTTCTACGGTGTAAGCGCTTTATGTTCAGCACTCCTCAATGCTCGTCGCCGATTTTTTGCAGCCGCGTGGTCACCAGCAGCAGCCAATGTCATCGCAATAGTTTTCCTTTTGTCAATAAGTTCCAATTCGCAGCCGAATATCACCGATGTTCTTGGTGGATCGACTTTGATGTGGCAACTTGGCCTCAGCACAACAGCCGGCATTGCAGTCATGGCCCTTATTCAAGTTGTGGCGGTGAGGCGCAGTGGTATTGCATTCCGGTTCAGTCCACAGTTTTCCCATCCTGCAGTACGCAAACTCATCCAACTCTCACTCTGGACATTTGGTTATGTGGTTGCCAACCAAGTGGCTTTGGTCGTGATCAAAAACCTCGCATCACCTGGCAGTGGCCTCGTCGATGCCTATTCAAAAGCATTCGTTTTGCTTCAACTCCCCCATGGCCTTCTTGCAGTGTCCATTGCAACAACATTTCTCCCTGATCTTGCACGACTTGCCGCCAACAACGATCACAGAGAATTTGCAGACCGCATCAGTCGCGGCATCACACTCACCGCACTTTTCACAATTCCCGCTTCATTCGGTTTATTTGTTCTCTCAAAACCAATCATCGGTCTTGTTTTGCAGCATGGAAATTTCTCCTCTCAAGCCACAATCAATACCGCACGAGCACTCAGTGGTTTAGCGCTCGGACTTACAGGATTTTCTGTCTATCTTTTTGTGTTGCGCGGATTCTATGCACAGCACAACACGCGAACCCCGTTTTTGATCAACATCATCGAGAACGCAATCAACATCGTTCTTGCCATTGTGCTCGTTGATCGCTATGACGTACTGGGTCTCGGTATTGCCTTCTCTGTTGCCTACGTCATCAGCGCGATCATCGCCACCATTGTTCTCGCATCAAAAAACCAATCAATGCGTCTTGGTGGTCTTGCCATTGACGTACTGCGCATCTTCGTTGCCGGCGCTGTCATGGCGGTCGCCGTCAGATTTGGCAGCAACACAATAGGTACTGATACTGGACCAGTAGTGGGAATAGCTGCGCTGACTCGCGTGCTCGTTGGCATCACCATTGGTGGTGTCACGTACATCGCAGCGCTTGCACTACTCGGCGAGCCTCTCCTGCGCAATTATTGGTCGACGAGAACTACCAAGTCGTCGCGATGAACAAGCTCGGCAACAACACCGTCGGGTAACTCTGCACTCTTACGACCAGCCGCGGCACTTGCGTGAACGGCACTCACACTGACCATGCCTCGTGCGAATACAGCACCACTCATGTCCTGAATCTCAACCGTGTCGCCTTCCGAGAAGTCTCCGTGCACTTCGGCTACGCCGGCATGCAACAACGATGTGTTGCGTTCGATCAACGCCTGTTTTGCACCAGCATCAACAACAATTATGCCACTCTGCTGAGCAGCAAATGCAATCCATAATTTGCGGGCCGAGAGGTTTCGATTGTGCGGCAAAAATTGTGTGCCTGCACCCGGGGTTTGAGCAAGTGCATGCACCACAACATCGGTCTTTGTCGCATCTGCGATCACTGTGCGCACACCCGACCACGACGCGATGCGTGCAGCCGACAACTTGGACGACATGCCACCACTTCCGCGTGCGGTGCTGCTTGCACTGGCTCGCACTGACAACAACGGATCGTCTGCCGCAACTTGTTCGATAAATGTTGCTGACGCATCAATGCTTGGGTCTGCAGTAAACAAGCCAGCGATGTCGGTCAGCAACACCAACACATCGGCGCTCACGCTGTGCGCCACCAAAGCAGCGATGCGGTCATTATCACCAAAGCGAATCTCGTCGCTAGCGATCGCATCATTCTCGTTAATTATTGGTACGCAACCCAATTCCAGCAAGCGCACAAGGGTTTGTCGTGCATGCAGGTATTGCGTGCGGTCAATGAAATCGTTTGGTACCAACAGCACTTGAGCGCCAACCAAACCATGCGTGGCCAAATGCTCGTTGTACTTATTCATCAACTGACTTTGCCCAACAGCAGCAAGCGCCTGCAGAGTCAGAGTGTCGGTTGGGCGATGAGCCAAACCAAGCGCACCTACACCGCCTGCGATTGCACCAGACGTAACAACGATCACTTCGTTGCCCTCGCTCCGCACGCGGGCCACCTGTTCGCACAATGCACGAATTGCTTCGTTCTTGATGGCGCCGTGCTCATCAGTTACTGATGATGTCCCAATTTTTACAACGATTCGCATCTCTACGTCTCCGGTGTGTATTCAAAACTAAAGGCCCCAATATGCACAACTGCCCCATCACTTGCTCCGGCTCGCGACAACAGACGTGCCACGCCCAGTCG
>Ga0214919_10008893_pt1 | contig 13080 bp, 10 predicted proteins | sample LL1503_MetaG_FD_177994 | JGI IMG/M metagenome (GOLD analysis project Ga0214919, IMG submission 177994) | Freshwater microbial communities from Lake Lanier, Atlanta, Georgia, United States - LL-1503 | ecosystem: Environmental > Aquatic > Freshwater > Lake | place: USA: Georgia | collected...
GATCCGCTGGGAAAGTTGGACCAGGAGTGGCGCCCGTGACGGGATGAAGACCTGAAGGAATATCAATGGCCACATAGAGATCGGAGCCTCTCTTCTCCCGAGAAATCCAAGAAAGAATTCCTGCTTCGGTCGGACGAGCAGGAGGGGTAGCACCTAGGCCGAGAAGACCATCGATGACGAGACGTGGGGCCTTTGTTTTTAAGAAACGGGAGGGTTTGGCAGGCCAGATGAGAGCTTTTTTCCAATGTTTCGATTTCACACGTGAGTCGGGGTGAATCCGGCGACCGGGAGGGCGGGAGAGCAAAAAATCTACATTCCAGCCTAACTCCTTCAGCTCCATTCCAAGGAGTAGGGCATCGTTTCCATTATGACCTGGACCGATGAGGATGAGAGCTGTGCTGGGCTTGGGAAGAAAAGGGGTAAGCTCGCGAAGGCATCCGTTGACGGCCTGGCGCATTAGATCCTTGATGCGATCCCCCGCTTGGAGGCTTTTTTCCTCCCAAGTGCGTGCAACGATCGGGGGAAGGACGATCATGGTCCGATGAGAATGACGGTTGCGGCAGAGTGGGTTCGGGTGTGGGTTAGGGTGACGAGCGAACGGGTGACACCTCGAATCTGAGCAAGCGTGGCGCCGGCATGATGAAAGCGGAGAAAAGGTTCTCCCGTAGAGCGACGACAAACTTCCAATCCGAGCCAGGGCAAGGATTCGCCAATCCCCGTGCCAAAAGCTTTCGAGGCGGCTTCCTTTGCGGCAAAACGTGCGGCGAGTGAGAGGGCGGGGCGGGATTGAGTGCGGGCGTACTCGATTTCCGAGGGGTGAAAAATCTTTTCGAGGAATCGATCCCCAAAGCGGTCTAAGGACTGTTGAATTCGGTCAATTTCGACAAGATCCATGCCGAGCCCGAGGATTTGCTCGTTGTTCATTTCTTTGAGATGGCTTGTAGGAAATCGCGAACGCTTTGGCTGAGGCCGACTTGGAGGGCGTGGGTCACGAGAGAGTGGCCGATATTGAGAGTGTGGAGGTGGGGAAGTGGAAGGAGATCGGAAAGATTGGAGAGGCGAAGACCGTGGCCTGCGTTGACTTGGATTTTTAGGCGTTGGGCTTCTTCAGCAGCTACTTTGAGTTTGGCGAAGGCGGCGGGACGCTGGGCGGGGGGAGAGTCGGCAAAGCGACCGGTGTGGAGTTCGACAACGGGGGCTTGGAGGGATGCGGCGGCTTTGATTTGATGGAGGTCTGGGTCGAGAAAGAGGCTGGTGAGAATTTTAGCTTGGTTGAGTTTTTCAATAATGGGGCGGAGTGTGTTGATTTGGGTGGCGGCATCGAGACCGCCTTCGGTGGTGACTTCCGCACGGTTTTCGGGAACGAGGCAGACCTCGGCCGGTTTCAGGCGAAGGGCAAAATCGAGCATGGCGGGGGTGGCGGCCATTTCGAGGTTGAGCTTTTCGCGGCATTCGCGGCCGAGTCGGAGAACGTCATCGTCTTGGATGTGGCGACGATCTTCGCGGAGGTGGACGGTGATCGAGTGGGCCCCGACGCTGAGGCAGAGCAGGGCGGCGGAAACGGGGTCGGGTTCAGGCACGACACCTGGGATGGGGACGCGGTACCTGGCCTGCCGGAGGGTGGCGAGGTGATCGATGTTTACGCCAAGCCGAATCATACTTTTAGCCTATCGCAAATATCAACCCAAGTTGAGTGTTTTTGAGTTTGTAAAAAGATTATTTATACGTGGGTTTATTGGTTCTGCTGTAGACCGTGTTATCAGCTCGGATGCCATTATAGCCGTAACCATCGGAATGAACATTCGCGGCATCCCAAGCCAAGGTGAGGCGGCGGAATGGAATTTCAAAAGTGCTGTCCCCTGTATAAATGGTAGCTGTTCCAGGAGCAGCTTCTTCCTCTGAGGAAAAAGGGGGAAACTCATAGCTGTTGGTGTACTTTCGGTAGTAGCTGTCTTTGCTGCGCAGGTCAGCAGGGCAGGCGAGGGCCTTGGTGGTCAGGCCGTAGGGGCCCAGTGCCCCGAGGAGATTTGTCGCGCCCTCATTCGTGAAATATTGATTTCCCCAGGGATTGTTGATGCTGGGAAATTTATTTCCGTTGTCGGGGACGTAGAGCCACACGGCGGTGCCGATTTGGCGAAGATTGGATTGGCAAGCGGTGGTTTCTGCTTTCGCACGAACTCTTTGCAAGGAGGGGGAGATCATGCCGGCCAACATTCCCAGAATGGTGATTACGGTGAGCAGTTCGACTAAAGTAAAAGCAGGAGAGGTACGATGCGCCCGTGGCATAAGGGAGTTAACCCCCTTTCTGGGAGGAGCGGCGCTGAACGTAGCGTTGATATCGTTGGGATCTTTGTTCCGGGCTCATTTTTCTCATCGCGCGGGAAAAGCCCTCTCCGGTGCGCTCGGATCGAACGGGATCGTTCATCAATTCTTGCCTCTTTTTGTCCCGGTCCTCTTCGGTGAGTGTGGACCATTCACGATATTGGCGGACTGAATCCTCTGCGGTTTGGCGAGCCTCGGCTTGCTGAGAGGAGGGAAGGTCACGAATTCTGGATTCAAAGCGGGCAAGAAGAGCTTCGGGGGAGAGGGGTGCTGGCTCCGTCCAGCGAAGGTTTCCGCGAGGTGCATCTCGGGTCATGGGCGGTCCTCCAGATCCATCGCGATCCGAGCTGGCGGGAAGAAGATAAACTAGCTGAGAGACGCCCCCAGCACTTTTCGCCAGAGCGGGGATGGAGGAGAAGAGAGGCCCAGCTTGAGGTGATTTTTTCAGTGGTGGGTTCCATGAATTGGGGATCAGGAGACGAACTTCGGTGTTTTGGGCGGCGTGTTCGGCTGTGGGAAGAAGTTGGAGGGCAAGTTGGGGGGAGGGTTTCCAGAACTGATTTCTGGGATCGCGTTCGATGGGAAGGCCGTCCATGCCACCTCGAAAAAGCCAAGGGGTACGATATTCGAGCGAGCGAAGGCCGGAGTTTTCTGAGGGGGAGGGAAGAACTGAAAGGAGGGTTTTCATGGAGGTTGGATCGGGGGCAAGGAGAACGGCTAGGCGGCCGCGGGATTCGGTAGCGCCTTGGAGCGCTTCGAGGGCTTCGGTCACGGGGACGCGGTGAACTCGAATCGTGATCGGTTTTGCCAGGTTGAGATCGGTGATGACTTTGAGCTTGGACTGATTAGTGAAGGAGCGAAGAACAGCGGAGAGGGGTTTATTTTCAAAGTCCAGCGTGATGGTTCCCCACCCGCTATGGATCCAGAGACCTAGCCACGTCAAACCCAGCAGAGCGACGATGGAGAGTAGAATTTTTGGGCGTGTCATATGCTTCTCATATCTTACAAGCGAATCGGGGCGATGGAAGGGTGGGAGTGGAGAAAAAGTTGTTCCCAAGGATGGCACAGGGGGTAGAGGGGGGGATTGCTTCGTCTTGTCGGTTTTTTATAGGATTTAGGAGTATGTCGGAAACTAATTCGGCACCCTCCGTTCTCTCGAAAGAGATGTTGTTGGAAATCGGGGGATGGAGGGCGATGCAGGAGGGCCGTTCTCTATGGGAGGCGGGCAAGGTGATGTCTGTGGACTGGGTGGATCCGATGCTGGGGGGGGTAGTGCAGGCTGGGACGGGCACTGTCAATGCACGGCTTAAATTAGGTAAAAGACTCTCGGATGTAGAAAATCTGTGTAGTTGCCGACAAGCCAGAGAGTACGGAACTGTTTGTCCCCACGTCATTGCTTTGAGTCTAAAATATTTAGAGAAAAACGGAAAGGCAGCGGGAGGACCTGTACATCGACCGAATGGCGCCGTCGCGGGGCCTGTGGCGGCTGCGGCGCGGGCGATGGCCCCACGGTTTCCTCGGGTTCTAGGTCAGTTGGCGGGCAAGGGTTCTAAACCTCTCTGCCTCGAGGTGCATCTTCCGCTTGAACTAGGCAAGGCGTGGCGCGCGGGGAAAATACCGCTGACGGTTGAGGCCTCGGTCGATGGTGGACCGACGAAAAGTCTGGATGCAGTAGCGGTGGAAAAGGTTGAGCCGTACATTGTCGATGAGTCGGATGCGGTGCTGTTATCGATGCTAGAAAAAATGGAGGGGGCCTCGGTTCATGGAGAGGCTGAATTAAGCCCGGCGGACCGAGATCTTTTTTTCCCTGTCTTGTTAGGGCATCCGCGGATCTTTCTTGGGCGTAAAAAGCATTTTGCCGTTTCACGAGCGGTGGAGGGGACTCGGCTCAAAGCGGAGTTGGATGAGGAGGGAATTTTACATTTGAATCTTTTAGCGGCGCCTGCCGGACCCGAGGGAAGTGAAGTGCTGGAGGGAAGCCAAGGTCGTTGGAGATTTTCGGGAGATCATCTGGAGCTTCTGGATAGTCTGCCGGTGGCCTACGAGGGTTTGCGAAAAGGGGGGCGGTCGGTGGCGCGGGAGGGGCTTGCGACCTTTTTGCAAAGGGAGATGCCTTTGTTGGAGCGGCATGTGCGGGTGGAACCGGGGGAGAGATTGCGAGGTTTGCAGTTCGAGACGATGGCGCCCGCGATTCGGGTCGAGCTGGATGGACTTCTTTCCGGGATCAGCTGCCAACTCGAAGCGGTCTATGGGAAGGAGTCCCATGTGTTAACGGGTATGCCTGGTCAGAATGAAGGGATGGATGCATGGATGCCGGATGGAACGGATCCGAAACGATACCGGGTGCGAGGAAGGGCGATTGAGCGGACGGCGCAGAGGGAGTTGTTGGCGGCAGGTTTTCTGCCCGGCCAACGTGCGGCCGAGCGTTACACCTTGGCGGGAGAGGGAAAGGTGGGTGCTTTTCTTGCGAACATTCTCCCTCGTTGGAAGCAGAAGTGGGAAGTGAAGGTCACGCCAAGAATGGAGTCGTTGCTCAGCCGATGTGATTATGTCGCGCCTGAGGTGACTTTAAGAGATACGGGAGGTTCTTGGTTGACGGTGGAGGTGGATTTTCGGTCGGGTGCAAATCGGGATGCATTAACTCCTGCGGAGGTGCAGAGGTTGTTGCAGACGGGGCTAAGTCACCACCGATTAGCGGGTGGGAGGATCGCCTTAGTCCCTACGGACGATGTGACGGAATTCCAGGAGGTATTGAAGGATTGCCAAGTTCGCAACGATGGAACGCGATATAAATTGGAGAAGCGGTTCCGGGGTTACTTTGGGGAGGCAATTCGGGGAACGGGTTGGGTGGTCAGTGGAAAATCGAATTGGAAGCCACCGAAAGAGCTGATTGCTTATGAGCAGGCCAAGCTGCCAGAGCGATTAGAAAAAATCGTCCGACCTTACCAGCGGGAAGGCATTGGTTGGCTGCTTTATCTTGCGAAGAATCACTTTGGGGGAGTTTTGGCGGATGAGATGGGTTTGGGAAAAACTTTGCAGACCTTGGCTTTTTTGGAGCTACGGAGAGCCCAAAATAAGACAAAACTCCCGGGTTTAGTTCTTTGCCCGACCAGTTTGGTGATGAACTGGTTGGACGAAGCCAAGAAGTTTGTTCCAGACCTAAAGGTTTTGGCGTTGCATGGAGCGGGAAGGAAAGCCCTGCTATCGAAAATTCCAGAGTATGATCTTGTCGTCACCAGTTATGCTCTTTTGCGGCGAGATATCGCCGAGTATGAGAAGCAAGAGTTCGATGCCGTAATTTTGGATGAGGCGCAAAACATTAAAAATCGGACGAGTCAGACTGCCGTCTCCGTGAAAAAGCTGGTCAGCGATCACCGAATGGTTTTAACGGGCACCCCCTTGGAGAACTCCCTGCTCGATCTTTGGTCGATCTACGACTTCTTGATGCCTGGATATTTAGGAACAGCGACCGACTTTCGGGATCGGTATGAAATTCCTGTGGCTAAGTTGGGGGATGAAAAGGCCCAGCACCGGTTGCGACATCGTGTCCGGCCATTCCTTTTGCGAAGGACGAAGGCGGAGGTGGCTAAGGATCTTCCCGCTAAGATTGAGCAGATCGCATTTTGTGAGCTTACGGATGAGCAGAAAGGGGTTTATCGCCAGATCTTGGAGGAGGGAAGGAAGCAGGTCAGCGAGCTTTCTGGGAAAGCGTCGGGAGGACGGGATCGGATTGCTGTCCTGACCGTGCTGATGCGTTTGCGGCAGGCCTGTTGCCACTTGGGTTTACTGCCTCAGGCTGGGGCAGGAACGAAGGTGTGGACTGAACCGTCGGGAAAGATGGAATATTTCTTGGATCGGTTAGATGAGGCGATTTCAGGAGGGCACCGCATCCTTGTCTTTAGCCAGTTCGTTTCGATGCTAAAGATCGTTCAGGAGGAGTTACGGCGAAGGAAAACCCCACACTGCTATTTAGATGGTGGAACGATCGATCGGGCAGGCGAAGTGGATCGTTTCCAGCGCAATCAAGATATCCCGGTTTTCTTGATCAGTCTTAAGGCTGGCGGAACGGGCCTCAATTTAACGGGGGCGGATACGGTGATTCATTTTGATCCGTGGTGGAATCCTGCGGTGGAGGATCAGGCGACGGCTCGAGCGCACCGAATTGGGCAGAACAAGATCGTCAGTTCCTACAAGTTGATTGCGCGAGATACGGTAGAGGAAAAGATCGTGCGCCTGCAGGAGCGGAAAAAGGAGCTCTTCCGAGGGACCTTGGTCAGCGAGGAGGATTTTGTGCGAGGGCTGGACTGGACGGAGCTGCAGGAGCTGTTGAACTAATCCGGAAGGTTCAGCTCCGATCCCAATATCAACTTTAATTACGCGAATGGAAAATACCTGTCTGAAGGATAGGAGCCTAGAGCTCGGAAAATGTAGCAGGATGATAAGTATTCTGAGGACCTATAAATTAGGACTCCAATCGTAGCAAAAAAGTACTTTCAGGCCATGACTAAAGTTGAGTTAGCTCATAGGACCCCCACTTGCCTAATTAACTTAAAAAAACTTGATAGGCATCAAACGAGGTGACGTGGAAGATCCTCTAAAACCTCGCAACCAAGTTGTTCCATCACTTGCTGGAGCTGTTTCTGGAGAATCTCGACGACTTGATCGCCTCCTTTTGCGCCCATCGCACATACGCCATACATTGACGCGCGGCCGATAAAGGTAAATTCAGCCCCGCTGGCCATAGCAACGGCGATGTCGGAGCCTGAGCGTATGCCGCCGTCCATCATGATTTTAGTGCGTCCTTTGAACTGTTTTGCGAGCACGGCGGTAGATTTGACAGTCGACTGGCCTTGGTCGAGTTGGCGTCCGCCGTGGTTGGAGACGATGAGTCCGTCGGCACCGAGGGAGAGAGCGAGTTCAGCGTCCTCAGGGTTGACGATCCCTTTGATCACCAGACTGCCTTTCCACTGATCGCGGATGGCTCGGATACGGGAAGCGGTGAGTCGGCCGCTGAAGGTTTTGTTCATGAAAAGGCCGAGGTGTTTCATCGAGAGTCCGAGCGGAATGTAAGGTTTGAGGGTGGCGAATTGAGGAATGCCTGCAAAAAGTTGGGAGAGAGACCAAGTTGGTCGGGTACACATTTGGAAAACATTTCGGAGGCTCATTTTGGGCGGAACGGATAGCCCGTTGCGGATTTCTTTAGGGCGGTAGCCGAAGGTGGGGGTATCGGCGAGAAGGACGAGGGTCTTACAGCCGGCCTCAGCGCAACGACGCAGGAGTTTGTCGCGGAGGGAATCTTCGGCGGGATGGTAGAGCTGGAACCAGAAGTCTCCCTCTGTGATTTCGGCTACTTTTTCAATACTCGCGGTGGTAACCGTGCTGAGGACGAAGGGAATATTTTGCCTACGCGCGGTGCGGGCGAGGATCTCGCAGGACTTTGGCCACATCAGGCTTTGGAGGCCGACGGGAGCGATGCCAAAAGGAGAGGAGTATTCGTGGCCGAAGAGGGTGGTTTTCTGGGAAGCGCCTTTGTAGTCGCGCAAGTAGGCGGGTCGGAGCTCCACGGCACGGATGTCACTGGTATTTTTGTGAAGGTTCACCTCCGCCATGCAGCCACCCGCGAGGTAGTCGTAGGCAAAACCAGGCATGCGTTGCCGAGCGCGTTCGGCAAGAAGTTCGATCGATGGATAGGAGGGATTCATGAATGGGATAGAGCTAGGAGAGGATTGATCATGGTTTGATTCTCGTGGACGCCGGATTAGGAGACGGATTCCTGCGCTAGGAAGTTAACTCCTCATCGACGGGGTTGGTCAGCGAACCGATCTTCTCAATTTCGATGGTGACCTGATCCCCTGGCCGCAGCCAGCGGGCAGGAGTGGCGGCCATACCAACCCCGTGAGGAGTGCCGGTCAGGATGACCGTTCCGGCGGGCAGAGTGGTGCTGCCACTGAGAAATTCGATGATTTGGGCGACTGAAAAGATCATGTCGTTCGTGCTCCAGTCTTGAACCGCTTCCCCGTTGAGTAGAGTGCGAATCTTCAGATTCTGGGGATCGGGGATTTCGTCGGGCGTGACGAGGCAGGGGCCAAGAGGGCAGAAAGTATCGAAGGTCTTTCCGCGACACCATTGGCCGCCACCGGCATTTTTCTGCCAATCGCGGGCGCTGACATCATTGGCGCAGGTGTAGCCTGCGACATAGTCGAACGCTTTCGAGGCGGAAACGTTTTTACAATCACGCCCGATGACAACGGCGAGTTCGCATTCGTAGTCGACGCGATCACTCCGAAGGTGACGCGGGAGAAGGATGGGATCTTCTGGATTCTGGAGAGAGGAGATACTTTTTATGAAAAGAACGGGGTATTCAGGAAACTTTGATCCCATTTCCGTGGCATGCCTTCGGTAGTTGAGTCCAATGCCGAGAATTTGAATCGGGTTCAGGGGGGTGAGGAGTTTGCTGACCTCGACTTTCCTGCCAGTAGATTGGAAACCACTCAAGAGGTTGCCCTGCAATTGCAGGGCGGTGCCGTCCGCTCGTAGTTCGGAATGGGTGATCCGGTCTTGAGGATCGAGGTGACGGATTATTTTCACAGGTCAGGATTCTGTTGGAGGAGGTAAGGAGGGGTGCACCGTAGAGGACTTGAACCTCTGACCTCCACCGTGTCAAGGTGGCGCTCTACCACTAAGCTAACGGTGCGACAGGCAGAAAACCCTATCACGGGTCGAGGATTTGGGGGAGGTGGAATTTCGGACTAGCGGCGCGACTTTTTCGATTTGGGGCGTGTGAATTTGGCCTGAAGAGAGATGTGGCGGGTTTCGGGGATGATGAACTTTTTGATTTCGATTTCGATCCACGGGGAGGGGAAGTGCTGGAAGGTGACCGTGGCGAGATCGGAGGCAAGTGTTTCGATCAGTTTGCGCTCTTTGGATTGGGCGGTTTTTCGGAGGAGCTGGCTGAGGTTGAAGTAGTTGAGGGTGTGTTGGATGTTGTCGGTTTGAGCGGCTTTTTTCAGATTGGGGACGGGAACAGTGACGGTGCAGAGGAGTTTTTGGGGTTGGGCTCGCTCCTCTTTCGGAACACCGATGTGACAGAGGAGTTCAAGGTCGACCAAGGAGAGAGTCGGAGTCATGAGGGTCTGGGCCGACGGATGATTGAGTAGATCAAAAATATAATTTCAATGAGCGCGAAAAGGCCGACATAGAGTTGGCCACCGTTGCCGAAGCCGTAGCTGTGGAGGCCTTTACCAAGAACAAAGTTGACTCCATACCAAGCCATGAGGATGGTGAGGAAGGAGGCGATCGAGCCGACGGCGAGGCCGTATCCGCCCCACCAGCCGCCGAGCCGGCCGTGGAGAAGAATGATGTAGGCCATGAGGGCGATGAGAGCCCACGTTTCCTTGGGATCCCAGTCCCAGAAACGACCCCAAGAGTAATTGGCCCAAACGCCGCCGAGGATGACTCCGACCGCCAAAAGAAAGACACCAATTTGCAGGCAGCGATAGAGGTGCAGAAGCCAAGCATCGTCGAGGGAGGGTAAAGTTTTGGATCGGATGGAGCGGATAATAAGAAAGTGGGCCAGAGCGGTGGCGAGGGCGAAGGCTCCATAACTCAAAGTGATGGTGAGAACGTGGGTGGTGAGCCAGAAGTTACTGCGGAGTACGGGGACAAGGGGATTGAGGGAGGGATCGAGAACGGCGGGCTGAAGATCGGATGCGATGAGGGAGAGAATGATGATGGGGGAGGCGGCCAAGAGATAGATCGAGGTGCGATGACGGATCGAGAAGATAACAGCGAAGAGGCCTGCCCCAAACGCGACCCATAAAATACTTTCGTACATGTTAGTGACAGGGGGGCGGCCTGAAATCCAAATGCGGATAGCGAAGCCCGCGATGAGAAGAAAAAGACCGAGCCAAGCCAAAGCCGAGCCGAGGGAGAGAAGGGAAGAATCTTTTTTTCGACCAGCCGCAAGGAGAACGATGGACGAGAGGAGCCATGTGATCCACGAAAGGCGAAAGGGATGAAACTTGAGGTAGGCAACTTCGAGTTGGATTTTCGATGGGGAGATTGAGGGACTTTTTTGTAGCTCTAGGAGTTGGGCTGGGGGAGTGGATGCCTTCGCTGGGGACCAAGGTGCATCTGCGGGAGAGGCGGGGGGTGGGGGGATCATGCGAAAGGCTTCCCCCGATACGAGTGAGGAGAAGAGGCGTAAACGAAGAGTCACAGTTTGGGCGGCGGCCGCGAGGTGAGGGATTTCAGTATGAGGGCCAGTGGCTCGAGCAACTTCGGCTTGGCGGGTAAGGTCGGCCAGTTGGGGCTGGGTGGCGAGGAAACGGGGGGGGAAGTGGCGGGTATCGGGGGCGAGATTTAAGGTTTTTCGGAGAGCGGTATCCTCGACGAGGATGATGGGTTCATTTTCCCATCCAGCGGGTTGAAGCCAGAGGGAGAGAATGAGTTGACGGGAGTTGATTTTCCCAAGTTTGGAAACCGAAACGGATGTTCGGCCGGTAAGGGAAGCGGTCAGCTCTTGCGCAAAAGAGAGAAAGGGTTTGAGTCGGCCTCTGTGTTGAATGATGAGGGAGTCGTAGGCGGGGTTATTCTCGGCCAAGGAGGCGGAGGTTTCGCCTTGGACGAAAAGAGGGCAGAAAGCCAAAGCGAGGAGAGGGAGTAAGGTGCGAATCATTTTTAGGTTCGGGGGGTGGTCTCGCGACGAAGATAGAACATGGAAAAGATGCCTGCGACCATGAGAAGTGAACCGCTCCATTTCAAGAGCCACCCTGGATCGTGAAGAACCTGGAGAGTGGTGCGGTTGAGGTTTTGTGGATCCCATCCGGCTTGGGAAAATTTATAGGAAAGGCCGGTGATTTGGGGGAGAAGGCCTGGGGGATAGGTGGCGGGCTGATTCATTTCCAATTGAGCGGGTACTTCGATCTTCTTTTGATCGTCGTTGAAAGTGACGGTAGCGAGAAAGTTGGCGGGCTCATCGGTGCCGGGGTCACGGGGAACTTCGAAAGAGTCGAGCCGGATGGAAAAGGGCAGGTTTTGTAATTCGAGGCCAAAGCCGATACGGGAAGTGGCGTCTGGGGTTGTGAGAACGGCAGAGGTTCCTGAGGCGATCCAGCGGGCGGGGCCTGTGGTTCCATCGGGCGAGCGAAGGTGGGCGTGGAGGGCGGGACGAGTGGCGGTGGGGTCGGGAGTGGGGGAGGAGAGGGGTGTAGTGAGAGTTTCAAGGCGGGCATTTTTTTCCGCTGCGGTCCAGCGGACGGACCATCCTTTCCAACCAGGGGAGAAGTCTTGGCCAAGGCGAATCGTGCCACGGGTGGGGGGGGACGAGGGGGATGTGCCAAGGAAAAGAAGAGAGTCTGGGGTGGGTCCTGGGGAGAGGGTGAGGCGAGCGGGAGTGGTATCGGGCAAAGAGCCTTCGAGCATCACCAAAATCGCGGGGTTGATGGGTTGATCCCCATCGGAGGTAGGTTGGCCGCCTTGGAGAACCATGTTGGGCCAGTAGCGGGCGACGAGAATTTTTGCTCCAGAGAAGTCATCGAGAGTTCGGTTGAGAAGATCGGTGAGTCGATAAATTTCTCCTGAACCGTCGGGCCGAAGGATTTCGACTTCTAAGGGATCTTCCGATTTTCGTGAACCCAGAAAGAAGCGAAAGCCGCTGGGATTACCGGTGGTGTTGTGAAGGATGGGTTGGGAGGGGTCACGGGCGAGGACCATTTGGGTTTCTCGGTAGGTGGGAGTGGTGGTGGGCCGGGAAGCGGTGGGTAATTTGGGAAGAAATTCAACATCGGCTTGCGGACCCAGATTTGCGCGGGAATCGGAGGGGGAGTTGAGGATGAGGGCTATACGGATCGGTTCGGAGCCGAACGGCCCGGTGAATTCGAGAGTGATTCCCGGGTTGGAGGAGGAAGAGTCTGGGGAAAGGATGGTTTGCTCGGTTGAGCGGGCGGTGTAGCCGTCGATGACCAGTTGTACGTCGGATCCTGGAAGGGGAAGGAGGCGAGGGCGATCGGGGCGCGGGGTACGAACTTCGGGATCAAATGGGGTGGAGAAAAGTTGGCCCGTGGATGGACTTTCGACGGTCAGGCGGGGGCGATCGAGAAGTACTTGGGTTGCAGGAGGGGCGCCACGAGAAAGGTCGAGTGAGCCCTCGAATCCGCGGGCGCGACCAATTAAAGCTCCACCCAAAAGAATAATGATGCCTGCGTGGGTAATGACGAAGCCGGTGTGGTGCCGTTGCCAAGGCCAGCGAGTTGCGGCGGAGCAGATAAGATTGAGACAAAGGAGAACGAGCCAAAGGTTGAACCACGGGGAGCCATAGACGTAGGCGCGGGCGACGCGGGCGCTGAATCCGGACTCGAGAAAGGTAGCGGCAACGCAAACCCCGGTGAGGGTAATGAGGAGAAGCATAGCCAAATGGATCGAGCCGAGTGCGTGGACGGCTCGCCAAACAGTGGAGTGGCTACGTCGGGATTGGATCTTCTCCTCACGAGATTCGGGCAGTGACATCCTTCGAGAATAGAGGGAACTGGGGGAAGAACAAGGGGGGCTACTTTGCGCACAGGTTATTCCCTGAGTTGGCGGTTGTAAGTGGGTAAGGAGTGGTCGATTGAAGGCTCGGAGAGGAGGATTTTAGGGTGAAGATTTTCCTCATTCTGTTTCTTGGGTTGTTGTCTGGGGGGTGGAGTGGGGAGATGGGGCAACCGGTACGAGTGGGGAAAAAGTTTGGATATGGGGATGGGGCGGGTGGGTTTTTAGTTG
>Ga0214919_10008895_pt1 | contig 13079 bp, 12 predicted proteins | sample LL1503_MetaG_FD_177994 | JGI IMG/M metagenome (GOLD analysis project Ga0214919, IMG submission 177994) | Freshwater microbial communities from Lake Lanier, Atlanta, Georgia, United States - LL-1503 | ecosystem: Environmental > Aquatic > Freshwater > Lake | place: USA: Georgia | collected...
GCCGCCATGCCGTCCGCGCGCATGCCTACCAGGGCGGCGACCGCTTTGCGCGATTCAAGCAAGCCGTGCCTTTCAGGACATTCCATGGGGTCCACCTCGTACATGGCCGGATTTTACGGAACCTGACCCCAGGCGCCCGGAATTGACAATATTTGACGCCCGGCCGGCCTACGACCGCAGCTTGAACCGCTGGATCTTGCCGGTGGCGGTCTTCGGCAGCTCGCCCACGAACTCGACCCAGCGCGGGTACTTGTAGTGCGCCAGGACAGCCTTCACGTGGGCCTTGAGTTCGTCTTCCGTCGCCTTTGCGCCCGGCTTGAGGACCACGAAGGCCTTGGGCTTGACGAGTTTGTCGGCATCCTCATGGCCGACCACTGCGCACTCAAGCACCGCCTGGTGCGAGACCAGCGCCGCCTCGACCTCGGCCGGCGAGACGTAGATTCCACCGACCTTGAGCATGTCGTCCGAACGCCCGCCGTAGGCGTAGTAGCCGCCTTCGACAAGCGTGTACTTGTCGCCGCTCATCGTCCACGGGCCCTGGAAGGTGTGCTTGGTCTTCTCGCGCTGGTTCCAATACATGATCGCGGAGGTCGGGCCCGAGATCTGCAGCTCGCCCAGTTCTCCAGGCTGCACATCCTGGCCATTCTCGTCGACCAGGCGCAGCTTGTATCCCGGCACGGCCTTGCCGGTGGTGCCCGGCATGACATCTCCCGGGCGGTTCGAAATGAAGATGTGCAGCATTTCGGTGGAACCGATTCCGTCGAGCAGCTCAACGCCAGTGCGCTCTGCAAAACGCTTGAGGATCTCCGGCGGCAGCGCCTCGCCGGCGGAAGTCCCCACGCGCAGCGCCAGGTCCTTTTTCTCCGGGAAATTCGGACTCACGAGCATGGCGGCATACAACGTGGGCACGCCATAGAAGATGGTCGCCTTGTGCTCCACCAGCCGCTTGAACACGGAATCGGGCGTGGGCCGCTCAGCCATCAAGACGGTCGTCGCGCCCACCGCCAGCGGGAAAGTCAGCGCGTTGCCGAGGCCGTAAGCGAAAAAGAGTTTCGCCGCGGAGAACACCACGTCCGATTCGCGGATGCCGAGCACCGGTACCGCGTAGAGGTCGGCCGTCTGGATGAGATGCGCGTGAAGGTGGACCGTGCCCTTGGGCGCCCCGGTCGATCCGGACGAATACAACCAGAAGCAAATGTCGTCGGCGAGCGTGGGCGCGGCCTTGAATGCCTTCCCGGCGGACTCGAACAACCCCGCGAGGTGCAGGTGCCCCTGGGCGTCGGCACCGGCCACGACGACATGCTTGAGATCGGGGAGCTTCGAGAGGATGGGCTGGAACGCCTTGAGCAGGGACTCGGACACGATGAGCACCTGCGCGCGGCTGTCCCGCAGCATGTATTCATAATCCGGCGCTGTCAGCAGCGTGTTGAGCGCCACCGGGACGATGCCGGCCTTGATCGCGCCGAGGAAAGCGGCCGGGAAGTCGACCGTGTCGAGGAGCGCGAGCGCCACCCGCTCTTCGCGCTGCACGCCGAGTGCCACCAGCGCATTGGCGGCGCGGTTCACCCGCTCGGACAACTCGGCGTAAGTGTGTTGGCCGGCGTCGTCGATGTACGCGACCTTGCCTCCCCGGCCCGCCTTGAGGTTGCGCTCGACCAGATCGACCGCTGCGTTGTACTCGCGCGGGATTGTGCCCATGTCTCCTCCTGTATTCGTTCTACGCGGTCTGCGCCGCTGCTTCTCGCGCCTGCGCGAGCCACCCTTCCGCCCATTCCTCGGCCTTCTCTTCGGGCAGCACGCCCGAGGAGGCATCATGCTGCACGCGCTCGCCGATCCGCATCGCGCCAAGCTTCCCGAGCAGCGTGTCGAATTTCATGCCGCCGAAATTGAAGGTCTCTGCGTAGGTGCGATCGCCCAGGCCGAACACGCCGTAGCGCACGCCCGCAAGGTCCGGGCGCTTCGTCGCGAGGTCGTCGAAGAGCTTCTTCGAATTGTCCGGAACGTCGCCCTGCCCGTAGGTGGACGTGCAGAGCAGGAACAGGCCCTCGCGCCCGAACACCGAGGCATCGAGGTCGTCCATGAGGAGGGTTTCCACCTCGACGTCATCCCCGTCCCAGACGAGTTCGAGTTCCTGGGCGACCAGTTGGGCGGTGCCGGTCATGGTGCCGACGAGGATCGTGAGTTTCATGGACGCAAGAGAACCTGAATGAGATTCATTTGACACACATTATATTGCCGCTTAAAATTATTTCAAGCATTATATTTCATGAGTCGTCCCATGAGCCCAGCGGATGTTGTCCTCTCCACCCAGACCGAAGACGAGGCCTTTCTGGCCCGGTTGGGCGACCGCGTTCGCGTCTGGCGGGACGGCCGCAGGATAACCCGCAAGGCCCTCGCCCTTTCTTCCGGCGTTTCGGAGCGTTACCTCGCCCTGCTCGAATCCGGGCAGGGGAACATGTCGATCCTCCTGCTGCGACAGCTGTCAATCGCCATGCAGGTGCCGCTCGAGGACCTCGTGCGTGAAGAGCCTGGCGTGCCGCGCCGCGACCGCATCGCGCTGGTAGGCCTGCGCGGCGCCGGCAAGTCATCGCTCGGCGCGAGGCTGGCCGCGGACGCCGGCATGCCTTTCATCGAACTCGATCGCGAAGTGGAACGCGAAGCCGGTGCGATGCTTTCCGAGCTCTTCGGGATGTACGGGCAGGACGGCTACCGCCGGTTCGAACGACGCGCCCTCGAGCGCGTGCTGGCCGAACACCCGCGCTGCGTGATCGCCACCGGCGGCAGCCTTGTCACGGCCGACGAGACTTACGCCCGCCTACTCTCCTCCTGCTTCACCGTGTGGCTCAAGGCCGCCCCCGAAGAGCACATGGCGCGCGTGATCGCGCAGGGCGACATGCGCCCGATCCACGGCCACGCCGCGGCCATGGATGACCTGAAGCAGCTCCTGATCGAACGCACCCACCTTTACGCGCAGGCCGACGTGACTGTGGACAGCGCCGGGCGCACCGTTCGGCAGAGCCTCACAGAACTCAAGAAAGCAACGCACCAGGCCCCGTAAACCCCAGGACCCCGATGATCACATTCGATACGCACCCCGAGAAGTACAACCACTGGAAGCTGTCGGTCGACGGCCCCGTCGCCACGCTCACGCTCGACATCCAGGAGGACAAGGGCCTCTTCCCGACCTACAAGCTCAAGCTCAACTCCTACGACCTGGGCGTGGACATCGAGTTGAACGATGCGCTGAACCGGGTCCGGTTCGAGCATCCCGGGGTCAAAACCGTGGTGATGACCTCGGGCAAGCCGCGCATGTTCTGCTCGGGCGCGAACATCTACATGCTCGGCCAGAGCACGCACGCGTGGAAGGTCAACTTCTGCAAGTTCACCAACGAAACCCGCAACGGCATCGAGGATTCGAGCCGCCACTCGGGCCTCAAGTTCCTCGCTGCGCTGAACGGCGCGACGGCCGGCGGCGGCTACGAACTGGCGCTCGCCTGCGACGAGATCGCGATGATCGACGACCGCTCCTCGGCCGTGAGCCTGCCGGAGGTCCCGCTGCTGGGCGTGCTTCCTGGCACCGGCGGACTCACGCGGCTGGTCGACAAGCGCAAGATGCGCCGCGACCTCGCCGATGTCTTCTGCACCACCTCCGAAGGCGTTCGCGCTGATCGCGCCAAGGAGTGGCGGCTCGTAGACCATGTGGCCAAGCCGCAGGCTTTTGCCGAGATGGTCAAGGCACGCGCGCTCGAACTGGCGAAGCTGTCGGACCGCCCGGACGACGCCAAAGGCGTCGCGCTTACTCCGCTCAAGCGCGTCATCGACGACAAGGGCTATCACTACAACCACGTCGAAGCAGCCATCGACCGCGGCACGCGTACCGCAACGATCACCGTCAAGGCGCCGCAGGGCGAGCAGCCCGCCACCCTAGACGCCCTCCTCGCCCAAGGCGACCAGTGGTGGCCGCTCGCGATGGCGCGGGACCTCGACGACGCGATCCTGCTGCTGCGCACGCACGATGCCGAGGTCGGCACCTGGGTCCTGAAGACCGAAGGCTCGGTGGAAGCTGTGCTGGCCGCCGACAAGGTCCTCGGCTCCAACCAGGCGCACTGGTTCGTGCGCGAGACCATTGGTTTCATACGCCGCACTTTTTCGCGCATCGACGTGGCCTCGCGCTCCCTGATTGCGCTGGTCGACACGGGTTCCTGTTTCGCCGGAACGCTCGCGGAACTGGCCTTCGCAGCCGACCGCAGCTACATGCTGGACCTGCCCGACGATCCCTCGAAAGCACCGAAGATCGCGTTGTCGGCGATGAATTTCGGGCCCTTCGAGATGGCCAATCACCGCACACGGATCGCCACGCGGTTCTCCGACGAGGCGACGCCGATCGAGCGCTGCAGGTCCGCCATCGGCGAACCGCTCGACGCAGGCGCGGCCCGCGAACTTGGACTCGTGACAATCACTCCGGACGACCTCGACTGGGCGGACGAGATCCGACTCGCAATCGAAGAGCGCGCAAGCCAGTCGCCAGACGCGCTGACGGCGATGGAGGCATCGCTGCGCTTCGCCGGCAACGAGACGATGGAGACGCGCATCTTCGGCCGCCTCACCGCGTGGCAGAACTGGGTATTCAACCGCCCCAACGCCGTCGGCGAACAGGGCGCGCTAAAAGTCTACGGAACAGGCAGCAAGGCAAAATTCAACTGGGAGCGGGTGTAACCATGGCCATCGACTACGCAGAAAAAATCCCCAACAACGTCAACATCGCCAACGACAAGACGCTGCAACGGGCCCTCGAGCACTGGCAGCCCAGCTTCATCAACTGGTGGAAGGATATGGGCCCGACGGACTTCCAGGGGTCGGACGTCTACCTGCGCACCGCCGTGTCGGTCGATGCCGAGGGATGGGCCCAATACGGTGCCGTGAAGATGCCCGACTACCGCTGGGGCATCTTCCTCGCCGACCAGGTGCCGGACCGGAAGATCGGCTTTGGCGATGCGATGGGCCAGCCGGTCTGGCAGCAGGTCCCGGGCGAGTACCGCTCCACCCTGCGCCGCCTGATCGTCACGCAGGGCGATACCGAGCCCGCGTCGGTCGAACAGCAGCGCCTGCTCGGCCACACCTGCCCGTCGCTGTACGACCTTCGCAACCTCTTCCAGATCAACGTCGAGGAAGGCCGCCACCTCTGGGCCATGGTGTACCTCCTGCACGCCTACTTCGGCCGCGACGGTCGCGAAGAAGCAGAGGAGCTGCTGTCGCGCCACTCGGGCGACACGGACAAGCCGCGGATCCTCTCCACCTTCAACGAACCGATCACCGACTGGCTGTCGCTCTACTGCTTCACCTACTTCACCGACCGCGACGGCAAGTACCAGTTGAAAAGCCTCGCCGAATCCTCGTTCGACCCGCTGTCGCGCACCTGCCGCTTCATGCTGACCGAGGAAGCGCACCACATGTTCGTCGGCGAAACCGGCATCGGGCGTGTGATCAAGCGCACCCTCGAGGTGATGAAGGAACTCGGCACGGACGACCCGACGGCGATCCGACGGGCGGGCGCCGTGGATCTCCCGCTCCTGCAGAAGTACATCAACTTCTGGTGCTCCACGTCGCTCGACCTCTTCGGCAACGAGATCTCCTCCAACTCCGCCGCTACGTTCGCCAACGGCCTCAAGGGCCGCCCTGATGAATCGACCTACACCGACCACGTGCTGCGCGAGGCCACCCTGCAAATGCAGATGCCGGAAGGCATGCAGGACGTGCCCATGCTGAACGCGCTGAACGAAGTCATGCGCGAGTCCTACCTCAAGGACTGCGAGATCGGCATGCGGCGCTGGAACCGGGCCATCGAGCGGGCCGGCCACGATTTCCGGCTGACGCTGCCCAATATGCACTTCCGCCGTTCGATCGGCGCCTGGGCCGGCCTGCCGGTGGACCCGCAGGGCAGGCTCATCCCCAAGGACGAATACGAGCGCCGCAAGGACGAGTGGGTGCCCTCGCAGGAGGACCGCGCCTACGTGAAAAGCCTGATGCAGAAAGTGGTGGCGCCGGGCAAGATGGCGGCCTGGATCGCCCCGCCGGAACGCGGCATCAACAACATGGCGGTCGACTACGAATACGTCCACCTGAACTGAACCCGGGAGTCCGCATCATGTCCGCAGAGTGGCAGCCCAGCCAGCGTTACCCGGATCCTGCAGTAGTCACGCTCGACCCGTCCTTCGACCGCTACCGGCTGCCGCTGGCCAAGGTGGAGCGCATCGCCACCGGTTGCCGCTGGGCCGAGGGTCCCGTCTGGCTCGGCGACACCCGCTCGCTCGTCTGGAGCGACATCCCGAACAACCGCATGCTGCGCTGGGACGAGGAGACCGGGAGGACGAGCGTGTTCCGCAAGCCGTCGAACTACGCCAACGGCCACACGCGCGACCGGCAGGGACGCGTCGTCAGTTGCGAGCACGGCGGGCGGCGCATCAGCCGGACCGAACATGACGGCACGGTCACCACCGTTGCCGATTCGTTCCAGGGCAAGCGCCTCAATTCGCCCAACGACCTCGTCGTGAAATCGGACGGCTCGATCTGGTTCACCGACCCGACCTTCGGCATCCTCGGCTGGTATGAAGGTGCCAAGGCGACGCCCGAGTCCCCGATGAACGTCTACCGCGTGGATGCGTCCGGGGCGATCGAACTGGCCATCGAGGGTATCAACCAACCCAATGGCCTCGCCTTCTCCCCCGACGAGAAGATCCTCTACGTCGTCGAATCGCGCTCCGATCCCAGGAAGATCCTGGCCTACGACATCGTCGACGGAAGGAAGGCCGTCAACGGCCGCGTGTTCATCGACGCCGGGCCGGGCACGCCGGACGGCTTTCGTGTCGATGTGGACGGCAACCTGTGGTGCGGCTGGGGCATGGGGGAAGCCGGCCTGGACGGGGTGCATATCTTCAACCCGGACGGCAAACGCATCGGACGGATCGACCTTCCGGAGCGCTGCGCCAACCTGTGCTTCGGTGGCGTGCACCGCAACCGCCTGTTCATGGCGGCCAGCACGTCGGTCTACTCCCTGTACGTGAACACCCAGGGTGTCGGGTACTCGTAGGGCGCAAAAAAAAAGGAACCCGAGGGTTCCTTTTAAAATCAGGGCCTTTGCGGCCCTGAGGAGGAGACTTGAGCCGGCGCGGGGCCTAGCTGTGGAAAGTGGGCTTCAGCGAGGGGGAGACCTCGAACCAGTTGCCGATGGACAGCAGCATCTGGGCGAAAGACTCGCCGGCTGAAACATAGGCCTGCGCTTCGCGACGCTCGGCTTCGGTGAGCGGAAGGGCGGCGATGCGGGCGGCGATCACGTCGGGGCGGGTCGTCATTGCTGGCCTCTCTGAGAATGAATCCGTTTAAGCGTGTTGCTTTCGATGGCGAGATCTTCCCCTCTTTGTCGCACCGCAACAACTGACGATTTATCCCGTTTGGCATTAGAATATCTAATCCATACCCAATCCGGTGCAGAATGGCAGACCGCCTGCCCCCATTGAATGCATTGCGCGCTTTCGAAGCGGTGGCCCGGCTGCTGAGCGTCAAGAAAGCGGCCGCCGAACTGAACGTCACGCCCGCCGCGGTAAGCCACCAGATCAAGTTGCTCGAGAACCTGGCCGGGCGGGCTCTGTTGATCCGCAAGCCCCGCGGCATAGAACTGACCGACGCAGCGCGCGCCGCACTACCGCACCTGGCCGCGGGGTTTGAGCGGCTGGCGCTTGCGGTCCGCGAATTGCGAGACACCAGTGCTGCGTCCACGCTGACCGTCAGCGTCGCCCCGTCGTTTGCGGCCTGCTGGCTGATGCCGAGGCTCCACCGCTTCCTCACCGCCCAGCCCGACATCGACGTGCGCATCACCGCCCGCACCCGCCAGTCAACGGCTGTAGGCGGGCAGTCCAGGCGGGAGGCAGACGCCTGGCTCACCGATGCGGATGTCGCCGTGCTGCTGTCCGATGGCGAATTCCCGGGCTTCCATGTGGAGCGGCTGGTGCCGCTGACCGTCACGCCCATGACCAATTCCCGCCGGGTCGGCCGGGGCAAGCTGACCCCCGCCGACCTGCGCGGCATGACCCTGATCCACGACGACATGGGCAAGCTCTATGACGGCAAGGACTTCTGGGCGCTGTGGCTGGAGGCGGCCGGGGCAACCCACCTGAAGCTCAAGCACGGCGCACAGCTTTCGCATACGGTGCTGGCCCTTGAGGCTGCCGCCGAAGGCGTGGGGATCGTCGCGACCTCGCCTGAACTGGCCAAGCCACAACTGGATTCCAAGCGCCTCACGGCGCCTTTCGACCTGAGGGTCGAACTGCCCTACGCCTACTACCTGATCGCCACGGAAGAGGCCCTCAAGCGCGCGCCAGTGCGCGCCTTTACCGACTGGCTGGCTGCAGAAGCCGGCCTGAAGCCTCAGTAAAGCTGCTCGCGGTAGCGCGCGACCGCGACCTCCTGGGACTCGATGGCGGTCACCCCGCCTGACTGGTCGTGGATCATCTGCCCCATGGAGGGCAGCACGCTGCGCGGCACCTGGGCCTCCGCCTTCCACAGCCCGGCCCGCATGATCGCCTTGGCGCAGTGGAGGTAGGCCTCGCGTACGCTGACGGCCAGCACCACCTTGGGCGGCTTGCCCTGCTCGATGCACTGCCCGCAGAGCGCTTCGTCCGTTCGCAGCTCGACCGTGCCGTTGACGCGCAGCATCTCGTCCACGCCGGGCACGAAGAACAGCAATCCCGCACGCCCGGTCGCAATGATGTTCGAAAAGCTGTCCAGGCGGTTGTTGCCGGGGCGGTCGGGCATCAACAGGGTGGAATCGTCGGCCACCTTGCAGAAACCGGGAGCCCCGCCGCGAGGCGAGGCGTCAAGGTTGCCCTGCGCATCCGACGTACACAGCACGAGGTACGGCGACAGCGCGATGAAGCTGCGGCAGTGCTTGTCCAGGTGCGCCAGCTGCTTCTTGAGCGCGCGCTCGGTCGGTTGCGAATACAGGCCGCGCAGCTGCTCAAGCGAAGTGATCGTGTTCATGTCGCCTCCTTGGCGGCTAGATGCCGAGCGCTTCGGCCGTGAGCTTGCGCAACTCCTTCTTGACCGCCTCCCGCTCCTTCGCAACGGCCGGGTCCGCCGCGAGGTTGTTCATTTCGTAGGGATCCTTTTCGAGGTCATACATTTCTGCCATGCCCTGGTGGTGCGTCCAGTGGATGTACTTGTACTTCTCGGTGCGCACGGCCTTGTAGCCCATGCCGACGATCCATGGCCACGCGCCCTCGCTCCAGTACTCGCACAGGAACGACTGCCGCCATTTCTTCGTCTTGCCCTTCATCAGGGGGACGAGGGACTTGCCCTGCACCGTGTCGCCGGGCTTGCCGCCGGCGAGCTCGATCAGGGTCGGCGCGATGTCGATGGCGAGGATCATCTGGTTGAACTTCGTACCCGCGGCGATGCGCTTGGGGAAGCGCACATAGAACGGGGTGCGGATGCCCTCCTCGTAGGCGAAACGCCTCTCCACCGTGAGGCCGTGCTCGCCGAAGAAGAACCCGTTGTCGCCAAGGAAGACGATGCAGGTGTTGTCGAGCTGCTTGGTGGCCTCGAGCGCCTCCAGCAACATGCCCACGCCCTCGTCCACCGAGGCCATCATCGCGGCACGCTTCCTGATTTCCTCCTGCGTGCCGCCATCCATGGCCGCCAGGATGTCGCGCGACAGCGGCTGGGCCCGCGCCTCGAACATCATCTTCAGGGCGGGCTTGTCCTTCGCCACCTGCTCCAGGGGCAGCATGTTGGGCCGCTTGGGGAACGTCATTCCCTTGTACAGGTCCTTGTGGCGCTCCGGCAGCGTGTAGCCGCCGATGGTGGAGGCATCGATCCCGCCGCTCGAGTTCTGGTGCAAGTCCGGGTGGACAGCCTTGTGCGCGAAGAACAGCGCGAACGGGGTCTTCCGCTTCTTCTTCACGAAGTCGACGGCGCGGGAGTTCAGGATGTCGGTCATGTAGCCCTGGACCTGGTGCTCACCACCGTTCTCCCAGAGGATGGGGTCGTCCAGCTTGCCCTGCCCCTTGAAGCTGACCCAGTGGTCGTAGCCGGGGCGCGGGCTGGAGTCATTGCCCATGTGCCACTTGCCGACGTGCGCGGTTTCATACCCCAGCGCCTTGAGGGCCAGGTGGTAGTTGTCGAGGCGGTGGCTGGCGATGTCGCGGCCGACGTTGTCGATGATGCCGTGGCGCGATGCGTACTGCCCTGTGAGAATCGACGCGCGGTTGGGCGAGCAGAGCGGCGTCGTATGGAACGCGTTTTCGAACATCGCACCTTCGCGCGCGATCCGGTCGATGTTGGGGGTCTTCATGTACGGGTGACCGGACGCGCTCGTCTCGTCGAAGCGCAGGTCGTCGATCAGGATGACGATGAGGTTGGGTTTCTTTGCCATGGACGGGATCTCCGGTAAATGTATTCCTCCAAGTGTAGCGGGGTTACGGGTATTCTTGCGCCATCGCTTTCGCCCTCCCGCCCGCCATGCCTCAACCGACCGACCGTGAACTTTCCGCGCTGCGCGATGCCATCGGGCTTTCGGAAGAGGCGCGCAAGGCAGGCAACATGCCCTTCGGCGCAGTATTGCTGGCCCCCGACGGCGCCGTGCTCGCGTCCACGCAAAACACGATCGTGACCGGCCGCGACCTGACGGCGCACGCCGAAATCAACGCACTGCGCGCAGCTTCCGCCACCTGCACCGCCCAGCAGATCGCCGCGGCGACGATGGTGGCGAGCGGGGAACCCTGCCCGATGTGCTCAGGCGCCATGGTGCGGCTCGGCATCCGCCGCGTGATCTTCGGGATCCGGGCCTCGGTGGCCACGCCCTACCTGCCCAATGCCGCGGGCGTACTGGCCGTGGGAATCAACTGCCGCGACATCCTTGCGCTGTCCCCGGTCAGCGTGGAAGTCATGGGACCCGTCATCGAGGACGAGGCGCGGGCGCCCTTTGAAGCCCTGGCGGCCCGTGGATCCGGCTGACCCTGTAATTTCCAAAACAGGAAAGCCGATTGACCTGGAAGCCGCTCCAGGCAACGTGATCGAGGAATAAATCTACAAGAATATTTGCGGAGGAGACCCCGGATGAGCACCCTGCACACGAACCTTCGATTCGCACCGGCGCGCGTTGAAGTCGAGGCCCGCGAAGGGCGCTCCCGGATCCTTCGATCACCGATCCCGCTGGCACCCTTCCCTCGTGCGGTCGGCGAATGGCTGGTTCATTGGGCCCGCACCAGCCCGGACCGGGTTTTCCTGGCGGAGAGGGCCGGCGAAGCCTGGCGCAAGGTCACCTACGCCGGGGCGCTGGATGCCGTGCGCAGCATCGGCGAAGCGCTGCTCGCGCGCGGCCTGTCCGCCGATCGCCCGGTGGCCATCCTGTCGGACAACTCGGTAGACCACGCGCTGCTTGCCCTGGGGGCCATGCATGCCGGTATCCCGGCCTCGCCGATCTCGCCCGCCTACTCGCTGATGTCGAAGGACCACACCAGGCTGAAAGGGATCTTCGAACTCCTCCAGCCTGGGCTCGTCTACGCGCGGGATCCGGCGCCGTTCGCGCCCGCGCTAGAAGCGGTCGGAGCCCGCACGACCGGTATCGAGGAACTCCTGGCGGAAAAGCCGGGCGCAAGGATCGACGCCGCATTCGCCGCCGTCGGGCCGGACACGGTCGCGAAGATCCTGTTCACCTCTGGCTCCACCGGCTCGCCCAAAGGTGTCATCAACACTCACCGCATGCTTTGTTCCAACCAGCAGAGCTGGGCGCAGCTCTGGCCATTCCTCGAGGAAACACCCCCGGTGCTGTGCGAATGGCTGCCGTGGAACCACACCTTCGGCGGCAACGCCACCTTCAACATGGTGCTCAGGAACGGCGGAACGATGTATGTCGATGGCGGCAAGCCCGCGCCCGGGCTCGTGGAAACCACCGTCAGGAACCTGCGCGAAGTGTCGCCGACGCTGTATTTCAACGTGCCGCGCGGCTTCGACCTGCTGCTGCCCTACCTCGAGTCGGACGCGGAACTGCGGCGCAGCTTTTTCCGCAACCTCGATGCTGTCTTCTACGCGGGCGCGGCGCTTCCGCAGAACCTCTGGGCGCGACTGGAGGCGCTGGCCGTCGCCGAAAACGGCGGCCGCCTGTCGATGCTGTCGGCCTGGGGATCGACCGAAACCTCGCCCATGGCCACCTGCGTGCACTACCCCATCGCCCGAGCCGGCGTGGTCGGGAACCCGGGTCCCGGCACGGAACTCAAGCTCGTCCCCTCTGGAACCAAGCTCGAAGTGCGCGTCCGGGGCCCCAACGTCACCCCCGGCTATTGGCGGCGCGACGACCTCACTAGGGAGGCCTTCGATGAGGAGGGTTTCTACCGCATCGGGGATGCGATGAAGTTTGTCGACGCCGACGACCCGGCCAAAGGCCTGGCATTCGATGGGCGCGTGGCGGAGGACTTCAAGCTGATGTCGGGCACCTGGGTGCATGTCGGCACCGTTCGCGTGCAGCTGATCGCCGCCTGCGACCCGCTCGTGCAGGACGCTGTGATCACGGGCCATGACCGTGAGGAAATGGGGGCGCTGGTGTTCGTGAATCCCGCGGCCGTGAAAACGCTCGGCCTGGACCCCGCTGGCGTGCGCGCTCGCCTCGCGGCGGCCCTCGGGAAACTCAACGCGGCGGCAACCGGAAGTTCCACGGCCCCTGCCCGGCTGCTCGTGATGGATGAGCCGCCCTCCATTGATGCGAACGAGATCACCGACAAGGGCTACATCAACCAGCGGGCCGTGCTGGAGCGCAGGGCCGCGCTGGTGGAGAGACTCCATGCTGGCGGGCCGGAAGTCATCCTGCTGCCCGGTTCCTGACGTACGGGCGCCCCGGGTATGCCTCGTGCCTAATTAGATGGAGGCATGACCCCGCCCGTTTCTGTACCATAGGCCTTTGCGGGCGCCCGGCCCACAGTCCCTCCAGGAGAGTATCCATGCAATCTCGAGTGTCCCCCATCCTCTGTGCCCTGGCCGTAGCAGCCTTCGCCCCCGCAGCACTTGCCCAGACCCTACCCGCCGGCCCCAAG
>Ga0214919_10008896_pt1 | contig 13075 bp, 8 predicted proteins | sample LL1503_MetaG_FD_177994 | JGI IMG/M metagenome (GOLD analysis project Ga0214919, IMG submission 177994) | Freshwater microbial communities from Lake Lanier, Atlanta, Georgia, United States - LL-1503 | ecosystem: Environmental > Aquatic > Freshwater > Lake | place: USA: Georgia | collected 2015-03-15
ATGGACGCCCGGATCTGATGGCTGCGGGCCATGTTGGGCGCAGCCTGCCAGGACAGCATAGGCATGTCCCGATAGAAGCTGAATGTTGTGCGCTCACGCCCAAGGCTTGGAGAGGCATTGGCCTGATCGACCGATAGGCCGGTCGGATAGACCTGATTGCGGCGGGCTTCTTGATCAAAAAGGGCTTCCATTTGAGCCAGTTTCTTGGGCTCGGCTGCGGCCAGATTGTTGGCTTGGCTATAGTCCTTGTCGAGATTGTACAGCTCCCACTGGGCGGTCGTGCGGTTGGTGGCCCCGTTCAAGAGCGAAAGCCACGGGGTTCGGCGGCGCAGCGAGGCCATCCAGCCGTGGCTATAGATCGCATTGTCACCCCAGTTCTCGAAATACTGCACCTGATGATGTGCGGGTGCCTTGGCATCGGCCAAACTGTCGAGGAAGCTATTTCCTTCAAGGGGTGTCTGGGCCACGCCATCGACCACGGTCGGGCTCTGAATGCCGACGGCTTCATAGAGGGTCGCTGCCACGTCGTTCACATCGGTGAACTGTGTTCTAACCCCGCCCGCATCGGTAATGTGATGAGGCCAACTGACCACCAGGGGCACCCGCACCCCACCGAGGTGCGAGCCATTGAGCTTCATCCACTGAAACGGCGTATTGTTCATCCAAGCCCAGCCTGCCGAATAGGCATTGAGGTGATCTGGACCTCCGGCCTCTGAAAGGCGGCGCAGTTGGGTCTCGACCGGTGCGACGGGCGCATTGGTTTCATCATTGCCCAGCAGGCCATCCATGCCGCTGGCCCCGTTGTCGCTGGCGATATAGAGGATGAGGGTGTTGTCGCCCTGTGGGCCGTCTCGAATGGTCTGGATCACCCGGCCGATCTCATTGTCGGTGTGCGACAGGAAGGCTGCAAAGGTTTCCATCTCATGGGCGGCCAAGCGCTTTTGATCGGGCGTCAGGCTGTCCCAAGCCGCGAGCCCCTCGGGCCTTGGCGTTAGAACCGTATCCTTGGGGATGACCCCCAAGGCCTTTTGTCGCTCAAAGGTGTCGCTTCGAATCTGATCCCAGCCCTTGTCGAATTGACCCCTATAGCGGGCGATCCAATCGGCGGGGACATGGTGCGGCTTGTGTGCGCCTGCGGGGGCAAAATAGAGAAGGTAAGGCTTGTCGGGCGCGAGGGCCTCTTGGGTATGGAGCCAAGAGATGGCCTCTGAGGCGATGTCGGTGGTGAAATGATAGCCCGCCTCAGGCGTCGCCCGCGGCTCGACAGCGGTGGTGTCGCGCCAGAGCAGCGGTTCCCACTGGCTGGTTTCGCCCATCATGAAGCCATAGAAGTGCTCAAAGCCCATTTGGGTGGGCCAATGGTCGAAGGGGCCGACCTGGCTGATCTCAAAGCCGGGCGTATTGTGCCATTTGCCAAAGGCAGCAGTGCTGTAGCCGTTCTGCTTCAAGACCTCGGCGATTGTTGCGGCCGATTTGGGCCAAAGGCCATTATAGCCTGGAAAGCCAGAGTTCAGTTCCGCTGTACCGCCATAGCCGACCTGATGGGGGTTGCGTCCGGACAGCAGGGCCGCGCGGGTTGGGGAACAGACGGCCGTCGCGTGAAAGCGATTATACCGCAGTCCCTCATCGGCCAGCTTGGTCAGGGTCGGGGTCTGGGCCAGACCGCCAAAGGTCGAGGTTGCGCCAAAACCCACATCATCGAGCAGGATTAGGGCAATATTTGGCGCGCCCTTGGGCGGGGTAAGCCGCTTTGGCCATTGCGGGACGGAGTCTTCGGGGCTGGGATTGATCTTACCGCTAAAGGCCGGTTGAGGCGCGGGAAGGATTCTGCTGCCGCCCTGAGGCCTTGCCCCATCCGCCAAAGTCAGGTTCGGCGCAAGAAAGGCCGCAATGGCAAGCCCCAGCAGTCCCACATGCAAGATCGACCGCTTGGCCATAGGGTTCTTCTTCTTCCGACTTCAAGGCCTAGTTTGGCAAGGCGTAGGCGACATAGGCCGACCCCTGGGGGCCCGTTCTATCGCGCGCGCCGCTGGTGGCGATGATGATATATTGCCGACCATCGATGGCGTAGGTCGCTGGTGTGGCGTTTCCGGCATAGGGCAGAGCCTCCTCCCAAAGCTGGACACCGGTCTTGCTGTCAAAGGCGCGGATCTTGCGGTCAAAGATCGTCGCCGCGATGACCACGATACCGCCCGCTGTAATGATTGGGCCGCCATAGTTCTCTGAGCCCGTATGCCGGATGCCTTGGGCGACAAGATCAGGATATTCGCCGAGCGGCACCTGCCACAGATAGGCCCCGGTGTTGAGGTCAATGGCGCTCAACTGACCCCAAGGCGGCTTTACCGCAGGATAGCCATCGGGATCTTGGAACTTCTTGTAGCCGGTAAAGACATAGTTCGGCGTCGGGGCGGTGAAGATGGAGGCCTCGATGCTCGTGCTCGCGGCCTTGTTTGGCGTTGCGGCTGCCGGGCCTTGCCGCAAGAAGCTGATCAAGGCTTCCAGATTGGCGCTCGACAGTTGCGGGAAGCCCGGCATTCGGCCACGTCCCCCGACGATGATCGCATTGAGCTCTGGACTTGTCAGCCGAGACCCTGCGGTGGACAGATCTGGAAAGTCCTTGCCCGAGCCTTTGCGGTCGGTGCCGTGGCAGGCGGCGCACTGCTGTTCGTAGATCGAGGCACCGCTTCCCGCATCGGAATTGGTGGCGGCTTTGCGCAGTTTTGCCAGCCAAGGCACATCGTTGGAGTTGATATAGAAGACGCCGGTCTTGCGATCGACCGCTTGGCCGCCCCATTCGGCCCCGCCATCAAAGCCGGGGAAGACGACGGTCTCTCGGTCCAGTCCGAACGGCACATAGAGCCCGTCGGCGCGAAGGGTGGCAAAGGCCTTGACTGCCCAGCTATGGGCCTCAGCCGTTCTGGTGGTCAGCATATCGGCGGTTAGGGTCTGGCGGGCAAAGGGTGCGGGCTTTTGCGGGATGGGCTGGGTCGGGGAGGCCTGCTCGCCCGGGATATCGCTCTTTGGGAAGGCCCGTTCTTGGATCGGGAACAAAGGCTTGCCGGTCGAGGCCGTGTGTTTGAACATTACAGAAGAGCGATATTGGGCTTTTTGGACCATCTGCCCGAGCAACGACGGGAGGTCGTCGCCGGCATATCCTACCAAGTTGTGACGTCTGCTTTTGTCGGCAAGTCGCGCGGTGACGACCCGATCCTACTAGAGATTTCATGGTCAGCCTTGGCGCAGGAAGTTACGAAGGCAGCCACCGGTTATCTTAGAGAGGCAACCTAAAGGCAGTTGGTCACTGACTCGTGGCGCGAGTCCTCTTCCTTGAGAGATAATACAGAGTGTGACGTTAATTCATTCGTCGATGCCCGATAGGCAGCAAATGCGGATCTATTAGAAGCGCTGATTTGCCAAATATGCGAGCCGAGAAGAAAACAGCGACGCAACGCTCAAGGCCTAGGAAATCAAAGCAATACGCGATGCGCAACATGTCTTACAGTTGGTGTTCGTGGGCCATCTCAACCTGTCGAAGAACTTGTTGTCTGACTGCGAGCGGGGTAAGAAACGGCCGGGTGGACCAGCCTTGCGGTCGCCTAAGCGCGTTCGAACAGCACTTCACAGCCAGTGCCTTCAAGGATGACGTCAATGCGGCCTTGGTCAGCGGGCGTTAGCGCCGAGTAGGCCTCCTGTAGCCACCGTAGGCACTTGACCTGGTAGACGAAGGGGTCCTGCCTCCAGGGCTGGCCATCGATTTCACAAATGACCTGCTCTGCACCGCGCGCCACTGCGTCTGCATTGGCCAGCATGAACGGCGCATAAACCCTACCAATCTCAGTCAGGAGGGCGCGAAAGGTCTCGGACGGTTCTTCAAGGTCAATCCAGTCGTTTTCGCTGACAGCAAGGCCGCTTAGATCTTCACACCGCTCGGTCCAGGCATAGGCGCGCGGCGAGACGTTAGACGCGACCGCCGCCGGCGTCGGATCGGTTATCACCAGCATGGTCATCTGTCCGTAGCAGGCGAAATCGCCTGCGCCAGGGCGGTAGCCGAGCAGGAAAGGTTGGTTCTGTATGTGGGCGTCAAAGACTTCTAGGAAGCGGCGCCAACTCGCTTCAATCACCGGCCCCGTTATCGCGTTCGAGCCAACAACACCGATGCGAGAAATCTGGCGCGCGGCGAAAGCTGCGGCTGCCTGCGCGCCCTGATCAGGCGCCATCTGTATGGCTCTGGTATAGGCAAGATAGGCGCTGGCATGTTTCGTGTCTGACGCATAGGACCAGCGATAATGGAACATGCACTTGCTGAGCCACTCGTCGCCAAAGTCCTCTATCAAAAGGTCAAGGAGCCGAAGCGCGGGGTCAGTCGGCCGCAGCCGCCGCTGCGGATGGGCCTCTTCGAGGAAATTCAGGATTGGCGTTGAGTCCGATTGTACCTGCGTGAGCGCGCCATCGGCATCTGGCGCGACGAGGTAGGGCAAGAGCGGTAAGGGCCGCTCCGGGAGGGCGTTTGCCTCTTTGCTGCCCACCACCACAAATCGAAACGGTAGACGTCGAAACCGCGCCGCTGCACGCAGTTTGCGCGTGTAGGGAGACGCGCCGACACCGACAATCCTGAAATCCCGATCTTCCGGCATTGAACTTACCCTGATGGCCTGCCCCGAGGGATCAACCAGCCCAAGGATATGCGAAGAGGGACCTCATTATAGTTCCGTCTCCACGCCTCGATCTTGCTTCGCGCGTGGCCCGAAGACAACAACTCGTTTGCATTCATACACTAGTTGTGCGGCCCATCTGGTCATCTTATGGGCGGCCGTTAAGGCTTTCGATGAAACCGTTGGCATAGGCCCCGAGATCAAGGGCCTTGTGATGCACTCGAGACCGGCTATGCCGGATCGTCGTAATAATCTGATGCCTGTTGTTTTCGGTATGGAGGGACTACCTTGGGTTAGGATCTTTCCTCGAGGACCACATGTCCGCCAACTGCTTGATCCATGTGATCAGGATTATCAGCCAGGCTAGGCCGTGCACAGAGTATTTGATCGTGTCACAGAGCGGAACGAGCCAGTAGAGCGTCGACAGCACAAGGCCGTCCTGGGCTGGATAGTTGAGGATAATGACCGGCATCAAAGTGTTGGCTAGGAGTACGGATACGAGATAGACGAGCGCCATGCCATCACAGAGGGTTCGCACGACCTGTGACCGGATCGTTGAGCGGTAGACGCACATCAGGAAACAACAGAATCCGGGAGGGGCCAGCGTATCGGCGCCAAGCTGGAACTGGGCATACATCTTGCGGCCGCCCTCATTCAGGGCCTGCGCGAACTGGACGATTTCGCGCTGGTGGTAGGCGAACTGCACGTCGAGTGGCGGGATACCGCCTGAGAGCGCCGTCAACACCTTGATCTGAGATGTCACAAACCATAGCGAGGGGAACAGTGCGGCTGCTGCGATTGCGATCCCCAGCGGGTTAGACAGCAACCGCTTCCCCGTTGGTGAAAACATCAAAAAGAGGGTGAGCAGGGTCCAGGCCAGTCCCGTCAGGGAGATAACCGAATAGAGCGACGGGTTGAACAATAGGGTCATTTGCGCACCTTTGCTCCGGCTGGATCAATGCAGATCACTTCTGTCTCATTGCCCTCCAGTGCCGCATTCAGGATCGGACTGTTGGTCGTGCACGCCCACCCCGACGCCGTGAAGGTAAAGTCACGGGTGAAGGTGCCGCGCAGAGGCATGGGGTAAATGATGAACCGCTTCTCTTTCGGCAAAAATCGATAGACGCGGTCCGTCGCGGTCTCGTTGATCCAAACCTCCTGCGTGACGGGATTAATCGCAAGGGCATAGGGGGCCGGACGATAGCCTGCGGCGAACTCTGGCATGGCATAGACCTCGCTCTTCATGCTCGCGGTATCAACCTTAGCAATCATGCCATCGCTGTAGCCCGTCACCCAAAGCTTACCCGCAGCATCGAAGCGAAGGCGACGCGGGCCCTCGATCGGCGAGTCAAACTCCGTCACGGCAAAGGTCTTGGGATCAATAGCGCCAAGCTTGTCACCCCAAAGGCGCGCATACCAGATGCGTCCATCAATAGGGCTGACATCGATGCCGTAGGGCAGGGTGCCACCGGCTCCACCGAGTGGCTTGAGCTTTGGCAGGTTGATCAACTTGATGTCGCCACTAACCGGGTCAAGTCGGCCTACCTGCGACGACGCCGCCAGCGTGAACCAGATGATGCCGTCGCGGCCAGCACGTATTGTGTGCGGGTAACGCGCGGGCTCGGGAAGCACGAATGAGGCTTTCCACGTCCGCGTGTGTGGGTCGAAAACGCCGATCTCGTCGGACCCAGCATTGGTCGTGTACCAGTACCCGGTCTTTCCCAGCACCAAGGAATGTGGCCCCGGCTCCTTGGAGCGTGCGGAATAGCTGTCCCCTTTACCAACGGCGGGACGCGTCGATGGCGGCTGTTTGAAAAAGACAGATTTTCCGGAATCGAGGTCCGTCACCGCCATCTGGCTTGCCGTGCGGTCGACGGTATAGATCAGGCCGTCGGCAGGGTTGATGTCCGCGTCATGGGGGAAGATGGTGTTGTCGAGTCTGTACTCATGGATGACAGCCTGCTGGGTTTCGGCGTCGACTGGAAATACCGGACGCACTTTCGGTGCCTGTCCCCTAAAACCGGCATAGAGCAAGGCGGCGCGACTCTCGATCAGCTTCGGATCTGGATTGCCAAGAAAACCCTGCATCATCGTGACCACATCAACCCACTGATCGAGCGAACGGGGCGCACGGGTGACGCTATTGCCCAAGGCGTGGCAGCCTGCACAATCGCGTTGCAGGTTTTGGCGGCTGAAGATTGCCTTTGGATCCTTGTCAAAGGCAAGGTTCCCGAAGTGGTAGGCTGAGGGCAGGCTTTCGGAAATCTGCTCCATGTCGGTCATCGGCTTAAGTACCGCCTGCCGCTCTATAGACTTCCCAGAGGCGAGTATTAGCTTGCTCGTTTCGTCCTGGTAATAGGGCAAACGGAACCTGACGGTGACATCCCCGGATAGACGCGTCGACAGTTCGTACCGACCCTTTTCATCGGTGAATAGGCTTTCTGAGACTCCGGATGCCTCGTTGGTCACCCTCACCATGACACCGTTGAGCGGTTTGTTCTGCGCGTCCTTCACGACCCCCGTCAAAACCGCTGGGGTCACAGTATGCACAGCTTTAGAGGTCTCCTTTGCCGAACAGGCTACGAGCGCCAAGCCCATGAAAAAAATCAAAGAAATCCGATTCATTCGCTTTGCCTCGTGCCTATCGTCAGGCTCTAAGAGCCTAGAGTCAGTTGTGTTTATCGCAGCACGTGTTTGCTGCTCGAATTACAACTAATCTTAGCCCAAAGGCATTTACAAGCACATATTTGACTAATGTCCCAATTATACAAGCAGGCAATCTAGAGATTTCTGGCCATGCAAAAATCATAAGAAGGGCTTACCCCGACGGGGTGTCATCGTGCGCGAGTTCGACAAGGCTTGCGGTTACCTTCGATCATCGAGCGTAAGGCACCTTGAGATGACCCGCGATTGCCCCAAGGGGGCTCTCAAGAAACTCTCTGTTGACATTGCACACCACAATCGAGGCGGTGGCTCACCCTATATGAGATTTTAGGGGGTGCTATTTCAGTCATTTCGTCTGGATTCAGCGCGTGTTGAACCAATAAACGGGTAGGGCAATTCGTCGATCAGTCTTGCACCCGGACCAAAACTGACTACACTCATATCTGATCAACATCACATCCCGCGACAGACGGGAGGCGGAGGACGGAATGACGGCGCGTACGGGTCAGCAATATCTCGAAGGTTTGAAGGACGACCGCACGGTTTGGCTCGGCAACGAGCAGGTCAATGTTCTTGGGAACAAGGCCTTTGCCGGTTCAGTCGCGGGAATGGCAGGCTATTTTGACTGGCAGCATTCCCACGCCGAGGACTGTCTGGTTGCCGACCCTGAGACCGGCGCGCCCATGAGCGCCAGCTTGATCATTCCCAAAACATTGGACGATCTGAAGCGCCGCAACCGCGCCTTTGACCGGTTCGCGCGCTATTCCAATGGCATGCTGGGCCGCACGCCGGACTATGTGAATGTCACCTTGGCAGGCTTTATGGCGCGCCGGGATATCTTTACTGCCAAGGGCGACACGACCTTTTCAGATCGCCTTGGCCGCTTCTATCGCGAGGTGGTCGAGAACGACCTGTCCCTGACCCATACCATCATTCATCCTGTCGTCGATAAGGGCTTGGCTGATACGGAAGGGGTCAATGGCGAGCTTGCGCTCAAGGTCGTGCGCCGGACTAAGGACAGCATCATTGTTCGCGGGGCAAAGATTTTGGCCACCTTGGGCCCGTTCGCGGATGAGCTGTTCGTCTATCCCGGTCAGCCCCAGCCCCCGCATGTCGATCCTGCGACCCTTTTGGCCTTTTCCATTCCGATGGCCACGAAGGGGCTGATCACCCTTTGCCGCGACCACTACGGTGTCGCTGCCAGCGTCGGTGACAAGCCCTTCTCAAGCCGTTTTGATGAGCAAGATGCCTTCATGATCTTCGACGATGTCGAGATCCCTATGGAGCGGGTGTTCATCGACGGCGATATCGACGTCTATAACGGTCTTATGCGCCATGGCTGGGCAGCCAATATCATGCAGCAGACCTGCATCCGCGCCGCGGTGAAGCTCGAATTCGCCTACGAGCTCTGCGCCCGCATGGCGCAGGCCACCAACTCGGACAAGCGGCCTGACACGGCCGCCCTGCTGGGTGAGCTGTGGGGCTATGGCTGTCTGACGCGCTCTGCCATCAAGGCGGCGGAAGGCGACGGGCGCGACTATGGCAATGGAGCCTTCTTTGCCGATGATCGGCCCCTAAGGGCGCTGCGCGCGCAGATGCCGGGCTGGATGGTCCGGGCCAACGAGATCATAAAGATCATTGGCTCGCACAATCTGCTGGCCACAGCCTCGATTGAAGCTTTTGATAATCCGCAGATGGGCCCCTTGATCGAACGTTATATGCCCGGAGCCAAGGGTATGAGCGCGCGAGATCGGGCCAAGCTGTTTCGCACAGCCTGGGACTTTGCCGGTTCTGCGCTGGGTGGCCGGGTCGAACTCTATGAACGCTTCTATCTGGCCAGTGCGCCCCGTAATTTCGCGCTGGACCATATGTTTGCCCAGATGGAGCGGCCTTGGACCCAGTTCTCGGAACTGATGACGGCCATCGGCGTCGACTGACGCCGGACCCCTCGAACGGCCATAGCAAAAGGGGCGCAGCATCAAGGTTGCGCCCCTTTTCATTTGTGAAGGCAGATGGCGACCTATTCGGATCGATAGCTGACCGGCAGATGGGTAATGGCGTTGAACCAGATTGAGCTCAGCCATACGGGTTCACCGCTGACACTCAGGTTCGGAAGCCGAGTGATGATTTCCTTGAGCAGGGCGTGAAGTTGCATGCGGGCGACTCGTGCACCGATGCAGACATGGGGGCCGGTCCCAAAGGCGATATGCTTGCGAGCATTGGCGCGGGTGATGTCAAAGCGGTGGGGGTCTTCGAAGACCGCCGGGTCGCGATTAGCCGCCGCATAGGACAGGTAGATCTTGTCGCCCTTCTTGACCGGTGTGCCGCCAATGGTCGTATCGACCGTGGCGGTGCGGCGAAAATTGGTCGTGGTTGAGGTGTAACGCAGCACCTCTTCGATGGCGTTCTCAAGATAGAGGTCCACGTCGCTCTTGAGCAGGTCGAACTGCTCGGTATGGGCATTCATCAGATAGATGAAGTGCGCCGCCGTGCTGCGGGTTGTCTCATGGCCAGCGATGGCAAAGACGATGAAGAACATATTGATCGCCATCTGGCTCAAGCCAAGGCTTTGATCATGGACCAGCAGGCTTAAGAGCGAGCCATCTGGATTTTCCCGCTTCTGCTGCGAAATTTCCTCGGCCAATCCGAACAACAGGAAGGTCGGGTCAACCTCATGTTCGCCGCGGGTCTCGACATCAGCCATGGCATTGCCAAGTTCAACGACCTTGTCGCGCAGCTCCTCTGGAATGCCCATCAATTCACAGAAGGTATAGACCGGAAGCTTGGACGCCACGTCATAGACAAATTCGCACTCGCCGCGCGCGGCGACGTTATCCACGATCTCTTTGGCCAACCGGTCGATCTGAGGCACGAGGTTTTGCAGCGCCTTAGGGGAAAAGGCGGGCATCAGGAACTGTTTTACCGCCGTATGTTCCATGGGCCTCATACCCATGAAATTGGCCCTCTGGCGCTCTAGCTCCACATCATCCACATCCCAAATGACGAAGCCCTCATCATAGGAGCTAAAGGTCTCTTGATCCCGAGAGACATCAAACACGTCCTGATAACGGGTCAGGACCCAGAAGCCCTTCGTCATGCTGGAATTAGGGACATTGGGCACATAGGCGGGGTTTGCCGGGTTCCAGTGAACTGGATCGCTTGCGCGCCACGCATCAAACAGAGCGTGTGACGGACCCTTTTGCGCCGGAAAGATCGACGGGTCCAAAATATTGTCAGCGTGAGCGGCTAGCGTCATGTCGCAGGGTCCTGAGCGTTGTTAGAATTGGCCGAGCGCGACCCGGCGCACCTGATCGCTGTCGGTCGGCTGATGGCCAACCTTGTGCAGGGGGGCGGGGGCCTCTTGAACCGTACTCATGACCCGGCCGATACCCGTCACCTCAACCTCGACAACATCACCGAGTTGCATGGGGCGGGAATTGGCTGGGGTGCCGGTTAGGACCACATCGCCGGGCAGCAGGGTGATGTGACGGCAAAGGTCGGCCATAATGTAGGGGATGTCGAAGGTCATTTCTGACACGGGGCCGTCTTGGACGACCTTGCCGTTGATATAGGTCCGCACTTGGGATTGGCGGATATCGACGCCGCGCACAATGCCCGGACCAATCGGACAGAACCCGTCCTGACCCTTGACCCGCAGCATTGATCCCGCATCCGTATCGCGGAAATCTTGCGCCCCGACATCGTTGGCGGCCGCAAAGCCTGCCAGATGGTCCCACACATCGGCCGGAGCCACATTGCGCATCGGCTTGCCGACAATGGCCGCGATCTCGCCCTCATAGTTGAGATATTGACAGTCGGCGGGCCGGGTCACCTTACCCCGATGGGAATTCAGGGTGGTCAGCGGCTTTTGGAAATAGGTCGGGGTGGTCAGGGGCGGGGCCTTGAACTCTACCCGGCGCGATTCATAGTTCAGGTGGATACAGATGATCTTGGTCGGATCACAGGGCGGCAGATAGATCGCACTGGCCTCGGCAATCCGACGGCCATCGCCGAGGCGCAGCTCTTCACCTTCGGGCCGCACCCACTGAGGGGTGCCTTCGAGCAAAATCCGACGCCATTCTTCGCGGGGTCCATCAAGCACGGACATGGGCTAAACCTTCCTATGGTGGGTCTATTGTTGAGGTTAGAGGGCGAATTAGGCCGGAACCATGAAGCCCTTCATCGTGCCGGGAACCGGAGCATGACCGAAGGAATCGCGCTGATAATATTCAGACTGATGGACCGCCGAGCGTGCGCCCCAGCCGATCTCACACATAAAGCCCGAGGGGTTCTTCATGTAGAAAGAATACATCTGGTCATTGGCATGGCTGCCGGGTTCGATAATGACCGGTAGGCCTGCGGCCTTGACCAACTCATAGGCGAGGCCCACATCAGCCATGGTTTCGACTTCGAACAGGATGTGATTGGCCCGCTTTTCCGCTGGACCGCTGAAGGCGAGGCTATGTTGACGCTCATTGCAGTGCATGAACATTAAGGGCACGGGACCTGGAGCGCCGGGAATGACCAGCTTGTACTCAATGCCGCCGCGCATGCCGAGCAGGCGATAGAACTGATAGTTGGCGTCAAAATCCGCACGAGAGGCCTGCATGACGTGGCCAAGGCCAAGGTCGCCGGTTCTGAAGCGCCCATGCATCCGGCGACCCGGATGGAATGGCTTGTCGAACTGAACCAGTGGCCCGTGGAAAATTTCCAAGGCGTAGCCGTTGGGGTCCTTCAGGCTCATCACTTCGAGCACCGAGCGCGTCTCGGCCTGTTCGCCGGACAGTACCGAGACCTCAATGCCCGCGGCCTGCAATTTGGCCAGCATCTCGCGGAACTCGTCGGCACCGGCGACCCGCAGTCCCGTTACGGTTATGTCGTCCGCGCCATCCTCAACCAGACTGATGCGATGGTGCCAATAGTCCATGCGCAGGTCGCACCGGTCAGCTTGACCGGTCTCGACGACCTCTAGGCCGATAATATGGGCGGCAAAGTGCTTCCACGCCGCCAGATCGCTGACCCCGATGGTCAGGTAGCCAAGTTCTGTTACCGCAGCCATATCACGCCACCTTGTCAGAGAAAGAGCCCTTGCGGACCGAGATGTTCTTGATGTCGCTGTAGAAGTCAAAGCTCCACGAGCCGCCCTCACGCCCGATGCCGGAATTGCGGCTGCCGCCAAACGGAACGGCAAGGTCGCGCACGAAGAAGCAGTTGACCCATAGGGTGCCTGCGACAACCTGCGAGGCGATACGCATGGCGCGGGCCTCGTTCTGGCTAAACAGAACCCCGGCCAGACCATATTTGGTGCCGTTGGCCACCGCGATGACCTCGTCATCGGACTCAAAGGTCTGCCACGTCAGGACCGGACCAAAGACCTCCTGCTGGGCAATCTCCCAAGCCGGATCAACATGGGCAAAGAGGGTGGGCTGGAAGTAGAGGTCGCCGAAATTGGCCGGTGAGCCGCCCCACAACGCTTCAGCACCATCGGCCTTGGCCCGGGCGACAAATCCAGCCACCCGATCAAAGTGCTCTTTGGTGATCAAGGGGCCGACGCGGGTGCTGGCATCACGCGGATCGCCGACAACCATATGGCTCGCCGCATCGCGGACCTTAGCCAAGAACACCGCTTCGATGGACTTTTCGACAAGCACGCGGGTGCCTGCCAAGCAGACCTGTCCGGCATTCATATATTGGCCTGCTACAGTTTGAGCAGCGGCGTCCAGATCGGCATCGGCGCAGACAATGAACGGTGACTTAAC
>Ga0214919_10008898_pt1 | contig 13073 bp, 10 predicted proteins | sample LL1503_MetaG_FD_177994 | JGI IMG/M metagenome (GOLD analysis project Ga0214919, IMG submission 177994) | Freshwater microbial communities from Lake Lanier, Atlanta, Georgia, United States - LL-1503 | ecosystem: Environmental > Aquatic > Freshwater > Lake | place: USA: Georgia | collected...
GTCATTGTGACAATCAATGGGGTCACGCAGGAACCTACCATCGACTACCTCGTCAACCAAGGCGCAGGGACGATCACGTTCTCCACGGCCATCCCCAATGGGGCCAAGGTCGTCGTCGTTGTGCTGGGTCTCTATTCCGCCTCGCAGCGTGTTCCCGACCTATACATTCACGCATTCGCCACCAACACCGCAGCCACATACAACTACTACGGCATGCTGCTCAACTCCGATGTCCCTGCTACCGGATCTCCCGCCGCTGTCGCCAAGTGGACGATCACCCGCACGGCAGTGTCGTCCGCAGGATCGATCACCTCCAGCGCCGTGGCAACCAACGTGGCTTGGAATAACCGGGAGACATCGACCTACGCATGACAACCATTACCGATGCCAACCTAGCGCAGACCCTCGATCTTAGTAAAATCGAACTCATCCTGCCCGAAATCGCGCAGTCCATCGTCGAATATCCAACCCGTGCCGACTTCCCAGAAATCGGTCGCTCGGCCCGACTCTACATCGACCTCGCCGAAGCGCAGACCTACCGCTGGCAGGAAACCACCTACGTCCTCCTCAATGCCCTCATCGACTGCGGACAATTTTAGTTACCCCCAAAACAACAACACAAACCCAACAAAACCAACATAATAAATCAAATGGCGAATCCAATCATCAAAATCAAACGGGGCAGTGGTCAGCCCGCATCATTGCAACTCTCTGAGTTGGCTTATGATACACTAAACAAGTCACTTTTCATCGGAACGGCAGAAGGCGTTCTCGCGATTGGTGGCGAAAACGTCTTTGCGAAAAAGACTTACGCAGATTCCGCGGTCAGCGCAGAAGCCTCGCTTCGCTCCGCAGCGGACTCGACACTCACCTCGGCAGTCTCAGCAGAGGTTTCGCGTGCAACTGCCGCTGAAGGAGTAGTTTCTGCAAATTTGGCAACAGAGATCACCAATCGAACCACAGCAGTGTCCGCAGTGACATCCTCGCTGAATTCGGAAATCACCCGCGCTCAAGGCGTTGAGGCTGATCTCGCAGACGATATCGCAGCCGAAGCCTCATCAAGATCAGCCGCGATCACATCAGTGACCTCCTCGCTGAATTCGGAAATCACCCGCGCCCAAGCCGCTGAAGGCACTCTCTCGACAAATTTGTCAAATGAGGTTTCGCGTGCGACAGCAGCAGAAGTGGCACTTGGCACTAGGATTGACAATGTGTTGAGCAATGTTGACGGCCCAGCCCTCGACAGCTTGACAGAAGTTGTCACCGCCTTCCAAGCCGCCGATGGCACTCTCAACGGAGCGATCACTAGCCTCGCCGCCAGCGCATCGAGCGCCCTCGCAGCCGAAGTGACACGTGCGACAGGTGCGGAATCGAACATCACGACTGCCGCAACGGCACTCGCCGGTAGAGTAACGACCGCAGAGTCGGACATCAATACCCTCGAAAGCGACCTCGCCGCAGAGGTAAGCTCCCGCACAAGCGCAGTATCTTCAGAGGCTTCCGCAAGGACTTCTGCCGATTCCGCTCTCGGAGTTCGCATCGACAACGTAGTTTCTGCGGCAACTGCCCTCACGACACGTGTCTCTGCGGCAGAGGCAGACATCGTTTCAGAGGCTTCCACCCGTGCATCGGCAGTTTCTGCCGTATCGGCTCGTGTGAGCGCCCTTGAAAGCACCATCGACGGAGGCACTTACTAGGTTCTTCCACCGCCTCCGGGGTTCGATCCCCCGGAGGCAACCCCATTCCATAATGGCAACCATCATCCCAAAAAAATCCACGGTAGCAGGCAAAGTCCCGACGACTAGCGATTTAGGTCTCGGAGAGATTTGCCTTAATCATGCCGACCACATCCTCTATTCCCGCCATCCGGGTACGGGAGCGGTGTATGCCATAGGTGGAGGCAGCGCAGCGGTCGAACGCTTCTGGGCCTTCGCCTTGAGCGGCAATACCGTCTACCTCGCCAGCATTTCGACCTCCGACTTTCCTTCCACGGGCAGCGTCTATGACGTGGCCCTCTGGGACATCAACAAAACAACAACCAACGACAATGGAGACGTAGTCTCCGAAAGCTCCGCAATCGGAGCTTGGAATAACAAACAAAACTTAACCTACGCATAAACCTATGAACGCTACAAACCCCATCCAAATCGACGGAAAATCCTACGACAAATTTTCACTCAACCTCGCCATCACGGGCAAGTACCTAGGTGACGGTTCTTCAGATGCAAGTGTAGCCATGCGCCTTGTGCCAACTCGCATCGAGGGCGGCGAGGTCATCACCGCAGACGAAGCCGCCATCGGCATCGCGCTTGGATCACTTTCGGGATCGGACGAAGCCACCCAGCAAGCAGTGAGAGCGGTCCAATCCGCCCTTCAAACCTACATCAACTTGAAAGGACTTTAATATGGCCGACGTAAGAGCATTTCGATCTGGCAACTGGTCAGACGTAACAGCCACCTCTCCGTGGTGGAATGGCACAGCTATCTTCGCTCCAGCGGCAGGGGATAACGTATATGCAAACACGTTTACTATCACTGTGGATACATCTCCAAGCGTTGCTTCAATAACAAATGGGTTGGCAACGAGTCGCGTATGGAAAGATGGTGGAACGGCTACGGCAACTGCCGGTGGTAGCTTTCCGTTAAATAACGGCATTACTATTACGGCAACATCATCATTTCAAAGTGGCATAGGAACATTGCTGACATTATCTGGATCAAATTCAGCAACCGTTTATGGAAATATATTTGCTCACTCAACTGGGGCGGGAGTAGGAATCTTGCATAGCAGTTCTGGAACATTGAATTTTAATGGTAATACAAATCCGGGAAATGCAACAACGGTTTACTCGATCAATGTCACCGGATCGGGGTCGCTCATAATGTCAGGTAATGCTGTTGGATCGAGCGGCAGCACAGCAGAGGGAGTGAGGTTAAGTTCTTCTACTGGGAACGTAACCTTATATGGAAATGCAATAGGGTCTGTTGGAGTCGGGGTAAATAATGCTGCATCGGGAACGGTCAGAATCGAGGGTAATGTGACGGCAGGAAACTCAGCCGCTGGAGCAACCAATTCCTTGACCGGAACATTTACGATCATCACCGGAGAGATCACCGCCTCAAATGGAGCAAACGGATTCATCTCAGCCAGCCCCAGCGCAACCAACCGACTTTCTGGATCGGTTATCAATTCCGCGAATGGAACTGCGGCTGTATATGCGGCAAAATACATCCTCAATTCGACGCCGCTTTTAGCAAAAACTCGCTACGCGCTAGACGGCGCTTCGACCTACGTTGACATGTACACCGCCGACAATACTGGCCTCGGACCAGCCACCAACCATGTGCGCAGCGGAACCCCGTATGGCGGCGGGCTATTTGGAACATGTGCAGTGCCTCTGGCTTCAGCGGTTGCAGCAGGAACGCCCGTCGATAACACGGTAGGAACGGCAACGCTGACCGCCGCCAACGTCCGCGCTGCACTCGGTCTCGCATCGGCAAACATGGATACACAACTGAGTGTATTGAGTAACCTTGACACAACGGTATCAAGCCGCCTTGCGCCAAGCGGCACGCTGGCAACCGTAACGAAACTGACGAACTCGCCAAACGTCCCAAGCGCCGCCGCTATTGCCAGCCAAGTCCGCACGGAGTTGACTTCGGAACTCTCAAAAGTCTCTGCGCTCAATACCGACAGGCTGGCCCAGTGCGCCACGACGAGTATCGTCGGGTCGCTCATCGCTCAATCAAACTCCTAATGAGCATGGAGAATTTCAAGACCGCAGCCTGCGGCCTCATCGGCAGCGCGACCTCCATCGGCGCGGCGGCGTACTCCCTCCTTCCTCACTTGGAAGCGGGGATGCGCCTCGCCTCGGTCACGGTCGGCCTCGCGGTCGGCCTCGCCACGCTCGTCAAAGTCATCCGCGACCTCCGAAAGTAACACATGCCGAAATTCGATTTTTATCCATCCTTCAACGCCGGGGAAGTCTCGCCGATGGTGGACGCCCGCACGTCATTGGATAAATATCGCAGCGCCTGCCGGACTCTGGAGAACTTCGTGATCATGCCCTACGGCGGCGTGATCCGCCGACCCGGCACGCAGTACATTGGCACGACGAAAACCTCGGCCACGCAGAGTCGGTTGATCGGGTTCAATTTTTCGACCACGACCCGCTTCGTGATCGAGCTTGGCGTAGGCTACCTCCGTGTGTGGAATCCCGCTGGGGCATTGCAAACCATTTCCGGCACAGCAACAGAACTCGCCACTCCCTATGCTGCCGCCTACTTGCGCGAAATCCAGTACTGCCAGATTAACGACATCCTGTATTTCGCGCACGCGAACTACCCGCCATACAAACTCTCGCGGTTGTCGGATACCAACTGGACGTTTGAGAAGGTCCAATTTGCCTACCCGCCTCTGCTGGATAGCACAGGCGACAAAGAAAAAGTCAATTTCAAGCAAAGCCCGCTCACTTGGATAACGGCGACAGCTTATAAAGTGGGTGATTATGTTTTCCCACCGGATTGGATAACAGGGTCTATCTATGCAGTTGGGAATATCGTGCGAACGGGCGACATTGTCTATCAATGCGCAACAGCGCACACCTCTGTATCTCCATTTGCGGCCACCAACTGGACCGTTCTCACGCAATCAGGTAATGCTACTGCTTACAAATGCCTTGTATCGCACACATCGGGGGCCGTTTTTGATGTGGATAAAACCGCAGGTAAGTGGTCGGAAAGACCGCTTCCACTCAATGAGATGGGAAGATTCACGGCAAACTCTACCAGCACCGCCTTTGGAATCATTAACTCTCGTATCGGCGCTCAAGTGGAACTCAAATGGCAAAATACGAATCTCTACCGACAAATCGAAATCGTTGACAACTATGAAAGCGAGACGCTGCCAGTCGATGGAGCGTGGGATTTCGAGACAAGTGGCACATGGGGAGCAACGATCCAAATCATGCGAGTTCCTGCCGAAATGATGCAGGCCGGGAAAATTGTAGCCACCGCCACTCGGAATGGGACATACACTGGAGGGTTTCCCATCATTGAAGTATACCAACCAAACCACGGCTATACAGCAACGGACACGATCTCCGTGCGTGGAAATTATAGCGCCTCGAACGCTTGGATTTATGATGTCACTACCAATGGGTACAAGTACATCGTCAAGTCTACGGCATTAACCGGCTGGCGCGATATCTACCCGGAAAACATTTCCCAAATGGAAATCGTCCGCGAGTACATCGTGGACAACGACAAAAATATCATAACAAGTGGAACGGAAGAGAGTCTCTGCGGGCTGAAGATCGTCATCCGCAACGCGCAAAAGATCGCTTCCAACTGGGCCGCGAGTACGGTCTATGTCGTTGGAGACTTTGTCTACTCTGGCGGCAAGACCTACTACTGCGTTCTGGCGCACACCTCGACAGCATCGTTCGATTCGACTAAATGGACCACGCAACAGGTTCCAAATGCGAGACTCGATAGCGCGACCAAGATCATCGGTGGCGTTGCGACCGTCCTCTCTTCTAATGTCATCGATGTCGATAAATGGCTCGGACCACTCGCCGCAGCTAAAGAAAAAACGAAATACTGGGAAGTCGGCGCATTCAACTCGGTCGATGGTTATCCTCGCTCGGTGTGTTTGCATGAGCAACGTCTCTGCTTCGGCGGAACCAAGGCGCAACCCAACACGATTTGGTGCTCGACCATTGGCGACTTTGAAAACTTTGAACTTGGAGTTACTGCCAGCGATGCGGTCCAATTCACACTCGCAGCCTCGGAGGGCAACTCGATAAGCTGGATGTTCTCGCAAAGTGAAATGCTCGTAGGGACATCCGGCGACGAGTGGACGATTGGCGCAGCGGATTCCGCCTCGGCGCTCTCGGCAACGAACGTCAAGACCCGCAGGCAGGCTTCGTATGGATCGAAATACATGCGAGCCGCGATGGTCAACGATGTCCTGCTTTTCGTCCAACGCAACGGACGTAAGGTGCGCGAACTCGTCTACGAATTAAACAAGGACGGTTGGGTCGCTCCCGATCTGACACTCCTAGCCGAACACATCACGGTCGGCGAGATCGTCGAGGTCGCGTACCAGCAGCAACCGGACGCCATTCTCTGGTGCGTGCGCGGAGACGGCACGCTGATTGGCATGACCTACGAGCGTGACCAGAAGGTGGTGGGTTGGCATCGCCACACCATTGCCGACAATGCTGATGTCGAATCGGTCGCCACCATCTACGGAAATAAAACAGAGGACGAAGTCTGGATGGTCGTGAAGCGCACCGTCTCTGGGCAAACCTACCGCACCATTGAGCGATTCCCGCTCCTCTGGCGCTCCGTTTTCGACGACAAAACAACCGCCTCATACCGCTACCTCGACGGGCATGTGGCATTTGCGTCTGGAACATTAACACCTTTGACTGGTCCGTTTGAACCGGGTGATCCAACATCGGCAAGAACCGTTTCTGTCCCTGCACATTTTAATGGTAAAACGGTTACTATTGTTCAAGGCACATCAGTAACAACGCAACTGGTTACAACATTTCTTGGCAATACCTCAATTACACTTTACTCGACCGCCGCAGGCTATGTCGGCCTGCCCTACACCAGCACGCTGACGCCCATGAAGCTCGACATGGACCTAGAAGACGGGTCATCGCAAGGCCGCAAGAAGCGCGTCCACAAGGTCGTCGTCCGCACTCTCAAAAGCCAAGGCGGCGAAGTGCGGGTCAATGCCGGGCAGTGGTACGACCTCGCCAGCACCCTCACCACGGGAGATCAAAAAATCTTGACGGCAGGCACGTTTGGATTCGACGCCGATGTATCTGTCCAGCAAAGTGACCCATACCCAATGTGTATTCTCGCCATCGAACCTGTCTGGGACGCCTACGGAAATGAATAGCATCCACATGAGACCCTACCTCGATTCCGACTACGAGATGCTCTCGCAGTGGTGGCACGCACATGGGAAGCAACGCCGACCACAGCAAATGCTTCCCAAATGTGGAGTCGTGTGCGAACTCGATGGGAAGCCTGTCAGCGCCCTCTTCCTTCACATGGACAACTCCTGCGGAATGTGCATGGCAGACCACGCTGTTTCTGCTCCAAGATTAAATTTAAAGACAGCAAGGATTGCATTTCAGAACTGCGTAGATTGCATAAAGAAAATCGCTCACGATCTTGGTTACCACACTATAGCAATCACGACTTACGCTGGCATTGCTCGCATTTTGAAAAAGAGGGGATTTATTGAGATCAGTGCAGACCAAGTTGCTCTAATAAACTCCACCAAAGAGTTTGAGGAGGATTACCAATGACAGGAACTGAAGGTCTTTGGGTTTATGCGGCTGTATCCGCTGCCGCCGCAGTCGCTGGGGCTGGCGTCTCGATCTACTCTGCCAGCGAGCAGTCTCGCGCCCAAGCCGCTATGGCCGAGTACAACCGCATGGCTGCGGAGCAGAATGCCTCATGGCAACGCCTCGCCGGGGAACGTTCCGCGCAGGCCGACCAATTCAACGCGCAGATCGCAGGCTTCAATGCCGACTCGCAGGCCCAGCAGGCGCAGATGAACCGGCAGATGCTCGGTCAGCAGAGCGACCAACTGCGAGCGCAGGCGACCGCACAGGACGCGCAAGCCCGCGACCAAGCCAACCGAATCCGCGCCGAGAAGGATCGCATCCTCGGCCTCCAGCGCAGTCAGTTCGCCGCAGGCGGCGTCACCCCGGAAGGCTCGCCATTAGCTGTTTTGGCTGATACCGCCAACCTTTACGAAATGCAGGTCAACGACACGAAACTCCTCGCCAATCTGGAGACCAACAAGAAACGCCGCGAGGCCGGACTCAACGACATCATCGGCGACTTCAATTTCAACGCAGATACCTTTGCCTCGGTAATGAGTTCCAAGGCCGCGAAGTTGAGCTTGGACGATGCGAAGTTCGCAGAGGAAGCCGCAGGCGCAGGCTACAGAATCAATCTCCGCCAAGCCGACATCGAGCAACGCGCAGGCATGTCCCAATCGCGTGGCACTCTGATGGCAGGCTACGGATCAGCACTCAGCAACATATCCCAAGCCGGGTACTACGGATCGCAGGCCGCAGGCGGGTATTCGTCCGGTGGTGGAAACGGCAAAGGTAAAGACACATCAACAGGGAAAGCGTTTAAATAACCATGCCATCCATCCGACTCGCCGATATTCCAAATGCAGGCCCGCAAGGTGTCGCTCCAGACAGCGGCATCATCGCGCCTCGCGTAGCCCAACTCGGCGGGTCCGCAGCCCTTGACCCCAACGCCATGCGCGGGGTCGCCAAGGACATGCAGTTGGAGAAGTACAACCTCAACGCATTTGCAGGCGAGGCCATCGGCATGGGCAAGATCGGAGACGCCATGAGCGATGTGGCTACCCTCGGCATCCGCTTCGCGAACAAGATGGCCGAGGCAAAAGAAAACGATGACGAAACTCGCGCAGATACCCTCATGCGGATCGCCCTTGAGAAGCAGGCTAATGACCAAGACACGACTCCTGTCGAGAAATGGCAAGAGAAGTGGGCATCGAATGTCGCTGATACCAGAAAAAAAATCTCCGAGATTGGAATGTCCAAAAACACATTCGCTAAACTCTCCCCATCAATGGACAGATGGGCTGAGTTATCTAAACTCAAAATCGAAGGACAAGCTAACCAGAAGCGTATCGAAGGATACCGCATGAACACCAAGGCCAATGCCTTAATAAAGATGGCCAGCGATGACTATGAAGGCGCATTTACCGCCATTGACGAAGGGGTCAAGAAAGGAGTGTTTTCTGAAGAGCAAGGTAAACTTGAAAAAGCCATGATGCAGGACGATATCATCCGCAAGGCCGAGCTAAAACAACGCGAGAATATCACGTCCGAAATCCTTACTGATCCACGCCGCGCCAAGGAAATCCTCACGAAGGCCAAGACTGGCGAGCAAACGGAATTTGGCAAACTCGATCCGAGCCGAGTCAAGCTCCACCTCTACGAGGCCGACCGCCAAATCCGAGTCACAGATTCTGATAACTGGAATTCACTGGTAGAACGAATTCAGAACGGAGATATCGCCAGTAAAGAAGACCTCAAGAAAGAGGCAGAAGGAAAGCAGATCGATCCGGGCAAATACAAGCGCCTCGAAAGCGCCATCGCCGCAAACATCCAATTCGATCCCAAGGTCGCAGGCGATTTGAAAGCCAAGGTCGCAGCGTTCGATTTCAGCGCCGACAAGAACGATGAAAAATTCTACGCACTTAACGCAGAGATAGCTTCAAAGCTTCCCAAGGAGCATGCTCAGTTGCTCGGAGGGGAACTGAATTCCTCATGGAAGAAAGCCTTTGATGGAACACCAAAATCCCCACGCGAGGTTTACCGGTCTGATGTCATCCAAGGCATCAAGCGCATCGGCGACAGCGGCCTGCTCGGAGAAACCGGATTGGACAAGGACGGCAAGATCGTAGATCAATCCAAGAACAACGCTTACAACACCAGAGTCTATTCGGTGATGCAAGGTATGGACGCTTGGTTTGATGATAGAGCGAATAAAGACAAGACCCCGGAGGACGCTCTATCTTATCGGGACACGCTCATCACACCGCTTCTCGATGAAAAATCTCGATCTAACTGGATGAAAAAAGCACCCACATTGGTACTGCCAAGCACGCCATTCCAGACAGGAATGATGGGTGGCGTGAATAAATCAGACTTTGCGAAACCCACGCCAACTCCACCTCCCGCCAAAGAGGCAATCGATAGAGCAAAAGCGATGAAACCCGAAGGCAAAGTGACGTACTACAATTTCCCCGGCGATGCCTATTCGGATTCTAATTCGCGTGCCGGTATTGGTGCATGGGACAACAAGCTCACCGAAACATCGCTCGCCATCTCACCCGATATCGAAAGCAAATTCAAAGCCGCAGGAATCGGTAAGGGCGACCCCGTGGAACTCACGCTTGCGGATGGGTCCACCGTCATTCGCAACTGGGATGACCGCACCATGCAGGACAAGCAAGCCATCAGCAAATTTGGCAAACCTCTCACTGGTCGCTTCGACTTCCATTCGCCGGAAGGAAAACAAAAGAACGATGGCATGGCCGTCCTGTCCTTCCGTAAAGCCCCCAACGCTTAATTTTTCATGGCAACACTCATCGACGACGCAACAGCAACCGAATACTTCAACGGAATCGAAAATGCCCCAGAGGATAAGCGCCAACAAATGGCAGATGATCTACTGGCATGGGGGAACGCAAAGCAAGAGCAGGAGTACAATGACGCCGACAAGCACTTCTCCAAACTCTTCACCGACCAAGCCTATTTCGAGCAGGAGAAAGCGACCAATACTTCCGTGCTGGAATCGCCAGACCCAGACCAAGCGGCAAAGCGGACGCTCATTGGAGCTTACATGGAACATAAAATGGGTCGCCCCATCGACACCATGTCCTACCAAGTCGAGCGAGACGCATTTTCGATGTCTGCTTACGGGCAGAAAAACATCAATGATGGCCAGCTTTTTGATTTCATTAGTGGAGACTACAAGACGCAGCAAAAGAAGACTGAGGCGCTCAATGACCTCCACATGCAGTCGGTCGGCAAGGCGATCAAAGATGCACAGCTAGGTCAGAATCGCCCCTTCGTGGACGGCATGACCGAGGTCTTCAACCAGTGGCAGCAAAAGTATCCAGAGCTTGTGGACGGCACGAATGACGCCGCCTTCCTCTCGCAGGGCTACAAGCTCTACTACGACACGTTCAACGACCTCGACTCCGTGCGACCGCAGGCCGCGCAGACGCTCACCACGCTAGAGAAGTTCACCAAAGGCGAGTCCGATCCAGAGTCGCTACAAACCCTCTCCAATACGCTCATCGGCGCGACTCCCGAAGAACGTCAGAAAATCTACAAGTATGTGACCCTTGCCGCAGAGGCAGGCCACATCGACCGCGCCGGGCTAGATCAGTTTGCCCTCAACATGGGGCAAACCTTCACCCGTGGGTTCGACTTCGTCCCGCAGGGTTCGCTCCAGATTCAAGAGACAGGGGTCAATGAGGTTTTGCAGGCAGTAAATAGAGGTCAAAAGGTGTGGGTTCCTCAAAACGGAGATATCACCAAGGCAACGGTCTCGGACAAAACTCCCGAAGCACAGATTATGGCGGAAGCCCCAACCGCATTTCTTTTTGCCAACCCCCAAAAATCCTATCGAGAAGCTACTCCAGAAGAAGCCGATCAATTTTCATCCTATGCCAAAAACGCCATGGAAGGATTCAAGGTCGTTCGCGAACTCCGCAATGTCGCCAAGACCGGCGTCGATCCGATCCGCCCCGTGCTGGAGGAGAACTCCTTCTGGGGAACTGCCGAGCGTGGCGCATACGGCTTGTCTGGCAGCATCGCTCCCATGGCGGCGACTGCCGTGAATCCGTTCCTCGGCGCTCTCGCCTACCAAGCAACCGAGTACGACCGCATCATGCTGGAGAACCCAGATATCAACCCGCAGTTCGCCCAAGGTCTCGCTCTGGTAGAAGGTGTCGCAAACGCTGCAACAGACCGACTCGAAATCGCTAACATCTCCGGGCGACTCCCGATGTTCGGGCGATACCTCGACAAGATCGCCAGCAATGGAGTCCGCCGCACCGCCAAGATCGGCGGGGCCATCGCCTTTGAGAACCTCCAAGAGGCAGGGCAAGATTTAATCGCGCCCCTGCTAGAGGCTCCCATCGCCGCGCTACGTGACGACATGCCCGACCAAGACTTTGGCAAGCTCATTAGCGACTGGGCAGGCCAACGTCCAGAGACCTTCTTTGCCACCCTCCCGCTCTCCCTCATCGGTGGCGGGGTCGCCTCCTTCCGCGACATCAAGCACCCGTCTGCCGAACTCAACGCGACCAAGCTTCGCATGGCGGGGTTCGGGCAGGATCAAGTCACTTTCATCCAGAGGGCCGAGACGCCGGAGGAATACGATGCCCGCATCAAGATGGAGTTTCCTAACCGCACGCCAGAGAATATTCAAGCTGGCGAGAAACTCATCCAGCAATCGATTTCGGAGGCACAAACCCCGCCAGAGAATAGCGCCAAGCTAGAAGAGACCGTGGCCAAGGACGGCACTCGCATGTGGACCGTCACAACGCCGGACGGCAAGGAACTCCTCACTACCAAAGACCAGCAGGCGGCTTTGGAAGTAATCGCACAGCACGGCCACGCGCAAATTCTCAACAAGCAGTTTGAGACGCAATACGAACCAGAAGAACTCCGTCAAATTATCAACGACCGGATCACGCATTGGACATCGCAAGATTCCAACAACACGCTCGTAATGGAATCCGAAGGCATGAATGCCCAGCAAAAACTGGAGCAACTCCAAGCCGCAGGCAACGCCGCCCAGATTCAAGAACTTCACAACCGCATCGCGAACTCCCACCTCAAGGACACGCCTTACAACCAGATTAACATCCTTGGCGAAGCCAGCGTCGATGATGTCGCGGAGATGGTTTTCAAGCCACTCATCACGATCAACCCAAACACTCGCCCAGAAAACCTCCGCGAGGAAATCCACCACACGGCAGTCAAGATCGCGCTGAAAAATGGCAGCGTCACACTCGACACCTTGCGTGGGTGGCTCGACGCCACCGAAAAAGCCCTGCCGGGAACCTTTCAAAACCTTGTAAGGGATACCGAGGGAGACATCGTGGAATCGCTTGCTCAAGTCCAAGCCGCCTACGAAGACGGGAAAATCGACGCCAATGAGGCATCCGCTCTTCCTGCCTCGTTCATCGATTACATCAAAAACATGATGCGGGCTTTTGCCGAAGTCATGCGCCGAGCAGTCGCCCTGCGCGGAGCCTTCAAGGACGGCGCTCTCCCAGCGGAATACGAGACCTTCCTCGCCGACTCGGTCGGCCTCAACCAGCAGGCGCGTGTGGACACCGCCAGCAACAGGGTCAGCAAAGACATCATCACCGATGGCGGTCAGATGCTCATGGACTTCTCCATCGGCTCCCGAACCAACGCAGTTTCGACTGATACTCCCTCCATCCGCGCCAGCAACGCCACGATCACCGGCCC
>Ga0214919_10008899_pt1 | contig 13073 bp, 11 predicted proteins | sample LL1503_MetaG_FD_177994 | JGI IMG/M metagenome (GOLD analysis project Ga0214919, IMG submission 177994) | Freshwater microbial communities from Lake Lanier, Atlanta, Georgia, United States - LL-1503 | ecosystem: Environmental > Aquatic > Freshwater > Lake | place: USA: Georgia | collected...
TATTATTTTTTTTATTATTTTTTTTATTATTTTTTTTATTTATATTTTTATTATAATTAACATTATTATAATTTACATCATCTTCGTCATTGTCATCGTCTTCATCATCGTCATTGTCATCGTCATCGTCTTCATCTTCGTCGTTATCTTTATCATTATTATCTACGTTAATTTTATGATTATTATTATTTGTTTTAGTTTTTTTATTACTTTTACTATTTTTTCTTTTTCTATTATTTTTTATATTGTCATTATTATCATCATAATCTTCATCATTATTTAAATGCAAAGACTCAATATTTATTAATCCATTATTATTTTCAAAGTCATCATCATTTTCTTCTTCTTTATAAGGTTTAACTGGATGAAATCCATTTAACATATAAGGAACCTGCATTTTATTTAAATTTTTCTTATTATTTTTAACTTGTTCGCATATATGTTTAGGAATATCAGCACTAATTTCTTTTAATCTTTGATATTCTGGAACAACCAAACTAATAAAATCTTTTAAATCATCACGATTTGACCTTTTTTTATTAAGTTGAAATTTAATAGTAGAATGAAATTTTTCCCATGAAAGATATGACATTCGATGACTTTCGCTTAATTGACTTACTTGAAGAAATTGTGCAACTGATGATATAATAGATGTAAAAATACTAACACCACCTACAGCTAAAATAATAATTGATGTATAATTAGGAAAATTTGCACTAATGAAATTACCTGTTCCAGAAAGTGCGCTTAAAACAATAATAGGTAATTGAAATTTTATATTTTGTTTAGTATAATATGCTTGTGCTTTTTTATGCATAAATGCGTTAATTTGCGATTCATCACCAATTTCACTAAGTATATTTTCTATAGAATCGTCCCATTCTATATTTTTATTTGTTCCTAATGAAATTAAATCCATTTAGAGTATAATGTATTTAAAAATGGACGCGTTTTGAAGTTATACGTTTTTATATATTATACTATATTATAATTATATTATAATTATATAATATAATTATATTATTTTGGTTTTTATTTTGGTTTTTATTTTGGTTTTTATTTTGGTTTTTATTTTGGTTTTTATTTTGGTTTTTATTTTGGTTTTTATTTTGGTTTTTATTTTAGTTTTTATTATAATTATTAGAAATATTATCATTCATTAGGATTATATCCTAAAATATACATATCTTCGAAAACTGTATCATAAATTTTTGAAGCATTATTAACTCTACTATCCATATATTCTGAATATAATAAATTTGTTTCTTTTGTAATATCAGTATTAAATAATGGATTATCTATCCAATAACTAGCATTTTTATGTATTTTATTTTGGCTATTTTTTATATTTTGGCTATTTTGAGTATTTTCAAGTATATTATTAGCAAATCTTTTATATTCAAATGTTGGTTTATTTAAACAATTATTATATAAAGTAGAAACTTTATTACTACCATTATTTTTCATAGGAATTGCAAATCCTTTATGATTTTTTGTTTCTTCATATAATTTTACATTATTTGTAATATTAGATTCATTAGATTCTTTTGTAAATTTAGAATTATATAATGTATTTACATCCATATTTTTTATATTATAATCTAAATATTTTTCAAGATATGATTTATCTGTATAATCACTTGCATCTTTTTTCCAATCACTATAAAAATTATTATATTCTATTTTATTATGTATTTTACCATCTCTTGGATGTATTTCATTTAATAATTTATATGGAGAATTCCCTTTTAATTTTGAGGTATCATTAAAAAAATCAGAATAAGTTTGCGGTGTTACTGGACATTTAGGTGGTAATAAATGCATTTTACTAATATCATCTATTAATGATTGTTGTTGTTTATATTGTAAATCATTATTATAATTTTTTTGATAGTTTTTTTCATAATAATTATTTAATTGATAGTTTAATTGATTTTTTACATATATTTCTTTTTCAGCTCTATTTTTGAATTTTTTAATATGATTTACATTATTATATTCTTGGTGAATTTTATACATTATTCTAGATAGTAAATTTTTTATATAAATGTTTTATAAAATTCTAATGCAATACTATTTTATTATTATATAATATATATATATATTATATTTAACTTAAAAAAAATATGCTATCTAAGAAAATCTTTTAACTAATTTATATAAACATTTTACGTCTAAAAAACGAGAAAATATAGCACCATAATCGCAATGGTATCCTAACACTAAATTCATCAGAACATATCATGCTTGAAATTATCATGTTGTGACAAAAGTCCTCACGAGGATTAGTACGTAAAAATGACATAAATTCTATAAAAGATATATGACGAAAAGGTAGCCAATATTGTCCTTCATAAATCCTTTTATTGCGAACTAGCAAGTTCTTGATTATATCACGTTTGTTATGAATATCATTTACGATACTTTTAAAATATATTATAATAATCGTAAAATTAGTAGTTAATGCATTAATAAGACAATCGTAAATATCTATATTATCTATATTATTACCATTAATAAATAATCTTATGAGAGAACTATTATGAAATAATGAATTAACTATACTTAAAATACCAACATTACCGATATTACAATTACTTAAATTAAAAGTTCCTATTGTTGTATTTACTGCAAGCATACCTGCAATATCAATTGCCCCTTGATCTCCAATATAGTTATTATCCAGTTCTACCGATACAATAGAAGTGTTGATTTTTAATGCTTCGGCTAAAGCTTTTGCTCCATTATCACCTATTTTATTTTCGCCAATACTAAGTCTTTGCAAAGTAGTGTTGCATTTTATAGCACTAGCAATTAGAATTGATTCTGAATCACGAATGTTACAACGTTTCATAGAAATTGTCACAATATTAGACAACTTATTATCACTCAATGCAAAAGTTAATGTATTAAATAGATGTTCAAATTCTTTTAGAATAAAATTTTCAAAACCAAAAATACCATCAAACGAAATACTTCTTATATTACACGGGTTTTTTATTAAAAAATTAATTAATTCCTCTAATCTGGAAAATGTACAAACGTATGGAGTAATTTCTGTTTTATTACCAATAATAGTGACTAATGGAACTTGATGTTGTGCTACTTGTTCTGCTCGTGCTGCTTGTGTTGCTTTTGTTGCTCGTGCTGCTCGTGCTGCTTGTTCTGCTCTTATTCGTTCTTGTATTTCTTCTAATACTTTTTTTAGTACTTCTGGGTCTGCTCGTGCTTCTTGTGATGCTCGTGCTTCTTGTGATGCTCGTACTTCTTGTACTGCTCGTACTTCTTGTACTGCTCGTACTGCTCGTACTTCTTGTACTGCTCGTACTGCTCGTACTGCTTGTACTTCTTCTTCTTTTAAAATAGAATTATTCATTCCTCGCGCTGAGTCCATTTCGAACAAGTGCTGGGTTTTTTGAGTCAAGACTAATAAATTTAAAAATATTATATTTTAATCAATTTTTTAATTTTCTACAATTTATTCCATTTATTATCTATTTATGTATTCTGTTTTTGCAACTACTTAAAAAATTATTTTACACATTTGATTTATAAAATTATTATTAGGCATAACACCCTCTCTATGTGATTTAACATATGTAAGTAATTGACTAAATATTTTTGATGAAAATTTATTTTTCATATTTTCAAATATTTCTTGTGTTTCTTCAGTTTCGACAAATGTTGTATTTTTAAAATTTTGCAATTCCTTATTTAATAAATTATAATTACTAATAATATTTTCTATATCATTTAACATTTTTTGCTTTTTATAAATAATAAAATTTTCTTCTTTTTTACTGAGTTTTGGCAATTCTTGTATATTACTTGATATTTTTTCACTATCTATATCTAAATATGATTGTGAATTTTTATTATTACTATATTTATTCATATTATTCATATTATTGTTTTTATTATTTTTATTATTTTTATTGTTTTCTATTAATTTTTGATATTCAATCATATTACATATTACGTTAGATGTATCTATATTTTCATTTAATTTTGCTATATTTTCATTAATACCATTTTTGATAAGCATTATTAAAAATGCAATTAATATTGTTATACTTCTAGACATTCCAACCATACAATGAATTAATACTTTACCATTTGAATTTAAACAATTATTTATAAATTCATTTGAAATATCAAAATATTTTGAAATATCTTGATAATCATCATCATAAGCTTGTAAATGTAGATATTTAAATTTATCTTCAAATGCTGGATTGAATGAAGGTATAACACTAATTATATGAGTAATACCAAGTCCTTTTAATAAATCTAAATTTGTTGTTACACTATAATTACAAACATATATATTTGGAAAAACTAGATTAAAATCTTCATTTGATGATAAATTAAAATAATTATTTTCTATATGAGTTCTACTAGATACATATATATCATCAAAATAACGTATTATATCATAAATAAAATTTGTACCTGTATCATCTAGTTTTATACTATCAACATTCTTACTATTATCATCATTATTATCAGATTTATTTGATGAAGTATCAGAAGATTCTGAATCATTAGAATCATTAGCATTATTTGTAATGCTAAAATCTATATACGGTTTTTGATTTATGTTTATATCTTTTGTATTTAAATCTATAATTTCTAAATCATTTTCTAAATCATTATCTAAATCATTATCTAAATCATTATCTAAATCATTAACTTGTTCTGAATTAGTTTCTAGATTATTAACATCTCTATAATTTATTTGATTATTCATTTGATTAATTATTTATTTGATTAACTATTTATTTTTGTATTTTTGTATTTTTCTGTTTTTTAATTTTGTAATTTTATAATATGTATATATGTTAAAATAATAGAAGTTAAACACAAAATATATAAAATTTAAAAATTTTACTTGCGATTTAATTTTAATTATCAAATATTTAATAATGATTAGAAAGCATTTAATAACTCATAAAAATAAAGATCTAGAAGTACAAAAAATTACACAACAAAATAAAATGAAATATGAAAAAAATCTGAAAAATATTAAACATACTCTAGGTACAAAAGAAAAAATTACTAAAACTATACATAAAAAAAAACATAAAAAACATAACAAAAATAAAAAGCATTTGAATTTACAATCAAATAAAAATTACATTGCAAATTTAATTAATCTTTATTATGATAATGATAATGTTGTGAATAATTTTTTAGAATATAAAGATATAAAACAGCATATATTTCCAAAACATAATAGAGTTATAGTAATTGGCGATATTCATGGTGATTTAGATGTTGTAATTAAATGTCTTATTATAGCTAAATGCATTAATAATATAGAAGTTCCTGAAACTAAAGATGTTTTATCAATGGATGCATTTTTTAAAACACTAAAATGGATTGGTAATGATACTTATATTGTACAATTAGGCGACCAAATTGATAGAGTTAGACCTCAAAATTGGGATAATAATGAAGTTACACAAGATAGTGCTTATAAAGATGAAGGTAGTACTCTAGAAATATTCTATTTATTTTATTATTTAGATATTATAGCTAGAAAACATAATGGTCGTGTTTTTAGTATTATTGGTAATCATGAAATTATGAATGTTGAAGGTGATTTTCGATATGTAAGTTTAAAAGAATTTAAATCTTTTAAAGAACATCTAGAAAGTATATATAATAAAAAATCTAAATTTCCATATCATTCAAGAACACTAAAACTAAATAGTATTAAATTACTAAAAAATAATATAGAATCTAATACTGATTCTAAATTACCAAAAGGATATAGAGAAAGACTATATGCATTTTCACCAACAGGTCTATGTTCTAATTTGATAGGATTTAATAGTTATACTATGCTTCAAATTGGTAATTGGTTATTTTGTCACGGTAGTCCTGTTCTTAATACATTAAATACATATCCTATAAATATAATTAATAATTATGTATCATTGTATTTAATTGGTATTGAAAATAATGACAGTAAATTTGATAATGATAATGATGAAAGTGATAATCATAAAAGTGATAATCATAAAATTAATGGTTATAATTACAATAATATTCCAATGAATTATTATAAAATAACAAAACACGGAGATTCGAGTGTATTATGGAATAGAGACTTTGGGGAAACTGAAATAACTAATAATACTGAATTAAAATTAACTAAACAACTAAATACTATTCTAGATACATACAATAATAAAAATAAATTTTTACAAAAACAAAATAATGTTGAACCAGCACATTATATAGCTGTTGGACATACTATTCAAGATATAAATAAAAATGGAATAAATTCAATATGTAATGGTCGTGTATGGCGATGTGATGTAGCTATGTCAAAAGCATTTGGTGATAATAAAGTTTCAAAACATAGAAAACCTCAAGTTTTGGAAATTTTAAATGGCAATATTACAAATGTTTTAATGTAATAATTTAGATAATTTAGATAATTTAGATAATTTAGATAATTTAGATAATTTAGATAATTTAGATAATTTAGATAATTTAGATAATTTAGATAATTTATTATTTTGATTTTATTTATATTTATTTTATTTTTGAGTTTTTGTTTTTAATTTATAAATAAAATATTAGAATATTATAGATTATAAATAATATTAGTTAATATTACTTAATATACAAATATACTAAAATATAAATATACTAAATATGTCTTTTAATACAATTAATAATAATTTTACACCATTTACTCCTAAACAAAATACTGGATATATGGGTTATTGTCAATATATGGATATTTCATGTCAAAACGGTAGTTATAAAACATTAACTGATGGTCTTATTGAACCAGAAAGAAGAATGAATGATGATAATACTGCTATACCAAATAGTCTTCCTAATGGTGGTCTGTATAGTGGTCCTCAATCTACAGGTCCATGGGCAAATATCCCTGTTATTCCTAGTGATACTAATTTAATTCATTATAATTTAAGAAGTGCAAATCCACCACCAGGGGCTACAGAACAATATGTTAGTACTAACCGCCTATGTAATAACTATACTCCTATGATTGGTGTATATTGGTATAATCCAGAAGATTCACATTGTATGTATAGAATGAATGTTACTAAAAAATCTGATGAAAAACAATATTAAATTATTTATATATATAGCGTTTATTTTTTTTTATTTTATTAATTGTAATTATTATATAATTTTATAATACTTATTAATTATTAATTATTAATTATTACATTTTTATAAATTTAAAAAATGACAATCGAACCAATTTTAGTACAAACTGATTTATTATGTGATGATTCTTCTTTTGATTCTTCGATAGATAGTGACGATGAAATATTATCTAAAAGTGATATGACAAATAATAAAACTTATTTAGTTTATAATGAATATAATGAAAAACAAAATGAAATTAATGATTATAATTCACATCTTTTTAAAAATAATGACATTTGGATAGCAGCTAAAACTATAGTATCAGAACATAATATAAAAAAAGTGTTTTTTTGGGATTATTTAGATATATTATTTAATAATAATAATGATGATTTTAATAATATTAATAAAGTTATATATTCAATAAATAATATTATACTTGAATTTGATAATACTATTGCTAAATTTATTGTTGATAATCTAAAAATAAATAGTTTTAAACCAGTTGGATATATTTTTAGTAATAATGATAATAATATTTGGGACTTTAAAATAGTTGTTATTACAAGTAAAAATATTTATTCTGCAAATCGTTATATTGATGAAAATACAATAGGATTTTATTAAACTTTTATTGATATTTAACTTTTTTATTTTATTTTTATTCTATTCTATTTTTTTATAGATGAACTTGTCCCTGTAATTGATGGCTTTTGTAATGTTGTAATTGATGGTTTTTGTGATGTTGTAATTGATGGCTTTTGTAATGTTGTAATTGATGGTTTTTGTGATGTTGTAATTGATGGCTTTTGTGATGTCGTAATTGATGGATTTTGTGATGTTGGAACTGATATATTTAATCCTCTTGATAATACTTCTCGACCTGCACTTGCATACATATCTCTATATAAAACAGCTATCTCACTTTCTGATAATTCATAGGGTAAAGTTTGTGTAGGTTTAGCTTCTATAGATTCTTTATTTTTATTAGAACAATCTGATATTATTTTACAAGGTATCTGTGCTTCATTTATTTGATTACAAACTGACATATCATTTTGATTTTCATAAATAATTTTGTTATATTGTGTTGCTAATGGTTTTGCTAATGGTTTTGTTGGTATAGAAACAGGTACATTTAAAAAACTATTTAGATTTTTATTATTTTTATATTTTTTTGTATATAGAAAATTTGAAGTATGACAAACAATTAATAAACAAATAAGTATTATTATAGAAACAAATAAACCTTGGTATTTAAAATCCATTTTATTTTACTAATATAATATAATATTTTTCTTTTCTTTTCTTTTCTTTTCTTTTACTTTTACTTTTACTTTTACTTTTACTTTTACTAATATAAATATATAATTTTTTATTATTTAAAAATATAATAATTATAATAATATAAAAACAATAAAACAATTATATAAAAACAATAATAAAATTATATATAAAAAATAATAATGGATACTCGTGAATTTGATCTAGATATACAAGAAATATTTAATGAAGTAACTGCAAATTCTCCTAAAGAACCAAATTCATATCCATTGAAATTTGAATTAAGTTCATTAAAAGAGGTTTTTGAATTTCTATTACAATTTGTTACAATGTTATGTAAAGAATTTTATGGTGATGAATCTGGTACAGTTAATCTTGCACAAATGACAACAGAACAATTTATAATGGTTGATAAGTATATGCAAAGTATTGGTTTTACGTGCGATTTTAAAGCTGTACCTGCAATTGCTCAAAATATTAATAATACTTATGATAATAGATATGATAGAGTCATAATTACACCTAATACAAAATTAAATGATTTATTATTTGGAATTAAGTGTGGTGATGTTTTGTATGTAATTAGTTTTTCATATTTACTATAATATTTTTCCATTATAATATTTTAACATTTGTAATTTTACCATTAAATAATTCCAATTTTACATGGTTGTTTGATTCTAGAGCATACAACATATCATTTATATCATTTTCTAAATATGTGAAATTTTCAGGATCACTAGCTTTAAACATTTTAGTAAATTCGGCAATAGATACAACTTGATTTGAATTAAAACTAGTTTTCATAAAATTAATTACTTTAATATTAAATTTATTGGTGAATGCAAGTTCCCAACACATTCTATTAATTTCTGGAACTTTTGGTTCAATTTCAGGATGCTCATTCATAATTCTATTAAAATATGCATCTTTATTTACTTCATATAGTTCATGAACTATTTGTTTAAAAATATCAAATGCTAACATAGAACTAGTATTTACTGGAAGACCTAAATTTGTACGCAATGCAGTAATATATTTAGATTCTATTGTTGCATTCCAACCATCACGCATAATAGAGCGAAGAGCATTAATCCATCTTTTATCACTATTAACATAATCTAATGGTTGATGACGTTGAGAATTACATCCAATAAGAACAATAATACGCATAAGTTCAATTAAATATTCACTTGGAAAATGATCAAAAATACGTATTTCCATACCAAAAGGTGGTGCCATTGGCTTACCATCTGCTCGACCAGTTTCACAATCACTTGGATTATATAATTTTTTACATTTTTCAAAATCTTTTTCTATACCAAATGTTCTGAAATCACCTGTGTGAATGGATTTGGATTTTTTATATTGTGAAGGTGCTCTTTTTGCACATTCATTTAGTTTTTTGGTTCCTTTGAAATTCATAGTTTTACGCCATTCTGTATGCTTAAAACTAGAACCGCGATCTAATCCTAGAGTTCCCATTTTTCTAACATTACTTCCACCAAAATTACCCCATCCAATAGTCATTACTCGATAACTTCCTTCGGGTTCATTATGTTTAGAATTTCCAACGGCGGATTGAGTAGGACTAAAGAATGCGGTGACCATTAATGGCTCTAGCCATTGAATTTGTTGCGCCATATTTTGATGCATTTTAACGAAATCTTTTGTATCGATATCGCGAGTATGAGGTAAAGTAATAGTAATATGATAACTACCTAAATAATCAATTATTTTTTGTTTTTTAAATACATATTCTTTTGAATTGATTGTTGGTTCTTGGGGTACTAATATTTCACTATTAGAACCGCATAAGTGTGTAATTAAAGGACCATATTTTTCAACTTTTTGTTTAGTATGGGGATTTTTCATTTGTATTTCCACATAATGGTCTTCCAATTTAATTATTTCTTTCCAAATACTATCTATTGATCTATTTGCAAAATTTGTACTTATTAATTCTGGCATAAGAATTGGAACACGCTCACTTAAAGTTGTAATTTTTTTTCCTTTATCGCAATTTTTAACTTGACGACCTGAAAGTTCCCATTGTGTATTCTCTATAAAGCGTTTTTCTTCATCGGTAAGGCCAAAATCTTTATTTTTATATTTTTTAGCCTCTTCTGTAAAATTATTGCATTTTTCTTTTGTTTTACAACACGACTCATGTTCATTAGTTAAAAAGCATGTTGACTCTTGACTATTAAACATAATATTAGTATTTTTCATACCACTACTAGCTTTATGAAAAAGTTGCATTTCATGTTCTACACCAAGACCCCAATATGTAGTTCTATCAGATACATCGATATCCGCAAAATCAATATCTTTTGTTCTATTGCATATAGATTTTTTCATAGAATCTTGTTCTAAGGGATTAAGATCCTCTGGCTCACCCGACCTGTGCTTTTTCTTTTTCTTTTTTTTATCTATAGAGGATCCATTTGATCTGCGCTTTTTCTTTTTTTTTGAATCTAATGAGGAACCACTTGTTCTGCGCTTTTTCTTTTTCTTCTCATCTGTTGATTTAGATGATAAAGTTCTGCGCTTTTTCTTTTTTTTCTCATCTGTTGATTTAGATGATTTAGATGATTTAGATGATTTAGATAATTTAGATGATTTAGATGATTTAGATGATTTAGATGATTTAGATGATTTAGATGATAAAGTTCTTCGCTTTTTCTTTTTCTTCTCATCTATTGATTTAGATAATTTTTTACTAATTGCTTTTTTAGTCATCTTTTTACTAGTCATCTTTTTACTAGTTTTTTTAGTATTTTTACTTGATGATTTTGATTGACGTGCAGGTTTTTTATTTACCTGCTTTTTAACTTTTGTTGTAACCATGTTTAATAAGTTTTAAATTAATTAAATTAAATTAATTATTAATATTTTAAAAATTATATTTTGTTATTATTATATAATTATATTTTTTTTAATAATAATTAAATAAAAATTGAATTAAAATGTATTAAAAATAAAATTATATTTATAATTAAAAATAAATTTAATATTTTTGATAAAGTTTATACTTTTATTAATATTTATAGTTTTACTAATAAAATGGCTTCTCATAATATAGAAAATCTTGATATTAAATTATTAAAACAACATATTTTATCTAAAGCATCTACTGAACCGAATACAATTACAGTTTATCATTTTATCATTGGTTCCAAAGCTTATGAATATGATTTTAGTAAAGAATCATTTGAAAAACAAATATCTAGACCTCGAAATCATGAATGTCCTAAAATAGTTGAAAATTTATTATTTAATCCTGACTTACAATTAAGTCCCTTAATAATTAACAATCAACATAAAAAATATACTGATATTACTATAAGACAAGTTCTTATTTTAATAGATCCTGCTTATAAAAGTCAACCTATTCCTGTTGGCTTATTATCTGTAATTAATGATTTACCTTTAGATTTAACTATTGAACATAATTTAGAATATATAAATATTAAAAGTATTCTAGAACCAATTATAGTTCCTTATGATATATCTGAAGATCATATTTATGAATTATTAAAAATTATTAAAAGTTTTAAAGAACTATATAATGTTGTAGTTAATATTATGGATTGTAGTTCTAATACTTGTACTAATATTTATGCTAATAATATTACTACATTTCTAAATATTACTGATAATTGGATTCATATTACAAAGCCAAAATGCCTTATTGATGATACCGAATTGCAATATATACCTATAATAGAATTTAGCAAAGATAAGATTAAATCTGATATTAGTATTGATAATGAAAGTTTATTCACATATAAAAAATTTAATGTTCGATGGGTAAATTATAAAGATGATTTGTATATAATCAAAAGTATGAATTTTGATATTTATTCTTATTGTCCATATTCTAGAAACTTATATGAATTTATAATAAGACTTTATAAGATTGAAACTATTGAATATAGTATATTTTCAATTAATAAATTATGGGCTGTTACTACTTATACATTAGATTATACAATTAATATTCCTAAATTTAATGGTTTTGCTTCTGGAGATATTGCTGGTAAAGATATTGTTGTAAATTTTACAAAAATGTCATTTGAAGATTTTTCTAAATATTGGAAATATAAAGAGTTTAAAGAATTAACACCATTTAAATATGATTATGATTTTATTATTTTCTGCAAATTTATTGATAACTTTATTGCTAAATATACTAATAAAATTGGTGTTTCATATTTAGGACTTAATCCATCTATTGTAGATTTTCTTAAAGTAGAAGCCTTGGAAATATTCAATATTTTGAGTAAATATTTTCCTAGCGATATGAAATATTTACCACTTAATTATGAATCTGTTTCTAGTGTTACTAGAGAATCTATTAAACAATATTTAATTGATAATGGTGTTACCTTATAAATTATTTTGGAATTTAAAGATTTTTTTTTATGTTTTTTTGTATTTTTTTTTGTATTTTTGTTTTTAAAATTTTGCAATATAAAAACAAAATATATAATTCATATATAATATTATATTTATTATAATATAATTATTAAAATGAATTCAGATGAAGGATTATATATTATGCATACTCGCGAATTGCATACATTACAACTAGAAATTTATAAAATAGGTAGAAGTAATATTCTAGATAATAGAATGAAACAATATCC
>Ga0214919_10008900_pt1 | contig 13072 bp, 11 predicted proteins | sample LL1503_MetaG_FD_177994 | JGI IMG/M metagenome (GOLD analysis project Ga0214919, IMG submission 177994) | Freshwater microbial communities from Lake Lanier, Atlanta, Georgia, United States - LL-1503 | ecosystem: Environmental > Aquatic > Freshwater > Lake | place: USA: Georgia | collected...
ATATTTTTGGGAGATATTTGTAACAATATGAAAACTATGGAAGATAAAGAAATGGAGAACATGGATCAAGCCATTCCTGCTCAAAATGAGGCTGAAAACAGCCCAGAAACTGCTCCCGAAGTCGAAGAGACACCTCTAAGTGAATTAGACCAACTAAAGGCCGATTTAGCCGACCAAAAGGATAAATACCTGCGTTTAATGGCTGAATTTGAGAACTTCAGAAGAAGGACTGCTAAGGAAAGATTGGATTTAATTCAAACAGCTGGAAAAGACGTTATTGTTTCCATGTTAGAAGTAATGGACGATTGTGATAGAGCAGAAAAGCAATTGAATAGCACAGACGATATTTCCCTACAAAAAGAAGGCATTCAATTAGTGTTTAATAAAGTGAGATCTACTTTACAATCTAAAGGAGTTACTCCCATGGAAAGTTTGCACAAAGATTTTAATGTGGAGTTACATGAAGCCATTACAGAAATACCTGTTACTGATAACAAACAAAAAGGTAAAGTAGTGGATGAAATTACAAAAGGTTATTTCTTAAACGATAAAATTATCCGCTTCGCAAAAGTAGTGGTAGGCAAATAAAAATCGACTATGTCAAAAAGAGATTATTACGAAGTATTAGGTGTCACTAAATCTGCGTCAACGGATGAAATTAAAAAAGCATACCGTAAGGTAGCTATGCAATTTCACCCAGATAGAAATCCGGGCGATAAAGCAGCGGAAGAAAAATTTAAAGAAGCGGCTTCTGCTTACGAAGTATTGAGTGATGCGGATAAGAAAGCAAAATATGATCGATTTGGACATGCCGCATTTAGTCCAGGTGCTGGTGGCGGTGGAGGATTTGGCGGAGGTGGAATGGACATGAATGACATATTTAGTCAATTTGGAGATGTATTCGGGGAAGATATGTTTGGTGGATTTTTTGGTGGAGGAGGAAGTCGTTCAAGGTCTTCAAGATCAAGAGGACAAAGAGGAAGCAACTTAAGAATTAAACTTAAGATGAACTTTGAAGAGATTGCGAATGGTGCCAATAAACAAGTAAAAGTAAAAAAACATGTTTTATGTACTACTTGCGGTGGCAATGGTGCAAAGGATAAAAACAGTGTTCAAACCTGCGGTACTTGTAATGGTGCTGGTCAAGTGAAAAGAGTCACCAATACTTTTTTAGGACAAATGCAAACAGTAAATACTTGTCCTACATGTAACGGAGAAGGTAATACAGTGACTGCTAAATGTGCTCCTTGTAAAGGAGAAGGTCGTGTATATGGAGAAGAAACTATTTCAATAGATATTCCAGGGGGCGTACAAGATGGAATGCAATTAAGTATGTCTGGAAAAGGGAATGCAGGAGAAAGAGGGGGTAGCTCAGGTGATTTAATTATCATGATTGAAGAAGAAGCACATGAGAGTTTACATAGAGATGGATTAAATGTTTCATTTGATTTATATATTACTATCCCTGATGCAGTATTTGGAACAAGTATAGAAGTACCAACCATTGATGCTAGAGCCAAAATTAAAATTCCACCAGGTACACAAAGCGGAAAAGTATTCAGATTAAAAGGCAAGGGTTTCCCAGAAGTACAAGGCTACGCAAAAGGAGATCAACTCATTAATGTGCATGTTTGGACACCACAACAAGTGAGTGCAGAGGAAAAGGCTATTTTAGAGAAGATGCAACAAAGCCCTAATTTCCAGCCAAAGCCCATTAAATAATTTATTTTAATTGGTAGATATCTTTCGAGTTTCTACCTAGCCCATCATAGTCAAGGCCATAGCCTACTACAAATTTATTAGGTATCTCAAAACAACTGTAGTCTACTTGTACAGGAAATTGTAAAGCCTCTTTTTTATTTAGTAATACTGCTACTTTAACAGAGGCCGGGCTACTTGAAATTAATTGAGGTAAATAGTGGTGCAAGGTTTTCCCTGTATCAATAATATCTTCTAAAATAATAATGTCTCTTCCACTTACATTGGCTTCAAGACCAATGGCTGTAATTACATTGCCTGAAGAAGACATGCCTTTATAAGAGGCTAGTTTAATAAAGCAAACCTCGGCTTCAATCGTTATTTGCTTAAATAAATCGGCAGTAAATAAAAACGAGCCATTTAATATGGATAAAAATATGGGTCTTTTACCTGCATAGTCCTTGTTCAACTGATGCGCAAGTTCGGTAATTTTTTCTTGAATTTCTTTTTCACTTAAGTAGGGAACAAATTCTTTATCTAATACTTTAATACTATTCATACTTAATTATTTTTTTTTACGCTTTAGAAAGCTAGGGGTGCTTATACTTTTTAGAGGAGCAGCACTAATTTTGGGTGCTTCATTGGTTTTAAATAAAACCAAGGTCGACCCCACTTGTAAGTTTTTATCTGTCACTCCAGTATTGTAAGCTTCTAAGTAATTTAATTGAATGCCTTCATTTTGACTAATATCATATAAAGTTTCCCCAGCTGCTACCAAATGCAGTTTCTTGCTTATTTCTTTTCTTTTAGGAACTAAATATAAAATTTGGTCTTTAGCAAGCAAATCGGTTTCTTCTAAATCGTTGTAGCCGTATAGTTTGTATAAGGCTATATTATAGGTATTGGCTATATCTAAGAAGGAGCTTCCTGCTTTTGCCCAAACGGCTAGTAACTGGTTGGCCTTGAATTTTCCTTTAGGGTATTCAAATGTAGCAGCACTGTTTTGCGTTTTGGTTATTAGTTTACTTGTATCGATAATACTTGCTTCTTTAAGAGGTATCTCTTTATTATTCTTGGTAGTATCTGTTGCAAGTGCAGTATTTATTTTAACTGCACTGTCTTTTACTTGCTCAACGGCTATGATGCCAATACCGTTCATCGCTTTAGGTGCAGTAATTTTTATGGTATCTGAGTTGCTTATGCCTTTAACACTTGAAAGCTGAATGGTGTCAATGTATTTTGAACTAAGAGCAGTAGGATCTTTAATAATAAGGGTATCTTCTATTTTTTTTACAGTATCTATTTTAATTAAGTTGCTTCTAACGGAATTAGTTTTAATGGAATCCGCAATTACAATAGGGGCTATTTTTTTACTCGTATCTAGTTTTTGAGTAGGTGTATCTTCGTCATCGTAAAAAGCAAGTTCTGGAAAATTAAATTGAGAAAGTTCAAAATCATTAATGACTTTAAGTAGTTTTTTAGGATAATCTGAAGCGGTAGCGTATCCTGCTTTTTTAAGTCCATAAGCCCAGGCAGAGTCGTCTACGGGGTCGAGTTCAAATAAAGGGGCGTAATTAGGTCTGGTTTTAAGGAAATTAGAATGGTCAATAAAAGAAGCATTTGAATTGGGGTAGACCCTAAAACATTCTTGCTTAGCATCATCATCTTGGTATGTTGTTTCTCCTTTCCAATCGCTTTTGCATTTAATACCAAAATGATTTTTATAGTTCAATGCTAAATTGCTTTCACCGCTATTGGATTCAATTATGCCCTGCGCTAAAGTGATAGAGGCGGGTATGCCTGTACGCTTCATTTCGCTAATGGCAATATCTTTATACTGGTCAATATATATTAAGGTAGCGGTTTTTTGCGCCTTGGTGGTTAGGGGGATTGTAAATAAGAAGAGAAAAGCAAGTTTGCTTATATTCATGCTATTATTTTTTTCTAATCAAAGTTAAGCCATCTCTTATTGTTAACATCACTTGTTCGGTATTTTGATCTAAAAGCACATGCTCGTTAAATGCCTGAATAGCCTTAGCGCTTTTGCCTTTTACGGAATCTTCCAATACTTCTCCATGAAAAAGTACATTGTCAACAATTATGATGCCTTTGTCGTTTAAAAGAGGTAGTACTATATTATAGTATTCAATATAACTGGTCTTGTCTGCGTCTATAAATACGAGATCCCATTTTTTATTCAGTGTGGGAATAATTTGTTTAGCATCTCCAACATGCATATGTAGTTGTTTTGCTTTTGTAGCATTATTAAAAGCGGCTTTTGCTTTTTGGGCGTCTTCTTCTCTTAATTCAATGGTATGTAATTCACCTTTATCGGAAAGCCCTTCTGCTAAACATAAGGCGCTAAAGCCTGTAAAGCTGCCAATTTCTAATATATAAGTAGGTGCAAGTATTTTGCTTATAAAGCTTAAGAAGCCGCCCTGTGTCCAACTGCTTTGTAAATGACCATGTTCATGGGAGGACAAAGTTTCCTCGTATAAACTTTTTAAATAACTAGGAGTAGCATTAGAATATGCTTCCGTATAATGGTTCGCCAATGGGTTAATAAAATCCATGCAGCAAAGGTCTAATTTTTTTCTGTATTCGGCCTTGAAATTACCCAAAGACCTATAAAGGTGATTAGACCATTGATAATGAGTAGCTCTTGGCCAATTCTAAAGCTCCCGAATAGGAAGGGTTGCGCGTAATCCAATAATAAACATAAAATAGGGGCTAAAAAGCAAGGGATAAAGGACCATTTGTCTACTAGCTTTCTTTTAGTAAGTATACCAAAGGCAAATAAACCTAATAGGGGCCCATAGGTATAAGAAGCAATTTTTAAAAGTAAATCAATAATACTTTTATTATCAATCCATTTAAATACTAATACAATGATTAAAAATAAAAAGGCAAAACTTAAATGCACTCTTTGTCTTATTTTTTTCTTTTTAGCTTCATCCCAGTCTGCATTTCTTTGCATGCCTAATAAGTCTATACAAAAACTAGAAGTTAAAGCAGTTATGGCGCCATCGGCTGAAGGGAATAATGCAGAAATTAGTGCTAATATAAAAATAATAGCAATATAGGGAGGCATATGATAAAGTGCAATACTCGGAAATAAGTCATCACCTGTAGCGGTAATATTATTTTGTGCCGCGTATAAATTTAATAAACCCCCTAAGAATAAAAATAAACTAATCACAAATAACATAGTGAATCCAATCGTGACCATGTTTTTCTGAGCATCTTTTAAAGTCTTTACTGAAATATTTTTTTGCATCATTTCTTGATCCAAGCCTGTCATGGTAAGTGTAATAAAGGCCCCTCCAATAATTTGTTTTAAGAAAAAGGTTTTACTATTTACATCTGTATTAAAAACGGTTGCAATACCTTTTACTTGCATAGCCCCTAATGCCTCTGTTGCCGATAAATGCATATTGCTTAAAATATAAATACTACAAATAATAAGTCCCATTAACATACCAGAAGTTTGTAAGGTATCGGTCCATACAATGGTTTTTACACCACCTTCATACGTGTAGAGTAAAATCATTATTAAAATTACCAAGGTAGTAGCCCAAAATGGAACGCCTAAGCTATCTAAAATAAATACTTGTAAAATTTTTACTACTAAATAAAGTCTTGCAGTAGCGCCTAAGGTTCTAGATAAAACAAAAAAGGAAGCCCCTGTTTTGTAAGCATTAAAACCCAGTCTTTGTTCTAAATAATGATAAATAGAAGTAAGGTTCAGCTTATAATAAATGGGTAATAAGACATAGGCAATAGTAAGGTAGCCTATCAAGTAACCAAGGGTAATTTGTAAGTAATGGAAGGCATCTTTTCCAACTGCACCAGGCACACTCACAAAAGTAACGCCACTTAAAGAAGTACCAATCATACCAAAGGCCACAAGCATCCAATTGCTATTTTTATTACCAATAAAAAAAGACATATTGTTACTATTCTTTCCAGCAATCTTGGCCACCCCAAGTAAGATCCCAAAGTAGATGATTACAAAGATAAAAAGTAAAGTAGCGCTCATAGAGTTAGGTTGAGTCGGCAAAGTAATAAGAATCTTTGAAATAATTAACTAAATTGCTTCTATATTCAAGTTAAAATTTGTTTTTATGAAAATCAAGGCCCTCACTGTTTTCTGTGGTTCAAAATCGGGCAATAATCCTAGTTTTTTATCAGCAGCGGCAGCCTTAGGTAATTTATTGGCCCAAGAAAATATAGAATTAGTGTATGGAGGAGGGAATAAAGGTTTAATGGGGGCAGTGGCCAATGGATGTCTTGACCAAAGTGGAAAAGTTATTGGCATTATGCCCAAGTTATTATTAGAATGGGAGGCACAGCATACAGGACTTACTGAATTGATTATTACAGAGAATATGCATGATCGTAAAAAAATACTCTATGAAAAAGGAGATGCAGGTTTAGTGCTTCCTGGTGGAATGGGAACCTTAGATGAGTTATTTGAAATGCTTACCTGGAATAATTTGAAAATACATAATAAGAAAGTTTTTATTTTAAATATTGAAGGCTACTACGATGCGCTTATTCAACTCTTAGAAAATATGGATACAAATGGTTTTATGTATGATAATTGGAAAGATAGAATAATAGTTTGCCCTTCTGTTGAAGCACTTAAACCGCTGCTGACTTAACTTAAGTCTCTACTGACATAATCTAAGTCTCTTCAATCTTAGTTAGCTATTTTTTTTAATCTGCTTTTTTCTTTTTCCTAAAAATAGGAAAACCCGCGCCTGCTCTAATGATGGGTTGCGCTCTTGCTTGACCAATTTTATAGGGAGATTGGTCTGCGTTTAATAAGTCTATCATTACAGAAAAATAAGACATACCATTTGCATTATGTGTGCCATACCCAATGCCGCCTAATATACTAGTGGCTCCATAACTAGTGCTAGCTCTTACGCCACCGTTATAGTCACTACTATAATTCTTGGAAGAAGTCCATGTTCTATTGTATTCTGGTTGTATTTGAATAAAGAATTGTTCTATAGGCCAAACCCTTGCAAATACACCCGCACCTAATTGAAAGTTTTTAATTTTTTCATTAGAACCAAGCGATATACTAAAAGAAGAATAGTAAATATTGGCAATAACACCTGCGTCAATATATTTATTATAGCTTTTTAAAAGTTCAGGGTTAAGGCCTAATTGAAAAGAGTTGCTTCCACCACCTAGTAGTAAACCTCCCCCAAATAGTATGGGCTTTTCTTCTTCCAATACTTTTTGGGTTTGAATAATATTTTGAGCTTGGGCTAAATGACTTATTAAAATAAAGCTTAGTATAAGTAGGGTAGTGTATATTTTTTTAGATCTTTTCATAAAGGGAGTAAACATTTAAAGAGCGGTGCGCATCTTATTTTTTTAGATCAAAAATTTTACCAGCGTTTAAAATATTATTAGGATCAAATACTTTTTTAATGCCTCTCATTAATTCAATGGTAACATTGTCAAACATGACTGGCATAAATGATTTTTGAATAAGACCAATGCCATGCTCTCCACTAATAGTACCTCCTAGAGATTTCACTAATTCAAATATTTTAACAAGGATACCTTGTATCTCTTCATTCTCATAGCTTTTTTTATACTTAGGGTGGTTAATTCTAATATGTAAATTACCATCTCCTGCATGGCCATAAGAAACTACTTTAAATCCATTTTCAAAGGCTAATGCTTTTACCCCTTTTATTAATTTAGGTAATTCAGCTCTAGGTACCACAGTATCTTCTTCAATGGTATAACCTGCTGCAACCGATGCCTCATTAGCCTTTCTGCGTATTTTCCAAAGTTCATTTTTTTGTTGGGCATCATCCGCAAAATACAATTCACCTACTTCATAATTTGCTAATACTTCTGCAATGGCTTCCATCTCCTTCATTAACACATCCATATCATTGCCATCTACTTCTATAATTAAATGTGCGGCTAAATCTTCTGTAATAGTAATTGCACTGCTCTCGCACATTTTACTTGCTAATTTAATTGATTCAATTTCCATGAGCTCCATAGCGCTGGGTGTAATACCTGCTCTAAATATAGCGCTCACTGCTTCGCTTGCTTTTTCTAAACTATTAAATGGCGCCAGCATTAATACATCAAATTTCGGATGCGGTATTAATCTCAAAACAATTTTTGTCACAATACCCAAAGTGCCCTCGCTACCTACAATAAGTTGCGTTAAATTATAACCAGTTGCATTTTTTAAAACATTTGAACCTGTCCATATTATTTCACCTGTAGGTAAAACTATTTCTAAGTTTAAAACATAGTCTTTCACTACACCATATTTAACTGCCTTAGGCCCTCCAGAATTTTCAGATATATTTCCTCCAATAAAACAAGATCCTTTACTAGCAGGGTCGGGGGGATAAAACAAACCTTTTTCTTTGACTGTATTTTGTAAAACTTCTGTAATCACACCTGGCTCGGTAGTCACTTGTAAATTTCTTTCATCAATGGCTAAAATGGTATTAAATCGCTCCATAGAAATAACCAAACCTCCTAAATGAGGTAGAGCGCCACCTGTAAGTCCAGTGCCTGCACCTCTTGGCGTTACGGGAATTAAATGTTGATTACAAAGTATTAATAGTTTTGAAATTTCTTCCGCAGTTCTTGGCTTCACTACCACCTGAGGCGCGTAATGTAATTTTTCAGTCTCATCACTACCGTATTTAGCAAAACTTTCTTCGTCTGTAAAAAAATAAGCTGCCCCTACAATAGATTTTATTTCTTCTAATAGGGAAGCGGTAATATTGTTCATTCCAGTAAATTAATTTAAAACAAGCATTTAAAAAAGGCCATACAGCATGCCATCTACTTTGCTAATAATTTCGCCTAAATCTTCTTCTGATTCGCCGAATTTATTTTTATCACAGTCAATAATTAAAATTGGGCCTTCTTTGTAACCATCAACCCATTTATTGTAGTACTCGTTTAATTTTTTTAAATAATCCAAACGAATATTTTCTTCATACTCTCTTCCTCTTTTTTGAATTTGAGAAACTAATGTGGGTACAGAGGCTTTTAAATAAATTAATAAGTCTGGAGGTTGTACCATTGTTTTAATAGTACTAAAGAATTCAAAATAATTATCGAAATCTCTTTTGCTCATCAGTCCCATCTCGTGTAAGTTGGGTGCAAAAATATTGGCATCTTCATAAATGGTTCTATCTTGAATCACCGTTTCTGTGCCTCTTTGAATTTCTAAAATTTGGTTCAAGCGACCATGTAAAAAATAAATTTGAAGATTAAAACTCCAACGCGTCATGTCATCATAGAAATCCATCAAGTAGGGGTTATGGTCTACATCCTCAAATTGTGGTATCCAGCGATAATGCTTGCTTAACATTTCAGTTAAGGTTGTTTTACCTGCCCCAATGTTTCCTGCGATTGCGACGTGTTTTGGTTTTTTAGCTTTTGCCATGGTGTGAAAATATAAAATAGTTTAGTACTATTTATCTATGTTAATAATTAATTCCTCTTGTTTAATAATCCATCCCAACAGCCTTTCTTACAATGGACAAAGTATCGGAAGCGCTTGCTCTAGCCTTGTCTGCACCCTGTCTTATAATTTTTGTAAGTAAGTCTTTGTTGTTTTGTAAATCAAGCGCCTGATTACGAATAGGTTGAATAAAATTAACCATATCCTCCGCCAATTGCTTTTTCATATCTCCGTATCTTATGATACAATTTCCCTCTGTACTATTATTGAAATCATCTTCAAATTTCTTTACCGTATCTGCAGTACTTACCAATTTCATCAAAGTAAATAAGTTCTCAATATAATCGGGTTTTACTGAATTCGGTGTAAGGGGCCCTTGATCGGTTTTCGCTTTTTTAATTTTGTTACGAATAGCCTCGTCTTCATCTGCTAAAAATAAAGTGGTGTTCTGATTTTCGCTTTTACTCATTTTACCATTTCCATCAAGCCCTAATATTTTTACTAGTTCGCTATTATAATTAAAGGCATAAGGTAAAGGAAAGGTTTCGCCATATCTGTAATTAAAACGCTCCGCAAAATTACGGGCCATTTCTAAGTTTTGTTCTTGGTCCTTACCCACAGGCACTTTCACTGCACGGTGTATTAATATATCGGCTGCTTGTAAAACCGGATAAGTAAGTAATCCTGCATTTACATTTTCAGGTTGCATGCGCACTTTGTCTTTAAAAGAAGTGGTCTTTTCTAATTCTCCTTTATAAGCCAACATATTTAAGTACAAATACAATTCTGCAATTTCAGGAACATCACTTTGAACATATAAAGACACTTTCTCTGGATCTAATCCACAAGCAATATTTTCAGCCACAACTCTAAGTACACTTTCTTTCAAAGTTTTGGTATCGGGATGAGTAGTTAGGCTATGCCAGTTGGCTACGAAAAAATAACAGTTGTATTCGTCTTGCATACGCACATAATTACGCATGGCGCCAAAATAATTGCCTAGGTGCAAGAAGCCTGTAGGCCTAATTCCGCTTAATACAATTTCCTTTTTCATAGAACTGCGAAGATAATGAATCAGGAACCCATTTTTTGCCATCTTTTTGGGATATTTGTACAGAATTTAAAAATATTCAGTTTGTCAACAGTTTCTCTTTTATCTAGCCCCATTGAATACCTAAAAGGGGTGGGCCCTTTGAGGGCTGATATGCTTAAAAAAGAGCTGAGTTTATTCACTTTTAACGACCTACTGCACCATTTTCCGCATCGCCATATTGACAAAACCAAGGTAGGTACCATTGCTTCCATCACCCCTGATATGGATTTTATTCAAATAAAAGGGGTCTTGCAAGGCATTGACATTATTGGGGTAAAAAGGTCGAAGCGTTTGGTGACCCAATTAAAAGATGAGACGGGCACTATTGAACTGGCCTGGTTTCAAGGAATTACTTGGGTGCAGAAAAACATTGTGGAAGGCCAGGCTTACTTAGTATTTGGAAGAGTTAGTTTTTTTAATGGTAAAGCACAAATGGTGCATCCTGAAATTGAACCTTATGTGGCAAGTACGATGTCGCAGAAATCTTTATTAGAGCCAGTGTATTCCAGTACGGAGAAATTAAAGGCGCGTGGGCTGAATGCCAAACAAATTGGAAAACTCACACAAACTTTATTTCAACAAATAAGTGATAGAGATGTTCCTGAAAATTTATCCACGCATTTATTAGATAATAGAATGGGCAGATGGGAGGCCTATAGACAAATACATTTTCCCACATCACAAGCGCATTATAAAGAAGCGGTAGACCGATTAATTTTTGAAGAATTATTTATGGCGCAAGTAAGGTTGAATTTAATAAAGATTGATAGACATAAAAATAGCAAGGGGCAGTTGTTTGAAAAAGTAGGTAACTATTTTAATACTTTTTATAATAAACATTTGCCTTTTGAATTAACAGGGGCACAAAAAAGAGTGATTAAAGAAATTAGACAAGATGTAGGCAAGGGTTATCAAATGAACAGACTCTTGCAAGGCGATGTAGGTAGCGGAAAAACTATGATTGCATTACTTGCTATGTTAATTGCCGCCGACAATGGTTTTCAAAGTTGTTTAATGGCACCTACTGAAATTCTAGCCAGCCAACATTATGAAAGCTTATCAGAATTATTAAAAGATATGCCCATTGAAATTGCATTATTAAAGGGTAGTACAAAAATTGGAGAGCGAAGAAGAATTTTAAAAGGATTATTGGAAGATGATATACATTTTGTAGTAGGCACCCACGCCATTATTGAAGATGTAGTACAGTTTAAAAATTTAGGTTTAGCAGTGATAGACGAGCAGCACCGATTTGGCGTAGCACAACGCGCTAAGCTTTGGAAAAAATCGACTATTCCGCCACATGTATTAGTCATGACAGCAACACCTATTCCAAGAACATTGGCCATGACAGCCTTTGGCGATTTAGATTATAGTGTGATGGATGAACTACCACCCGGCAGACAACCCATTAAAACAGTACACCGTTATGAAACTTCAAGAGCTAGTGTAATGGATTTTGTTAAAACAGAAATTATAAAAGGAAGACAGGCTTATTATGTGTATCCCTTAATTGAAGAAAGTGAAAAATTAAGTTTTGAAGATTTAATGCAGGGCTATGAACAAGTGAAAAGTTTTTTCCCTGAACCTACTTATAAAATTAGTATGGTGCATGGAAGACAAAGTAGTGTAGAAAAAGAAACTAATATGCACCGATTTAAAACAGGTGATACACAAATATTAGTGGGCACCACAGTCATTGAAGTAGGGGTGAATGTGCCCAATGCATCGGTGATGGTGATAGAGAGTGCTGAAAAATTTGGCTTATCGCAATTGCATCAATTAAGAGGCAGGGTGGGTAGAGGAAAAGAACAGAGCTATTGTATTTTATTAAGTAGTGTGAAAGCAGGTAGAGAAGCGAAAGAAAGATTAAAAATAATGTGTAATACCAACGATGGTTTTTTAATTGCCGAAAAGGATTTGGAATTGAGAGGCCCTGGAGATATTGATGGTACCAGACAAAGCGGTGCTTTGAACTTTAAATTGGCGAATATCATTAACGATAAAATAGCCTTAGAAGAAGCAAGAGTAGCGGCTTTCGCGCTATGTGAAAAGGATCCAACGCTTCAATTGCCTGAAAATGCAATGATTAGGCGTTTTTTAATTAGTCAAAAAAGTAAAATTGGCTGGGGTAAGATCGCCTAAAGGATTCATTTTTTAATTAACTTGCCCTTAGTTATCAATAAATTTTTTATCATGAAATATACAGCCTTAGATCCTCAAATATTTATTCAAAATAGAAAGCGTTTTGTATCCAAAATGCAAAAAAACAGCATTGCTATTTTTGTAAGTAATGATGAATATCCTTTGAATGGAGATGCCTTGCATGACTTTAAACAAAACACTGAATTATATTGGTTATCTGGTATTGAGCAAGAGGGTTCCATGGTTATTTTATTTCCAGATAACCCCGATCCAAAATATAGAGAAGTATTAGTACTAGTAAGACCACAGGAGTTAAAAGAAATTTGGGATGGTAAAAGATTAAGAGCCAATGAAGCCACTACCATTTCTGGTATTAAAACAATTGTATGGGTGGATGTATTAGATGGGATATTGCAACAATGGGTGCATTTAGCGGACGCCATATATTTAGACTCTAATGAAAACGATAGAAAGAATAATTTATTAAGAACAAATGAATACCGTTTTATTGAGGAAATGAAAGCAAGGTACCCTTTGCATAATTTTTGCAGAGCTGCTACTATTATGAAAGAATTGCGTGCAGTGAAAACCAAAGAAGAAGTGCAGGTGATTCAGAAAGCCATTGATATAACAGAAGTAGCTTTTAGAAGATTACTACAATTCAT
>Ga0214919_10008901_pt1 | contig 13072 bp, 9 predicted proteins | sample LL1503_MetaG_FD_177994 | JGI IMG/M metagenome (GOLD analysis project Ga0214919, IMG submission 177994) | Freshwater microbial communities from Lake Lanier, Atlanta, Georgia, United States - LL-1503 | ecosystem: Environmental > Aquatic > Freshwater > Lake | place: USA: Georgia | collected 2015-03-15
AGCTTTGTTAAATGGCTTTATAGCATATAATCAGCCTCGTGGACTACGCTGATAGCTGCTTTTATATCATTTAACAATAAACAAATACTTTGTCATTATTATATGCTTCTATAGTATTTAATAATACAAATTTATAATACATAAATTTTAGTAATTATAATTACTAAAATTATAATACATAAATTTTGATATCATAATTTTAGTAATTATAATTAATTTTTTTAATACTAAAAATGTCCAATTATTTATTTAGTTGTGTATTTTAAAATATTTGCATATACTTACATAATTTTAACAAAAATATAATATATCTTTAAAGTATAATTTTAAACTAAATAATTAATACTGTAAAAATAGATAAATATAATTAATTAATTTTTTAGATAATTAATTAATATTATAAATAAACATAATTAATTATTATTTTTTTATTAGTTTTCTTGTATTAATTTATGAAAATATTTTACTATTTTCATAGGTTCATTTATATGTAAGCAATAATATAATGTTGATTCATATGATAATTTTTTACCTAAAAAAAAAGATATATCATCAGATGATAAATTTTCAGCATTTAATATTTTATTAATAATTTTAAACATTATTGGACAGTCGTGATGAATTCCATTACTTAAAAAACTCATATAATCTTCATATTTTAAATTTCTTATTGTAGCATATTTTATTTCATTTTCAGATAATATATATTTATTGCTAAATACATTCTCATAATTTATTAAAGAATATAAATATCCAAATGTAAGTATTATTATATTATCAAAAATTTTAATTTTTTTTATTTTTGTTTTTTTATAGAATATATTTGTCACATTTATAGCGCTATGATTAAATCCATTATAATGCATTAAATGCACTGCATATAATATTTGTAATATCATTGAATAAATTTGATTACGTGATAATTGATATAAAATTTCAAGCAATGTTCCATCTTTTATATCAGTAATTATATTAAGACAATATTTTGATTTTATCAATTCATTATGTTTTTTTAATTCAATTGGATTATTTTTTAGAGTATTAGTAAGTGGTTGGTGAAAAGAACATTTTTCAATTGAATAATTATAAATAATAGTAAAATGAATATTATTAATTTTATTGATAAATTCATTAAAATAAATGAGACGATATAATGATAAGTGTGTATTATCTAATATTTTATTATATTTAAAATTATCTTTATGAATTAAAGCATCTTGTTTGTATATTTTTTCTTTTCTTAATGCATAATATTTATTATTAATTTTAATTTTATATACTATTGCATTTGAATCTTTAGATATTACTGATACTATTTTATATTTTTTAAACATTTTATGTATATAATTTATCCAAGTAAATATTTTAACTTTATAATATTTATTTTTTATTATTTTTAATTTTTATACTATTATATATTTATTTTAGTTTTAGTTTATATTTGGTTAGATTTAAAATTAAATAATTATTAAATTTTAAAATTAATAATATTATATTGTATGGATTTACAGAATTAATTCAATAATTAATTAAATAATATTTAGATATTAAATTAGTAATTAAATAATATTTAGATAAGGCAAAATTTTAATTAATGTTCAATAGAACAAATATATATATATGTGTAAATATGTTTAAAAAAAAATAAATTATATATGTTAAAATAAATAATTATAAATATTTTACTAATAGTAATACTTACAATAAAAAAACACTAATTAGTGAATTATTCTAATTAAGTCATAATTCTATACTAAACAATATATGTAAGTATTTAGAAAAAATTAATTTATAAAAATATAAATTTTATAATTTATTAAATAAATTATAGTATTATATAGTAGCTTTATATTAATTAAACTTTTAATTTTTTTTATATATTAATTTATAAAAATATTTTATTATTTTCATTGGTTCATTTATATTTAAGCAATAATATTTTGTTGCCTCATATGATAATGCTGTATAAAGAAAATTAGATATATCATCAGTTGATATGTCTTCTTTATATAATATTTTATTAATAATTTTTATTATAGTTATACATTCACCATGAATTACTTTACACAGAAAACTCATATAATTTTCATATTTTGTATTTATCATAGCCATATTTTTTATGGCATCTTCAGATAAATTATATTTAATACTAAATACAGCCTCATAATCTATTAAAGAATATAAATATCCAAATGTAGGTATTATTATATTATTAAAAATTTTTATTTTTTTTAGTTTTGTTTTTTTATAAAGTATATTTGTGTTATGTATATCAGTATGTATAAAACTATTAGAATGCATTAAATGTAGTGCATATAATATCTGTAATATCATTGAATAAATTTGATTACTTGATAATTGATATAAAATTTCTTTCAATGTTCCATCTTTTAAATCAGTAATAACATTAAAACAATATTTTGATTTTGTTAATTCATTATATTTTTTTAATCTTATAGGATCATTTTTTACAGTATTAGTAAGTGGTTGATGAAAAGAACATTTTTCAATTGAATAATTATAAATTATAGTAAAATGAATATTATTAATTTTATTGATAAATTCATTAAAATAAATGATACGATATATTGATAAATGTGTATTATCTAATATTTTATTATATTTAAAATTATCTTTATGAATTAAAGCATCTTGTTTGTATATTTTTTCTTTTCTTAATGCATAATATTTATTATTAATTTTAATTTTATATACTATTGCATTTGAACCATTAGATATTACAGATTCTATTTTATATTTTTTAAACATTTTATATATAATTAATCTGAGTAAATATAATTATAATTTTTAATATAGATTTATGTGTATCAGCTTTGATTAAAAAAATGATATTTTTATTATAATTTTTTTAATTAATAAATTTTTTACCTTATAAGAAATTGAAAATTAATGACAACTATACATCTTGATGATATATTTAAGTCTTAATGACAACTATACATCTTGATGATATATTTAAGTCATTAATTCAAAAAATAAATAATATTTTTAATATTTTTCCAAAATTTAATAAACCCGAAATAAAATGTAAATTAGATGGTATTATTATAAGTTTAAAAGAATTAGAAAATATTAAAGATATACATTATACAAATGAATGTAACTTAAAAAAAACTATTTCCAAATCTACAATGCTTAAACTAACTAATATATTTCAAAAAGCATCTACTAATTTTTTAGAACTAACACTGCAAGAACAAGATATAATTAATAATCCATCATTAAAAAAAAAACCCTTACCTCAAATAATTGATACTCATTTTCTTGAGAATATTAATTCATATATGAAAGCCTATGCCCTTGGTTGTCATTTAACTATACATATTAGAGGTTATATAATAGATAGTAAAGTAATGGATCTTAGGTCACCAACTTTTCATTGGGATGCTGAATATCAACTAAAAGAATTAGATTTTTTACTTACAGACATTGGTATTTGTTATCTTAATCAAACCAGTAAAATAAATTCTTTAAATTTAGAATATTATAAATCTTATGTATATTCAAAACATTTATTCCAATTTTATTTTGATATAACAGATGAACTAATTCAGTCAAGTTTTATTATTTTTGATTATAAAAAAAATTGTGAAGATACATCTAATGTATATACAGAAACATTTAGATTAAAAAAATTATTGAATGAACGAAAGCCAACATATCTACATAATTTATTAAAAAAAAAAATAAAAAAAAATATTACTAAAAAATAAATTTTATAAAATATTATTTTTTAATTGATAATATTTTTTTTTATATTTTATATATTTTTTTTGGAAAATAAATTTTTGGTCTGTTGATTGTAAAGTATTAGGTATTTCTAATAATGGAAATATATTTATATCTTCATCTTTTATATTATTTTTACAAAAAACATAAATTTTATCCTCAACATATAAACTTTCAATACATATTTTATCGGATATTTGCATATTAGTATAATTACAATTAGAAGATGGTAATAATAAATTTACATTTCTATAATTTTGTAATAATTTATTTAATTTTATTAGTTCAAATGGTTTTAATTTAAATACATTATGTTGATTTAAAAAATTAAAATGAGTTTTTTTAGTTTCATTTAAGGTAACATTTGACTCAAAAGAAATATCATCTATTCTACAACTTAGTAATTCAAAAGTATCTGATTGACCTATTCTACAAGTGAAATCTAATATAAAACTTCCTTGTTTATCTGTAATTCCTAAGTACCTAGGAAAAATGTTGATTATATTTAAGGATTGATCTTGTCTACAGTCATCAGTGCCACCTTTCATCAGGGATTCTTTTAATTTATTCCATCGATTAGGTTTATAATTTGATGAAATACTTAAATGGTCTGGTTGATCAGTAGCACAAGCTGGTCTACTTAAATATTCAGGCATGTCTAAAGACCCCATAGCAGAACTAATTGAATTAGCCGATAAAACTGGTAATCTCATGGGTAATTCATGAGATGGTCTTACTTGAGGTTCCGTTTCAAATTGCCATTCTAAGTCAGTATCATTAGGATTTCTTTTATTTTTATTAACAAATAATATATATGATTTAATGTATTCATTAATTAATCTAGAATTAAAATCACCTCCAAAAATTATATAATCTATATTATCATTTAGATTATTTAAAAGTAATTTCATGGTAGTATCTGAGACAGTAGCAAATTTATCATAAAAATTAATTGTATCTTCAAATCTAATTTGATTATTTCTAAAAATTCCACGAAATTCAAGCTTATAGTGAGAACAGATTACTCTAATAACTTTATTAGAGTTATTATGTAAATCTACTGCAAATGAAAATGAACAATGATTATCATTAATTTTTATTGATTCAATATTTTCTAATCTTAAATATTGTCTTCTAAAAAGAATAGCATTACATTTACTTTTAGTGTCTTTATCTTTATCACAAAAGTAATTTGTTTCTGGATAATTAAGGTCTTTAATTACAATTATTAATTTCCATTCATGACTTTCGTAAATTTTAATTTTATCTTCATCAAAAATTGTAGTTAATGCACATTGATCAATAATAAAATAAAGTATTTGGAGTGATAATTCTGTAAATAAAAAAATTCTAGTTACTTTAGGATATGAAAAAATTAAACGATATATAATTAATATTTTAAATAACAAAAAAATTTGATATATGTCTTTATCATATATTTTTTTTGCATTATCTTCTACATTAGTTTTTACCATACATTCATTTTTTATTATTTTTTCAATGATATCTTGGTTATATTTTATTTTAAATAAATATTCAAAATCTTTAAGCGCACATAATGATGATATATTATATGTAAAAATTGCATCAGGAGGACAATTTTCAATTAGACTTACTAATGGATAATGATCAATTAAATTTTGTTTTATTAAATTAGGCATATGTAATTTTAAATCATTTATTGTATTAACATCTGTTAAATATTTAATAGGTGTAAAATATTTATCATGTATTCTTATATCTTGTTTAAATTTAAATAACTCTAAATTTTCTAAAAAATGTATTAAAGGTGTATTAACAAATTTATTAAAATGTTCTACATTATCCATTATAATATTTTATATATTTATTTAATTATGATTTTTCTAAATAAAAAATAATTTCTAATATTAAAACAAATTTTTTAGATAAATTAAAATTACATTTTTTACTACTAGTAGTAAAAAAATATTATAAATATTATATCTAAATTATATTAATAAATAATGGCTCAAATACCAACTCAACTTTTTATTAATAATCCTTATATTCTAAATCAGAATACAAATGTATATGGCGAATATATTAATGAACCCACATATGATTATACATTTGTTGTTAATGTTGCTAATTTTGCTAGTAATATTACAACAATGTTTGCTAATGCTTCATATATACAAAATGAAAATATAGATAATACTGATGTTAATATAACACTAAATTCAGATACTAATTTTTTAAATTGGCAAACAGTATTTAATAATCAACCAATTGTTACTGTAAATATGGGTAATTCTAATATAGCATTTCCAACTTTAGAACCAACTTTAAACCAAACAATAGGTGATCGTTTACTGGAAGTAGTTGCTCATAAATTATTTGGTCATGGACAAGCACGTGCAGCCATAAGTAATGATTCTGAATATTATACTCATGATGCACAGATCTGGGATCATTTAGTTAATTCAGTTAGCATGAATGAATTTAGACATGATATTTTTAATCAATATGTTGCTACAGGAAGATATGAAGCCCATGCAGTTGTTAATAATGGAACTGATAGTAATGATGTTGATAATTGGGTTAATTTTAATTTTAATGGGATGACATTTGATTATCCTTTATTTTTAACTGGTAATATGATTACAGATCCTTCATTAACAGAAGATGAAGTTAATTTAATTACTAATGGACCAAATGTAGGTGGCACATCATTAGTTAATGGTATTTATAACATTCCTATTTTAATTAGATTTACACAATAAATTCTTTCAAATTAAGATTAATATTTATAAATTTAATCTTAATTTAAAAACTAGTACTAAAATAAACGCATTTTATAATTTAATAAATAATAATTTAATGATAATAATAATGGAAAAAAAAATTATATCAATAAATTCAATTTATAGGGATACTATAGTATATCCAAATCCAGGTAAATTTAGTATAACATTAGATGAAACTTTTAAAAATATTACATCAATAAGATTAGCTTCTATAGAATTACCTACACTGTATTATGCATTTAATAATAATGCTAATAATACTTCATTTACCATTGAAATACCTAATCCAACTGTTCCTAGTGTGACACCTATACCAGTTATATCTATACCTGTTGCACTATCACCCGGAAATTATGATTCAGCATCAATATTTACCATGCTTAATACAATTTTTACACAAATTAATTTAGATTATACTCAGCAATTTCAAATTACATGGAATCAATATAATTATACAGTGAATATAGCTAACACAACTCCATTTTCATTAATATTTAATAATGAATTATATTTAAAACCTTTAGGGCATCGTTTAGGATTTAGAAAGGACAATAAGTCATATTTACATGATAATCAACCTATTGATACGGAACTTTCTTTAGGTAGTACAACTTATTATTCTTGGAATGGAGAATCTATTTTAGATGTCACTAAAGAAGCATATATATATATGAAAATTAATAATTATGGTATAATTTATGATAATTATCTTAAAGAAGATTTATTTGCAAAAATTATTATGTATGATCAACAATTTGTAATAGATAATGGCGCTAATTTTTTAACTAAAGAATTTGTATTTAGACAACCTGTAAATATAACTAAATTTGATATAGAATTACTTAATTTTGATGGTACAATAATTGATACTAATTTATTAGATTTTTCTTTTACATTAGAATTACTACAAATTTATGATAGTAATAAATATAATAATAATAATTTTTTAGTTAATTAATAAAACAATTTTCTAGTTTTTTATATATGTATAAAATTGTTATATTGGAAAATAATAATAATGACTCGCTTATTACTCATATTGAATATATTTTTTTAAAACAAAATATAGAAATTATTTTATTTAAAGATTTAATTAATAAATTATTATCCAATAATAATTTTATATTTATTAATAAAATATTATATCCTATTAAGAATTTTATTTATTCATTAAATATAATATTAGCTGATACAGATATTAATTATTGTTCATTATCTAATAATAATGATATTTTCATTGTTAAATCATCTAATATTATTATGAAAAATAATATATTAGATATAAAAAAAGAAAATAATGTAAATATGATATTTGAAGATTTAGATAATAGTAATTTAATTGATAATATTATACCACCTATAGATATTAATTTAGATTATATTAAATTATTAAAACTAAATAATACCTATGATAATATTATTAATTTTAATATAGCTTATAAATCATATGAAAAATACTTAAAATATATTGTTAAAGATAATTTTTGTTATAATATTATTTTATTTATTAATAATATAAATGATTTAAATAATATACAATTACCTACCTATTATTTTTATCGTATAACAATATTTTATAATTTTAAAAATAAAAAACATATTAATAAAATTAAATTATTTTGCTTACAAAATAAAATATTATCATATTATTGTTTAGATGAAACTAATACATTTTTTAATCTTAATAATACACGCTCTATTTGGTTTGAAAAAATATGTTTTTTTAAAAATTTTAAAGATTTCAATATAACATTAATTGAAGAATTAAATAATTATCATAAAATTAAAGACACAATTATTTTAGAAAATATTATATCAATATCATCATCAGACTTTATATGTTGTAAAGAATTTAATAATAATTATATTACTAAAGTAGGTGATATTTTTAATATTATTAATAATAATATTAATAATTTTAAAAGTTGTTATATTAGTAAAATATGTAAAAAAGAATTATCTAATAAATGTAGCATAGATAATGAATTTATTGAAAATCAATTAATGATAACTAGAAATTATAATTTAGTGCTTGATAATATTAATAAAAATATAAATGATAATTATAATTTAGATAATGTTTTTAAATTATTAATAAAGAAAATTAGTATTAGTATATTATGTAAAAATCAAGATGATATAATTAAGGAATTATCAGTTCTCATTGAGTCTAGTAATAATATTGAATTTCTCAGTAATTTAGTAATTCTATTGACAAACTTTAAAAATATTAATATTATGAATAAATTATATATTAAAATATTAAAATTAACTCAAGAAAATATTTCAAATATTACAATGAAAGCATTTAATGGTTTAATATATTCAGCTTCACCAATGACAGAAGAAATATTAATTACTGTTATGGATTTTATAATTTCATCAAAATTAAAATTAACTAAAGATAACTTGAAAATAATAATTATGCGTATATTTATTAATATTACTAAATTTATAGATAAACAACCTATTTTATTAGATAAATTAAATACAATTTTAAATGATTTATATGATATTAATGATATTATGAATATAGATAAATTATTAATTGAATTAAATAATAAAAATAATAGTAATGTATGTTTATTACATTTTTTAATATTTATTACAACAAATTTTTCAGCATATTATGATTCATATGATAAATTTTTATCAAAAAGAAATGATATAAAAAAACAATTAGAATATATAAAGTCAATAAATGTACCAACTTGTTCTTTAAAAGAAGTAATATTTTTACCAGTATGTAATTTTTATTTATCTTATCAAGGTATTTCATCTGAAGATATTTTTATTTTAAAATCTGATTTAATAAGAAAAATTTGTCCAGAATTAAATTTTGAAATAGATTTAAATTTTATTAATAAAAAAATCAATATATGCTTTCATTCAAATTATCTAACAAGATGGCATAGTGTTTTTAAAGATAGACATATAATTATAAAAGAACTTTCTAAATATCCTGAATATAATATTTATTTTACAACTTTTGATGATTTAACTGATGATGTTAAGTATTTATTTGGAAATGCAACACATATTAAATTATCTAATAATTTAATAGAAATTAAAGAAAAAATGATTAACTTAAAATTGGATATTTTAGTATATTGTGAAATAGGTATGGATCCCAAATCTTATTTTATGGCTCATATGAGACTAGCTAAAAAACAAATAAATACTTGGGGGCATTCTGATACATCTGGAATAAATAGTATAGATTATTTTATTAGTTCCAAATATTATGAATTACCATATGAATTATCTCAATTACATTATTCAGAAAAATTAATTTTATTGGATTCATTATGTACATCATATGTCAATCCCTTATCAAGAGTTAATATAAATTTATTTACTAACAGATTAAATTTTGGATTTACTGATGAATTAACTATATATTTTTGTGCTCAGAGTTTATTTAAATTTAATCCAATATTTGATGAATATATTATAAATATACTAAATCATAATAATAATTTTATTTTAATAATATTAAATAGTGAAAATAAAGAAAAAATATTTCAAAGATTTAATAATAAAAATATTTCATCTCGGATTCATATATTTCCTATGATGAATCATTTTCAATATATGAATTTGATGCATATTTCTGATGTAATTTTAGATCCATATCCTTTTGGAGGGTGTAATTCATCATTAGAATCATTTGCATTAAATAAAGTAGTAGTAACCCATGAAAGTAATATGATTAATGGAAGATTTACATCAGGTTTTTATAAGAAAATGAATTTAGAAAATATTATAACAAATTGTAAAGAAGATTATATTAATTTAGCTATAAAATTAGGTACTGATATTGAATATAGAAAATTACTAGAAAATAAAATAATTAATAATAATAATTGTTTATTTAATGATACTGATAGTATACTTGATTGGAAAAAATTTATAGATCGAATTATTTAAAAATAATAAAAAATATTTCTAAATATCTATAAATTTTTATATAATTTAAAAATAATATAAAAATATTTATTTATTTATATTATTAGTTAAAATGTAACTATAATTCTATTATTTATTATAGTATTAGTATTTACATTTATATTTGTATTTATATTATTACTATTATTTTGTTTTGATAATTTCATGTGATTTAAACAACAACATTTACCTTTATTGCAACATGTATATTTAATATTAATATTATTATTAAGTGGTTGTATATAGTTTACATATAATAATCTGGTTAATGATATTTTTTTATAATTATAATAAAATGGTATGTAATAATTATTATTATTTTTATAACAAATACCATTATATATTACACAATTATTATTAAATATACTATCATTTACTTTATTAGATATTCTATTTATATCATTAATAGAAAGTTTATTAATTATAATATTTGGTAATTGTTTTTCAATCATTTCATTATAAATTTGTATATTATTCATATAATAAAATTTAGACATTTTAAAAAAAAAATTAATTAATTTTTATTAAGTTATATTTTTAGTAATTTATAAAATTTAGACATTTTAAAAAAAAAATTAATTAATTTTATTAATTAATTTTTTTAGTAATTTCTTAATATTAATAAATGCCTAATAGCACTAAAATATTTTTTAGTAATGTACAATCATCAAGTAGTTATACGCCTTTTAATAATAAATCTTTAGTTTGTCCATCTGATACATTATTTATTAATATTGCAGATAAATTTGCTAAGTATTATATTAACAATAATTTATCTAATTTTAATGATTTATTACCTGATTTATCAGCTTTACAAAAATCATATCCTAATTATAAAACTAGTATTATTGCATCAACTGTTGTTAATTTAGTAAATTGTTTATCAAGTATGATAAATGTTAATAATGATTTAAATAGTCAATTAGCATTTTTAGAAAATAATGATTTATTTTTAATAAAGCAAATTCCTATTGCATTTCCAAAACAAACAATAACGCAAAATACGAGATTAAAATTAATTTATACTCAATATTTATTAATGTATGATATTAGAGCATCAAATGGTATATTTATTCAAAGTTATTTAGATAATGCGCAGAAAGTATTAAATTTTAGTAAAGGTGTATTAATAAATAATAAAAAAATTCTTGAATCATTTTTATAAAAAATTAATTATTAAAAATATTTTTATATTTTTTTTAGATTTAAATATTTTATTTTATATTTTAAATATTTTTTAGATATTTTCAAATCTTCTATATCAGTATTCAACGATTTACTCAAATCTTCTATATCAGTATTCAAAGATTTACCACCGGTACCGGTAAATTTGCGTATAGCCGTTGCAGCGTCTGACTGCAAGGCAGCAAATGTTAGACCACTTTTAGGCGTTGTCACAGTTGGTGTTTTTTCCTGAACAACTTCTAGTGTCTCATTTGGTAAATTTCTCTCTTCTAATGTTAATAGATGATGTTCTACGCAGTTTTCTGGAAGTAATAGGCTTAATAGTTCTATTGGTAAATTTAAGGTATTATATATATTTAATATAGATTTATAAAAATCAGAATTATAATCTATGCCATTATTTATCATATAATAATATTCTATAAATGGATATAAGTTATTCCAATCACTAATATTATGATGTTTATAACTATTGCAATAAAAATCAAAATTAGATTTTAAAATATTAAAATAACCAGATATTATACTTAAATCAGCTATAATAAATGACATATATAATTGACTATTAACATGTAAATTAAGCCATCTTGAAGTTGATTCTCCGCATAAATATATATAATTTGTTTTAGGATTAATAAATGTTAAAATCTGATTTTTACCCTTATAATTTCCAAATCTTAATTGATATTCCATTTCAATAAACTGTAATAACATTTTATTTTGTTTTATACCCGAGTCATTTCGTAATTTATCTAATACTTCTTTATTAAATAACTTTAAAATTAAAAATAATATACCATTTAATTTTTCAAATAATCTTTTTTCAATAATAGATAATTCAATTCCATTATTAGTCTTTAAATCTTCATAATGTTTTCCTATATGTTTTCCTAAATCTGTTCCAGTAGGCGCTAATTCATTTTTAATAAATGTTTTAAATATTTCTGTTGTTGTAATTAAAGTTGGTGTAAATGCTAACATTGCAATACCTGAAATATTATTAACCATATCAACTACTGGAGAAACTTTATCTATAACAGATGCAAGTTTATCTGGAAATGAAGAAATTTTATTTATAATAGGTGCAGCAAGTTTATGCGGATATTCTAACAATTTATCTTTTAAACTTTTTGGAATATCCATTTCATATAATGATTTTTCATTAGGTTCTAAGATAACTTTTTCTACTGGAAGAGGTTCAGGTGAAAATAAATTATACAATTCAGGTATATGTTTTAGGTTTTTTAGAAAGATTTCTAACTTGAAAGTGTTTTTTTCTCTTCTTACAGAGGGTATTTTTTTTTTTTTTAGTAGGATTTTAACATTTTCCATGTATTGATACAATTGAAAATAATTAATAATAACAATTAAAACATCAAATAATATATTAAATAATTTTTTATAATAAGTTCGCCAAGAAT
>Ga0214919_10008904_pt1 | contig 13068 bp, 6 predicted proteins | sample LL1503_MetaG_FD_177994 | JGI IMG/M metagenome (GOLD analysis project Ga0214919, IMG submission 177994) | Freshwater microbial communities from Lake Lanier, Atlanta, Georgia, United States - LL-1503 | ecosystem: Environmental > Aquatic > Freshwater > Lake | place: USA: Georgia | collected 2015-03-15
TTGGAATTTAGTATTGGATCGGCATCGACATACCATCAAACAGCAACATCATACTCATTTTCAACGGGCGTAATATATAATATAGTATCAACTTATAATGGATCGAATATGATTAGTTACATCAATACCTCACTAATCAATTCATCAAATATTGTTGCAACTATAAATTATACAACAAATGATGTGTTGATTGGAGCAGATCAAGGCAGCGTTCCAGCTGGAGAATATATAAGTGGCAATATATATATGACTTCATTTTACAACAGAGCATTATCCGCTTCGGAGGTGTTACAAAACTATAACGCAACTAAAAACAGATTTGGATACTAATTATACTATATGGGAATAGCTAGAGGGCCAAAAATTGTAACAAGCGGATTGGTATTAGCACTAGATGCAGCTGATAAACTTAGTTATACTGGCACAGGTACCACTTGGCGAGATTTAAGCGGTAATAACAATACAGGCACTCTTACTAATGGACCCACATTTAGCGCAGCAAATATGGGTAGTATTGTATTTGATGGTACTGATGATTATGTTACGGGTACAGTTGCTTCTTCTAATAGTTGGACTGTTTCTTTTTGGATTTATCAAACAGATATAAGTACTAAAGTAGTTTATTATCCTTTTTCTGGCGCAACATCTCCAATAACAGGAATCGGCTTTGGAGGATATTTAGATTCTACTACTCAAAACAGATGGTGGTATTATGACGGATCTACAGTTTTTTCTAATTCGAACACAGCTATAACAGCTAATACTTGGTATTATTTAACACTGTCACATATGTATGGTGGTGGACCAGGAACTCACAATTTTTATACAAATGGAGTTCTTAGTTATTCAACGTCGGTCGCAGATAAGACTTTTACAACATATAATATAGCTAGAAGATCTGACGGTAATTTGTATAATATACCAGGTAGAATACCAATCGTAAAAATATATAATAGAGCATTAAGTGCTACTGAAGTATTACAAAATTACAACGTAACTAAATACAGATTTGGATTATAAAAATTATGAGTGAAACAAATGTAACAATATACGAGGATAGAGAATTTATGATATTCAATGTGAGTGAATTGAATCTTGTAGATTTCACTAAAGTAGAAGAAACTTCAATTGACACTGTGAGAAAAAGTGTTGACGGTACCAAAACATTTTGTAAATGGGATGGCGCAACACCTGAATTTTTCAGTCAAATGACCACCACAGAAGGTCCATATACATATTCAGAAATATTAACTATATTAGCCACACCTGAATGGACCGATCCAAATCCTCCATTCTAACATATTTATCTATTTGGTTTATAATATGTATATAAACCAATGATATTTAGAGCTACAAATTCATCGTCGTTTCTATTTAATCCGATCTACCCAGTCTTTCTCACCAGAAAATATCTGGGTACGCCTCTTTCATTAAATAGACGCAATCTCATTTTCCGAGTCAAAGTAGTTGAAAGCGCAAGTTTAAACCTCACACTAAACTCCGCTCTTACCAAATTAGATACAGAATCAGCTACCAATAATATAACATTACGTTCAGCTAATGTTATTCCACTATATAATCCAGCTACATTATACAGTTCGATCAATAATGTATCTACACAATTATCAATAGGGGATAAAATTGATTATGCACAATCACTAAATAATGGTATATACAAATATGTAAATCCAGATTTATCCACATTATCAACGGGATTAAATAATCTAAGCTTAACATCTAAACTAGAAAAAGTTGATAATACAATTAATTTATCAAGTGTTAAACTAGTTAGTACAGATATAGATTCAGGTACTCAAAACATAAGATTGCATAGTACCATATATGATACCCCAATATTAAATTCAAGTGCTATATACAATACACTAAACAGTGTAAATCACTACAAAAATCTATCTGATCAAACAATAACAAATATAGCATTAAATGGTTCGAATTATTATATAGATATATTAGATCGGGGTAATACTAATACATCACTTAATAATATTATAAATTATAAAGTTGAGATTGATAAATCAATCAACAATGTCAACTTATATAGTATATCACATCTACAATTTCAATCTGATAATGGAAATAATAATTTACGACTATTGGGATCATCTTATTACTCAGATATATTTGATGCTTCTCAAACTGCTGTATCTACAGTAGGTTTACAGTATTATGCAGATTTTTATGACGCATCTCAAACTGCTATATCCACAGCTGGATCAGAATACTATGTTGATTTTTATGATGCATCACAAACCGCAGTATCTACAGTTGGATCGCAGTATTATGTAGATTTTTATGATGCATCACAAACCTCATTAACGGTATTGGGTTCGCAATATTATGTCAACTTTTATGATGCTTCTCAAACTGCTGTATCTACAGTGGGTTCACAGTACTATGTAAATTTTTATGATGCATCACAAAATGCTGTATCTACGTTAGGATCGCAGTATTATGTTAACTATACTGATTCGTCTAATAACGCATTAACATTAAAATCTTCTGGATATTATGTAAATTATACTGATGCATCTAATAATTCACTAGCACTAAAATCCTCGGGGTATTATGTAAATTATAATGATACATCAATTAATACAAGTAATATAATCGGTTTAAACAATTACGCAAATTTTTCTGATATATCCAATAACTCTATAGCTTTAAATGGTATAAGTAACTATATTAATTTTGGTGATAATTCAATTTCAAATAATGTTTTGGGTAGTTTAAGTCATAATAATGTACAACTTGAAATTGTAAATGAAAATCTCACTATTAGTAGTTTAAATCACAAGCAATATGAGATTGATTTGGTTGCGCAAATCAATGGTTTAAATGGTTTAATACTAAAACTATCTGATTATGGTGATAATGTTTCATTTGCAACTTCTTTACATTCCATAACATTTGTACCCAACGAATATATCAAAACAGTTACGCAAAATAGCAGTGTATTGACCAATTTGAGTATGTTTCAAGGACCATATTCAAACAATATGACATACAATGTGGCATTAAATAATTTGAATTATTCAATGACTGAATATGGTAGATTAGTTAATACCACAGACAATTTGCGCAAATTGGTATATGAAGATGAATCCAAAAACAAGTTGGTAAATCAATCATCAAACTTAAAATCACTGAAATATGATGATATTAGATTTGAAGTAAATGTTAGTGCAAACAATAGATTATCATCATTACGAAGTGAAAGTGATATAAATAACAAGACAAAATTGTCTGGGTCATTTAAAGATATATCATATACACCTAATATTAGTGAAACTGTATTGGGTTCAAATACAACATTTAGATCATATAGTACCGCTTCAACTGTAACGTTTAATAGTGATTCTCCCACAAATTATGTAAATCAAGTCAATATAGTTTATTATATGAGTGGGGGTAATTTAACACAAAGCATAGTAAATTATGGTGAGGATCTGGCATTTCAAGTAATAGGCAATTCCAATCCTGGTTTATATGTAACCAATTATGATTATAACACACCTTATAGAGCTAGTTTTGTGACAAAAAACTGGCCGGTATATCAATATGATACAAGTTCCAACTGGAAATTGCCTGTAATACTCAATTGTTCCAACGATGAAAGAAAAATAAGCGCAACTTCAGGTGTTTGGGTGGAAGCACTGCTAGAAAATGGTTCTGGGGCTCTTGTAGATGAATATGGATTTAGTATAGATATATAATAGTGTTTTAATATTTATTAAAGAATGAGAATAACAGATCTACCACAATTATTTACAGCGTCTATCAACGATTTGCTGTATGTAATTGATGTAAATGATACAAGTAGCTTTTTTTCTGGGTCAAGTAAAAAGATTGATATCAGTACTCTTTTTTCTTCTCCAAATATAACTGCCAGTTTTGCCAAAAAAGCACTTAGTGCCAGTTACGCTTTTAAATCAACAACTGCTAGTTACGCACTATTATCACGTTCATCAAGTTACGCACGTAGATCCACAACCGCCAGTTACGCATTGGTCGCAAGATCATCCAGTTATGCACGTAGAACAACAACTGCAAGTTACGCTTTAAATGGTGGTACCAAAATATATACAGGTAGCACTTATCCAATAACCGCAAGTTGGGCAATAAATGGTGGTACCAAAATACATACAGGCAGCACTTATCCAATAACTGCAAGTTGGGCTTTAAACGGTGGCACCAAACTATATACATCTAGTCGATACCCAATAACTGCAAGTTGGGCCATAACCGCAAGTTACGCTTTAAATCCAACAACAAGTGGTACATCAGGTACATCAGGTACATCAGGTACATCAGGTACAGCTGGAAGTAGTGGCACCAGCGGTACAAGTGGTACAAATGGTACTAGTGGTTCTAGTGGAAGTAGTGGCACAAGCGGTACAAGCGCAACTGCTGGTACAAGTGGATTAACTGGAACAAGCGGTACAAGTGGTACTAGTGGTAGTGATGGAACCAGTGGAAGTAGTGGCACCAGTGGTATTAATGGAACCAGTGGAAGTAGTGGAAGTAGTGGGTCAAGTGGTAGTAATGGTACAAGCGGTACATCTGGTAGTAGTGGAAGTAGCGGAAGTAGCGGCACCAGTGGTAGTGACGGTACTAGTGGTAGCAGTGGTACCAGTGGTGAGAACGGTACAAGCGGCAGTAGCGGAAGTAGCGGCACATCAGGTACCAGTGGATCAAGTGGTACATCAGGTACAAGTGGAAGCAGTGGAACAAGTGGAAGCAGTGGTAGTCACGGTACAAGTGGTACTAGTGGTCAGAACGGCACAAGTGGAAGTAGCGGAAGTAGTGGCACATCGGGTACTAGTGGTACTAGTGGTACAAATGGTACAAATGGTACAAGCGGATCAAACGGATCTAGTGGTACTAGTGGATCAAGTGGTAGTCACGGTACAAGCGGTAGTAGTGGACAAAATGGTACAAGTGGTAGTAGTGGCACAAGTGGTAGCAGTGGAACAAGTGGATCTAGTGGTAGTAGCGGAACGAGTGGAAGTAGTGGAACAAGTGGTAGCAGTGGTAGTCACGGTACAAGCGGTAGCAGTGGACAAAATGGTACGAGCGGTAGTAGTGGTTTAAGTGGTACAAACGGAACTAGCGGAAGTAGTGGTAGTAGCGGTACCAGTGGATTAAGCGGAACAAGTGGTAGTAGTGGTAGTCACGGTACAAGCGGTAGTAGCGGACAAAATGGTACTAGCGGAAGCAGTGGTAACAGTGGAACTAGTGGAACTAGTGGAAGCAGTGGTACAAGTGGATTAACTGGTACGAGTGGTAGTAGTGGTAGTCACGGTACAAGTGGAAGTAGCGGACAAAATGGTACAAGCGGTAGTAGTGGTAACAGTGGAACCAGTGGCAGTAGTGGTAGTAGCGGTACCAGTGGATCTAGTGGCACTGTGTTGTATACTGGTAGTTATTATCCTATTACTAGTAGTTGGTCACGCAGGTCTATAACTGCTAGTTATGCTTTGAATGCTAGTAGTGGAGGTACTTCACTTTATACTGGTAGTAGTTATCCAATAACTGCAAGTTGGGCACTATATGCTGTTTATGGAACAACTAACAGTGCTTCATTGAATTTAACAAATATAACACGTAGTGGCAATGGTAGTGGATCTGTTTTTAATTTAAATAATAATACATTTACCGGCACAAATTCATTGGTATTTCTGGGTGGTATTACTTTAAATAATGGTATTGATTATACACTCAGTTCAGGTGTATTGACATTTACTTCGCCACCGTTATTAAATGAAGAAATACACGTTGTTAAATTTACTGGTGGTGGTGCAAACGGTACAAGTGGCACTAGTGGTATAGTTGGTATTGCCAATGCACAAACATTTACAAGCAATGGTATTGCTACACAATATTCGCTTACACAAAGTGTAGTACGTAGTTATGACATTATAGTTGCTATTAATGGTGTGGTTCAAAATTACAGTTCAAGTTATACTGTATCTGCTTCTACACTTACATTGGCATCAGCTCCACCATTAAATTCAAAAATTGATGTTAGATTTTTAGGTAGTGCGGCTGGAGGAGGCGGTGGTAGTGGTACTAATGGTACAAGTGGCACCAGTGGAGTATCTGGAAATGATGCAGCTAACAGTGGTAGATGGTATTATAATTCATCTATAGCTACCCCAAGCGATCCTACCAACACATATTTTAATGCTAGTAGCGGATTAATATCAAGTGTTACTCAAATTGGTATTTCAATAAACACAATTAATAGCATCGATTATAGTGCTTGGTTTAGCAATATCAAAAATACATTTGACGGTGGTCAACCTGTAATGTTTCAAATTACAGAAGTTGGTGATCCAACCATATTGGGTATATTTGAAGTTTCAGGTATAACAAATAATACCACATATTGGGAATTTACATTTAGTCTAGCAACCGCATCAAATGGAAGTTTTACTTCTGGTAGAACATACACCATATCAATTATCAACGACGGTAAAGCTGGTAGCCACGGTACCAGTGGTAGTAGCGGAAATGGTACAGCTGGTACAAGTGGTAGCAGTGGTAATGGTACTGCAGGCACTAGTGGTGCAACAGGTACAAGTGGCACAAGTGGCAACAGTGGTACTAGTGGATCAAGTGGTGAAAATGGCACAAGTGGCAGCAGTGGTAACAACGGATCTTCCGGTACAAGCGGTAGTGGTAGTAGTGGAACTAGCGGATCTAGTGGTTCAAGCGGATCATCTGGATCTGCTGGCAACAGTGGTAGCAGTGGATCGTCAGGATCAAGTGGCAGTAGTGGAACAAGTGGATTATTACAATTAACTGGAAGTACAGTTAACGGGGTTATTACATACAATGGTTATGGTAATAGTGCAAATGTACAAAGTGGATTAAGATATACTAATAATCAACTAATTGTTACAAATAGTATACGAACAAACGCTTTAACCAGCAGTTTTGCTAAATTTAGCGGTTATACTCAATTTTTACCCGTTGGATCAAAAACAATTCCATCTAATACTACAGCAAGTTACATTTATGTTAGCGGTAGTACCAACGATTTATATTTTACTCAATACCAGGGACCATTTACCAACACCACCAGATTTAGATGGTTGGAAAGCAATCTTTATACAGGTATATTAAATGGTGGTGTATTGAGTAGCACAGTTGGTTCAACCACATTCAACATCTCTGCTGGTGAAGGTTTGATTGTAACACAAAATGCAAGTACAGCGAGCGCTCCATATCCAACCATTAAGTTGGTGAATTGGACTGCTAAAACCAATATACCAATACAATATAGTGGAAGCGCTAAAATCACATACGTTGGATTAGATAATGCTGGAGGTGTTGTACAACAAACTGTTCCGTGGGGAAGTGTGGATATTGATCAATGGGATACTCAGATTAATTTGGGTGTTGTATTGACATTGAGTGGTAGCAAATCTACAGGTGTATATAATAGTCCACAAATTGCTTATGGGTATCCTCAAAAGAACGATGATTTTACTAGAGCATTTGGACCATTAAAAATCAATGGACACGTATTGCAAGCAAGTGGTAGTGTATTAAGCATAAAGAAAACCAGTGGCACATCTTATAAAGAAGGTTCCAACTATGCTATAAATCCAAATCACCCAAGCACAGTTGTTGAAAATGCTATAAATACCAGTAAAATTTATAGATATCATATTTCAGGATCTACACCTATAATTGACACTGGTATTAACAACGCTGGATACAGTGTATTGGATAATACAAAATATGTAAATACCGCCACCGGTCAATTAGTTAGTGTTAGTGGTGGCGGTAACAATCAATTTACAATACAAAGAATATTTTGGATTCCAAATAGTCCTACTCGAGCATTTATTGCTTATTATGGTAATGCTGTATATGGTACAATATTGGAAGCTAAAAATGCAATAGACACAGAGCCATTCACAGAAGCTCCAAATACCGCATTAAACGCCATATTCGTTGCTTATGTTATAATGGAAGGTGACGCTACCAATTTAACTACCACAGGCAAATCATATATACAACAAGGTGGATTATTCAGAAGTGTAGGTGGTATTGGTGCTAGTGGTACTTCACCTGTGCCTACTACACTATCAAGTTTAAGTGACGTTGCTATATCCAGTCCTACATATGGTGATTTATTGATGTATGGTAGTGGTACTCAATGGAATAATACCAAGACATTACAAGGTAATTATACCATAAGTGGCAGTTTAAAAACCAATGATGGTGTTACCGCTGTTAATTTAACATCAAGCAAATTAAAAGTATCCAATTTAACCAATAATTCCACTGGTTATTTCTTAAGTGTAGACAATACCACCGGCAATGTATACAAAACATCAGCTGGTGCTAGCGGAAGTAGTGGTACAAGTGGTAATAGTGGCACATCTGGAACAAGTGGCGCAAATGGTACCAGTGGTTCAAGTGGTTCAAGTGGACAAAATGGTAGCAGTGGAAGTAGTGGTTCAAGTGGTAGCAGCGGCACAAGTGGTGCTGCTTTAATAACTGGAAGCACATATCCAATTACAAGCAGTTGGTCACGTAGAGCTATTACTGCAAGTTATGCGTTGAATGCAAGTGGCGGTGGTAGTACCTTGAGAACAGGCAGTTTATATCCTATTACTGCAAGTTGGTCACGTAGAGCTATTACTGCTAGTTATGCTTTAACGTCTGCTGGAGGTGGCGGTGGTAGCACATTAAGAACTGGTAGTACTTATCCTATTACAAGTAGTTATGCTACTTTTGCGATAAACATTGCGGGTAGTATTACTGTATTGGCTGGTACTGCTATAAATTGGAATAATCCAACATATGAAAAAAATGTTTCTACGGGTGAAACTTATACATTTACAAATGTAACTACTGGCAGTTCAATCGTGGTTATATTAAACAATACAGGTAGTAATAGTATATTGGCTACATTTCCTAATAGTGTTAAATGGGCCAATACTTTGCCACCCACAAACATATTATCAAACGCAACTTCAATTTATACATTTGTAAGAACTAGATTATATGTTCTGGGTAGTAGCACTGAAAACTATCAATAGTATGTTATATGCCTATATCAAGAATAACCAGAAATAGTCTAGTATATGCCAATAACAAAACTCAAAACATTGAGTCCAGACTCTTTGGCCTACCACTTTCATCAGGCTCATTTTACTTACAAAATAGCCAATCACTATATCTACAAGATTTAAGCGGTATATATGTATTAGAATACCCCGCCGCAATCGCTTTATCTTATAACAGTTACTATAATAAATTTACAGCTGATAGATCTACTCAAAATAACAATCTTAGAATACGTTATTATGTTAGTGAAAGCAAAGCTACTGGTAATTTTGGTTATATACTATATCAAAATAGTAGATCAATGTATGCCCAATCTATTCCTGACATTTATTTGCTTGAATATTCATCTACTTCCAGTTTATTAAATGATACAGGCTCAAATACATTATCATTAAGAACACGTTATTATGTTAGTGAAAGCAAAGCTACTGGTAATTTTGGTTACATACTATATCAAAATAGTAGATCAATGTATACTCAAGTTATTCCTGACATTTATTTGCTTGAATACGCATCCACTTCCAGCTTGTTAAGTGACACAGGCTCAAATGCATTATCATTAAGAGCACGTTATTATGCCAGCGAAAGCAAAGCGTTATCTAGTGTTGGTTCAATTTTATATCAAAATACTAGATCTGTATATTTGCAAGATGGAACTAGTTTGCTCTTGTTGTACGATGGTGATGTTGTACCAGTAGGCACATCCGCTAGTTTACGAGAAACTGGTTCAAGTGTTCTTGCATTTCGTACCAGATATTATACCAGTGAAAGTAAAGCATCAAGTATATATCTTGGTTATCAAAATGACAGAGCTGTATATTTGGAAAATACCGCGAATCCGTTTGTTATAGAATATAGTGGTACAAGTAGTTTATTGACTGATACTGGTTCAAATGCTTTGTTGTTTAGAACACGTTATTATACTAGTGAAAGTAAAGCGTCAAGTATATATCTTGGATATCAAAATGATAGAGCTATATATTTGGAAAACACAGCAAATCCATTTGTAATAGAATATGGCGCCACAAGCAGTTTATTAACTGATACTGGTTCAAATGCTTTGTCACTTGTTACGCGTTATTATACCAGCGAAAGCAAAGCATCTATTACTTATTTGGGATATCAAAATGGCAGAGCTATATACTTGGAGAACACAGCAAATCCATTTGTTATAGAGTATACTGCCACAAGTAGTTTATTGACTGATACTGGTTCAAATGCTTTGTCACTTGTTACGCGTTATTATATTAGTGAAAGTATTGCTGCATCTAGTAGTTTTCTGGGGTATCAAAACAATAGGTCTATATATTTGGAGAATTTGGCAGATGTTTTTGTTTTGGAGCCATAATAAAATAAAGTATATAATATAATGTTCTTTATATTTATAAACAGAAACAGTAATTTTATAAAATGTCAACAGGAATAAACAACAATATTGATTGTAAATTGCAAGGCAAAGTTCGTGTTGTGGTTATGGAAAAAGACAAAATCATACACGATACTGGTGAAATAAAAAATATGATCACCAATCAAGGTATGGATGAAGTTGCAAACAGACCATTTGCTGAATTATTCGCTTGTTGTGCAATTGGAACTGGAACTGCTGATACCAAAAAAACCAATGTTCCCATAACTGGTTCCATAACATCAGGCAATGGTTTTGATATCAATTTAAGAGGTAGTGTTTCTCGTAGAACAGGTCCATTGGTAACATTTCCCAGAACAAGTGTGTCATTTCCTATAACAGGCAGTGTTATAAGAGCAAGTGATGTAGGTAATATAATTAAAATAAATAACGACGGTACATTTAGAATAAGAGCACAAACTGGATCCAATCAAGCAAGAAGTTGTAGTGTACTAAATATAGATGGTACTGTACCAACTGGATCATCGAGCGATAGTAATTATACCATTTGGTTTACCAATCAAGTGAGTATGTCACGTGAAACACAAAGATGTGGTAGAACATCAGATGGTAATAACTTTCCTGCTGCATCAGGAAGTTATGGTACCAATTGCAACAGTCAAATTTATAGCAGTGGCGTAATTCACAGTCGTCAGTTCAATTTTGCAACTGCATTGGTTGATGATACCAACACAATTACTGAGGTAGGATTGGGTTGGTTGCCATTTTTCAATAGTCCATCATTGTTTAGTAGAATTCGTTTAACTCAAGGTAGCGCTGGAAATGCAATACCACCAGTATTGGCTGGTCAAAATGTGGTGGTATATTATTCACTGAATGTTGGTATGTCACCCACTACAGCTACAACTGGATCTGTTAATATAACCGGTAGCAATAAAGGTGGTAATTCACAGATGAATTTATACGGATTAAGCAGAGTAAGTAGCAGTGGTTTAACAACTTATTTTGATGGTGGGTTACATGGTAATGAACCATATTATTTCAATCAAAGAAGCAGATATGGATTACCCGCCACAGCTTTTAGACCTCTTTATATATTTACATCAGCTACTAGTACCGCAAGTCCAACTTGGGGTACAAACATAACCAGAAACAGCAGTTTCGTTACCAAATCAATTGATAAAACACCTGTATATAGCAGAGTATATCCCACAAGCAGTTATGGTTATACATTAACCAAAGTGGCTACATTCAATGATACTGAATCTATCAATGCAAGTTGGAACAGTTTTGGCGTGGGTGTACATACAGCTAGCAATTTGATGTCATTTGTGTTTGGTGCTACTCAAAACAAACGTACTGGTTATTTATTAGCAATATCCCAATCGTTCACTTGGAATAGAATATTTTAACAATAGTTATAAGTTATATGCCACAACCAATATCACAATTAGCAGACTATACAACAATAACAGGATCCGCATTTGTTCCAATTGTTGATGTTAATGAAGCTATATTATCTAAAAATAAAAAAATTAGCATAGATGATTTAAGAAAAACTTATTTCAAAAGTGGAATTTTACTTTCATCATCATTTACCAGACATACCCCAGGCTTTTATTACTTTGGCGACAATCGTGATGGTGCGCTTAATTTAACAGGTTCTATCGCAACTGTTAGAACATTTGTAAGCAGATCTTTTGCAAGCACACAAGATGGGTCACCAGTAATTAAAAACTTTAGTAGTCTCTTTATTTCCCGAAGCGTTGTATTAAGCCCAACCAATAGATGTAGAGGTTTGCTAATATTCGTGGATGGTGATGCAACCATAAGCGGCAGTATTAGTATGACTGCTAGAGGCGCAAAATTCACTGGAAGTGAAGCCTCGTTTAGTGTATTAAATCCGCCATATTTGGGTGATTATTGGAGCACACAATTGTTTCCATCTGCGAGTTATTTGAGCCGAGTATTTGCTGTAGGCGCGAGTGGTACTGCGGGCGGAGCGGCTGTTACACCAGGTGGTATTGGTGGTACTGGAACTTTAGGAAGAAGTGGCGGCGGCGGTGGCGGAGGTGGAAGTCCATCATTTGGTGGAGGTGCAGGATCAGCAGGAACATCTTTTAGTGGCGGCTCAGGTGGTGGTGGTGGCGCTGGTAGCAGTGTTGGTAGTGCCGCAATCGGATTTGGAGCAAATGGTGGAGCTGGGGGATCGGGGCCCGCTACAGGTGGCGGTGGCGCTGGTAATCCAGGAGGTTTAAGTCCTGTTGGCAACGCAGGTGGAAATGGTACAGGTGGATTGTTGATATTGATTGTAAGAGGTAATTTAAGAATTGGACCAAACGGATCAATTGTTGCCAATGGTAGTATTGGTGGCGGTGCTGTTGGCGCTCCAACACAAACTTCTGGTGGTGGTGGAAGTGGCGGTGGCGTGTTATACGTATATTATGGAGGCACATTAACAAATAATGGTACTATTACTGCAAATGGCGGAAGTGGAGGCGGAGGTGGAGGTAGTCCAGCATTTAGTGGAGGCGCAGGAGGAGCTGGAACTGCTATAATATCAAAACTAAACACTGCATTTCCCGTAGCAAACT
>Ga0214919_10008906_pt1 | contig 13065 bp, 8 predicted proteins | sample LL1503_MetaG_FD_177994 | JGI IMG/M metagenome (GOLD analysis project Ga0214919, IMG submission 177994) | Freshwater microbial communities from Lake Lanier, Atlanta, Georgia, United States - LL-1503 | ecosystem: Environmental > Aquatic > Freshwater > Lake | place: USA: Georgia | collected 2015-03-15
GAGTTGGATGAAAATTCGCTCAAGTTCTGCGGTCTCGTGCATTTGACGCAGTGACGCGACGACGCCCCGCACTGGTGCATCTGGAGCCTGTGATGTTTTTTCCGCAGGCATTCCTCCAGCAGATCCAAGTTCGTCAAGCACCATTCCGCGTGCGGTCACCGCATCATGCGCTTCATCTTCGCCCCATGCAAGCAGATCTCCGCCGCTCCATACAACATGATGCGTTGGTAATCGATGAGCTTTCGTTGGATCGCTATTACGAGCTTCAAGCAATTTTTGGAATGGAATGCCGCGTCGCTGTGCAACTCCAGACAAATCTTCGAGACGATGCAGAAGTCGGAGCGTCTTGCGCAGAACATCGCCCTCGAGCGTTCGTACAGTCGCGCCGCGCTCGTCACGCACGACGAAAACCGCATGCTTGAGAGCCAAGTCTGCAAGCGTGTCGTTCATCTGTCGATCATTCAGGACATACTTGCTGGTTTTGCCGCGGATCACCTGATAGAGCGGGGGCTGTGCGATAAAAATTCGTCCCTGCCGAACAAGTTCGTACATCTGACGGAAGAGGAAAGTCAAAAGCAGTGTTCGAATATGACTTCCGTCGACATCGGCGTCTGTCATAATGATGATACGGCCATATCGAAGCTTCGCAGGATCTAGGTCTGCTCCGATGCCACACTGGAGCGCCTGAATGAGCGTTTGGATTTCCTCGAACGCAAGCACCTTATCAAGCCTGCACTTTTCAACATTCAATAATTTTCCACGCAGGGGAAGAATTGCTTGATGAACGTGATCGCGTCCGCCTTTGGCACTTCCACCTGCACTATCGCCTTCGACGATAAAAATTTCAGTGGATTCGACATCATCGCTGGAGCAATCAGAAAGTTTTTGTGGAAGCGCACTGTCGCCGAGCGCGCCTTTGCGCTTGATCAGTTCGCGCGCTTTTCGCGCTGCTTCGCGTGCTTCGGCAGCGAGGATTGCGCGTTGGCAGATCAACTTTGCTTCGCGTGGATTCAGGTCCATCCATGCGGTCAATTCTTCATTGACCGATGCGCTGACAAATCCTTCGATCTCTTCGTTGAGGAGTTTTTCCTTCGTCTGATTATTGAATTGCGGATTCGGCAACTTAACGCTGACCACTGCAGTCAAACCTTCGCGCAGATCGTCGCCGCTTGGAACAAGATCTTTCAGAATGCCTTCGCGCTTGGCATATCCATTCACAACGCGAGTCAATGCAGACTTGAAGCCTTGGATATGAGTTCCGCCATCGGGATTTCGGATGTTGTTGCCGAAGGCGAGCATGTTCTCGGCTGTTGCATCGGTGTATTGCAACGCGATGTCGCATTCGAATCCGCGCTCCGCATCACTTCGACGAACTGCAATGCAAGAACTTTGCACGACTTTGCCTTCGTTGAGCCACTTGACATATGAGGCGATTCCCTCGGTGTCCCGAAATGTGACATCGCGAATAGTCCCATCAGAGCCGACATGTTCGTCGACGAATCGGATGGTTACGCCTGGATTGAGAAATGCCAATTCGCGCAGTCGAGACTCGAGCATTTCGGCACGAAACTGCGTGTCGGGAAAAATCTCTGGATCGGGAAGGAATGTCATCCGAGTTCCAGAACCAGCAACTCCAGATTCTTTGATCTTGTGAAGACGCTTGACGCATACGCCGCGCTCGAATGAAATTCCCCACGAAGCTCCAGCTTTGTGCACTTCGACTTCGGTCCACGCACTGAGAGCATTGACGCACTTCACTCCAACTCCGTGAAGACCTCCGGAAACTTTGTATGCGTTGTTGTCGAACTTTCCACCCGCATGCAGTTCCGTCAAGATGACTTCGACAGCCGGGCGCCCATTAATTTTCGGATTGTCGCTCTTCATCGGATCGACTGGCATTCCTCGTCCGTCATCCACGACAGTGCAGGATCCATCGACACCCAAACGCACGAGAACTTGTGTTGCAAAGCCTGCCATCGTTTCGTCGATGGAGTTGTCGACGCACTCATAAACAAGGTGATGCAGCGCGCTGAGTCCAGTTCCGCCGACATACATTCCTGGACGCTTGCGAATTGCCTCGAGACCTTCCAGAACCTGGATATCTTCGGCGGTATAACGACTTTCGGATTCGGTGTGAGCGCTCATAATTTCAAGTAATTTCTAGAGAAAACTGACTTCATTATTCTACCTGAACCACCTGTAAAGCGGTGGCGTAAACTGCAGTTCTCTGACGATTTGAGTCGATAGAAAATGCTCTGCACATGACGAACCTCGATCCCAACTCAATGCCCGCTGACGGGATGCAGGACAGCGCGCCGCCCGTTGCTCGCCGAAGTATGTTGATGCTCGGTCTTGGGCTCTTTGCGGGCTGTATGACGGCGGGTTGTGTGACGGGAGGGTCGAAATCAGCACGCTTGCCAGGGCCAATCTGGCCAGATCAGTCACTCTTGGCTGCGAAACCCGAAATCTTGACTCCCGCACCCCTGGCTCCGTTGCCACCGACCCCGACGTTGATCGGCGTTATTCCCCGAAGTGCATGGACAAAAGGCACGCCTGATGTGGGCAATATCGATCCGATGTTGCCAGTTCAGTGGATCACCATTCATCATGATGGAATGTCTCCTTTCACTGCGACCGATTTTTCTTCATGCGCGTCGCGCATCGAGTTGATTCGCAATGGTCATCGAGGCAAGGGATGGGCTGATATTGGATATCACTTTGTCATCGATCGTTCTGGGCGAGTTTGGGAAGGTCGCGATATCAGATATCAAGGTGCACATGTGAAGGATCAGAACGAAGGAAATCTTGGCATTCTGTGCGTTGGCAATTTCGATCAGCAGACGCCAAGTATGGCGCAACTCGCTGCGCTGGATCGTCATCTGCGCGTTTGCATGTTGAAGTACAAGGTCAAGAGCAAGCATGTGCTCTCACATCAGGAATGGGCAAGTGCGCATACGGCTTGTCCGGGGCGAAATTTGCAATCGAAGATGGACGGAATTCGCCGCGCAGTCGCATGACCGCTTAGCCCAAGCGGCTCTCGCGTGCCTTTCGCGCTCGCTCATCATCTGCATCCAACTTTGCCTGAAACTTAGGGTCTTTTCGTTCTTGTCTATTGACCAATTTCCAGGCGACGAACCCGATAGCGGCCATGCTGACAAGGGTGACCACGATGGAAAAAAAGTTGAACACGGCTTTACTTTAGTCGATCAGGCATGGATTGATTGGAGAACCAAGGAGCGAGTGCGGAATATGCGTGCGCATACCTCCGAGCGAGCGCAGGAAAGTGAGCGGCATCAGGACCGACGCGAGTTGAATTCGATTCTTTGATGTGAGCTGTCGCACTGTCAATGTTGGACCAGAGACCTGCGCCAACGCCAGCGATGAGTGCAGCACCAAACGCGGCACCATCGGTTTGTTCGACAGTCACAGTCGGCAAGTCGAATGCGTCGGTCATCAATTGTCGCCAGAATGGACTGCGTGCGCCACCGCCAGAAAGTCGAATGCGATCTGCGCGCGCGCCAGTTTGGCGAACAAGCGCGAGTACTTCACGAAGAGAGCATGTGACGCCTTCAACGATTGCTCGCGTCAGATGCGCCCGTGTCGTTCGCGTCGACATTCCTACGAAAGTTCCGCGTGCATTTGGATCGGCGTGAGGAGTTCTCTCGCCAGAAAGATAGGGAAGGAAGATTGCGCCTTCGCAGCCAAACGGAGCGCTTTCCGCTTGTTTCAGAATCAATTCGTATGGATCCACTCCTTGTATTCGTGCTGATGCAACAAGATCCTCGCACATTGCATCGCGCCACCACCGCAAACTTCCGCCAGCGGACAAAGTCACGCCCATCAAATGCCAACGATTTGGAATCGCATGACAAAATGAATGCAGGACTCCATGTGGAGTTGGCCGCCACTCGTTTGTTGTGGCAAAAATCACACCACTCGTTCCCACTGTGCACGCGACAGATCCTTCAGAAGTGATTCCCGTTCCAACTGCTTGCGCTGCTTGATCGCCTGCGCCTGCAACAACAATTATTCCCAGTGGAAGTCCTGTTGCTGCTGCGCCATCGGCGTGCACACGCGAACTTGGTGTTGTTGATTCGAAAAGTTCTGGAAGCAGAGCAGTGTCGATTGAAAGTGCTTCGCACATCTCTTTCGACCAGCGGCGATTTTCGCAGTCAAGCAGCAGCGTTCCAGAAGCGTCGGCCATATCCGTATGAATCGCTCCAGTCAGTCGAAGTCGGACATAGTCCTTCGGCAACATGATCCGTTTCGCGAGTCGCATTGTTTCTGGTTCGTGCTGCATCAGCCAAAGTAACTTGGGTGCAGTCAATCCTGGAAGCAGACGATTGCCAGTCAATCTCCAAATTTCTGCCGCGGTGATTTCGCGCTGTGCTCTCTCGCAGACTTCGGCCGTGCGCTGATCATTCCACATAATTGCAGGTCGAATTGGACGATTGTCCGAATCAACAATCACGAGTCCATGCATTTGACCTGCGAGTCCCACAGAGACGATGTCGCCCGCACGAACTGCCTCGTGAGAGGTGAGATTTCGCAGCGCATCACAGGTGGCGCGCCACCAAATATCAGGGTGCGTTTCGGTCCAGCCTGGGCGGGGAGAATCGAATTCATATTCAATGCTTGCAGTTGCAACGACGCCGCCATCTCGACTGACAGCGAGCGCCTTCAGCGAACTTGTTCCAACATCAATTCCAATGCAAAGTTCAGGTCGTTTCATGGGGCGCATTGAGGAAGAACGCATCCAACTGCGGTTGTGGATGCATATGGAAGTGGATGACCGTCAGCAATCGCGTCGACCACATCAGCGAGATCTCGTTTGGTTGGCGGTCCATAGGAAACCCCCAGTCCTTTATAACGATCGTCGATCCGACCTCGGTACATCACATTGTGATTTGCATCAAGAACGACAACAGATGGAATGATTCGCGCGCCAAGATTGCACGCAAACTTCTGAGTCGGGTCAATGACTGCTGGCAATGGCAACAAATACTCGCGTTGAAAAGTTCGGATGAAATCGACAGAAATGTCGTATTCGGAAAAAATCATGATCCATGAAATTCCTCGCGCTTCATCGCGAGCAGAAACCCTTGCAATTTCAGGGCAATATGAGCGGGAGATCGGGCATTCTGGCCCCGCGAAGAGATAGACCGTCGCACGTTTTCCTTTTGGAAGAGTCTGGCCTTCGATGTCGGTTGTTGGCAAATCGCTGGCGGGAATGATCCGCCGGGTCGAGCGTTCATCGACCGTTGGCGTTGAGGCACAGTTCGCCGCTGCAAGCAGCGTGGCCGTGAAGAACATTGCGGCGAGCGCACGCGTCAACATGCTGCAAAGGGTATCGCCCATGGCAATAAGAGGATGTGCAGGCGCACGGACTTTCACACGGCGATCTACTCTTGACATTGTGACCCCATCCGCACTTGACTGGTCGATTGTGATTGCATTTGTCGCCGTGCTGATTGGGACAGCGCTATATGCCAATCGTCTTGCGCGTGGGGTCTCAGGATTTCTCAGCGCAGATCGATGCGCGGGGCGATATCTGGTCACCGTCGCATACAACATGGCGCAAGTTGGAGTGATCACGCTTGTTTGGTATTTCCAACTTGGATATGACGTGGGATATACACAAATATGGTGGGGTTATTTTGAAGGTCCTTCGCTGATCTTGTTAGCAATCACGGGTTGGGTGATTTATCGATTCCGTGAAACGCGCGCAATGACCCTGGCGCAGTTCTTCGAGTTGCGATACTCGAAGAAATTTCGGGTGATGTCAGGAATTGTCGCTTTTGTCTCTGGCATCGTGAATTATGGGATTTTTCCAGGCGTGACGGCGCGTTTTTTTATGGCGCTCTGCGGCATGTCGGAACATTTCACGATCGCAGGCGAGACATTCGCAACATTTCCAGTCATCATGTTGATCTTGCTCAGTCTTGGACTCTTCATGATCTTTGCAGGCGGAATGGTGTCGATCATCATGACCGACTTTCTGCAAGGAGTTTTCTGTTTCGGTTCATTCGTTTTCATCTGCTTCTGGTTGCTTGCACAATTTCCATGGCATGTGTTGGAACGCGCGATGTTCTCTATGCCCGAAGGGACTTCCTTCATTGATCCATTCAACTTGAGCAAGGAAAAGAATTTCGATGTGCTGTACTGGGCGATCTCAGCATTCATTTTGTTCTATGCGGCACGCGCGTGGCAAGGCGATCAGGGATACAACTCTGCGCCGCTGAATGCTCACGAAGCGCGGATGGCGCAGATTCTCAATGGATGGCGTTATCGCGTACTGATGTTGGTGACAATCATCATTCCACTTGCTGTGCGAGCGTTTTTGACGCAGCCCGAATACGCGGATGCGGCAGCTCCGATCCACGCAGCATTGGAGCAAATGCCATCGGGCGCACTGCGCGCAGAAATGCGAACGCCACTGGCGATGGCATTGATGCTTCCCACTGGGATTCTGGGCCTTTTTATCGCAGCAATGTTGGGCGCAGCGGTTTCGACTGATGAGGCATATTTGCATTCGTGGGGATCGATTTTCATACAAGATGTCATTCTTCCATTTCGGCGAAAGCCGTTTGATCCCAAGACGCACATTTTGCTTTTGAAACTCGCAGCGCTTGGCGTGGCCATCTTCGCCTTCACTTTTTCGCTGCTGTATGAACCGACGCAGTACATCGCAATGTTTGCGGCACTCACGGCGAGTGTCTTTGTCGGTGGTGCCGGAGCGGCAATCATCGGAGGTTTGTATTGGAAGCGCGGATCGACTGAGGCTGCTTGGGCGGCGATGTTGACAGGAATGGGACTTGCGGCACTTGGAGTGATCGTGAATCAACTTCCAGAGGTTGGACTGCGAGAAACAATCGCAACTGGGGGGATAGCAACTCTTCCAGCTGAAGTTGCGCTTTGGTTGCGTACGACTTTCACTGGTCAGGAAATGAGCTTTATTGGAATGATTTCCGCATGCGTGATGTATGTCACTGTCAGTCTCTTAGGGCCGCGTACGGATTTTAATTTGCAGCGCATGCTCAACCGCGGTCCTTGGCGAGTTGAAGGCGATGCATCCATCGATGATGCTCCTCGAACACTGCTCGAAAAACTCGGAATTGACCGTCAATTCAAAGGTACTGATCGCGCCGTCACTCTTGTCACGCTTGCATGGCCACTGTTTTTTACGATCGTTTTCATTTTCGGAACGGCATACGCGCTTTGGCGACGAGAGTCCGGCGATCCGATTTCTGTTGCAACATGGAGTGAGTGGTGGTTCTGGTGGACATGGCTGATCTTGGGAACCAGCGTTGTCGTTGTTGTGTGGTTCACAACCGGTGGCGTGCGCGATCTGATTCGGATGGTGAGCCTGTTGCGTGCTCGTGCAGTCGATGTGCGTGATGATGGAACAGTGATCGATGGTGTGAACGCGGATGAAGTTGCGCGGCGTCAAGCATGAGGATCTTCCATGCGATCGATTGAATCAACTCTCTGCGGCGATGCGTGGCGATTGACGGCAAGCGATGGTCGTTCGTGGCCTGCTCACGTTCCGGGTTGTGCACATTTGGATTTGATGCGAGCGGGGGAGATCCCTGATCCAGATTCGCCTGGCGGAGAGGCCGCTCAAGAATGGATTGGTCGAACAGAGTTCAGATGGAGCCGTGAGATTTCGTTGACAGCACAAATGTTGGCGCACACGCATATTGAATTGGTCTTCGAGTCAATTGACACAGTTGCCGAAGTACGTTTGGATGGAAAAGTCATTCTTCGGACTGCGAACGAGTTTCATCCGCACCGCGTTGAAATAGGCTCATTTGCGCGAACTGGAGACCCGCTGCGAACAATGCTGCTCGAAGTTCTATGCGCTGGTCCTGTGAGCGAAGTGGAACGATTACAAACGCAACTTGGATCGCGCCCAGTCAACGGCGACTGGACGCCATATCCATTTCTTCGCAAGACAGCGTGTCAATTTGGTTGGGACTGGGGACCGCGTGTTGCATCAAGCGGCATCGTTGGCATCGTCATGCTGCACGCATGGACGGGTTTGCGGTTGGATTCGGTCCGTCCGCTGACACGATCGTGCACGAAGGACGAAGCGATTTTGGATGTCTTTGTCGATGCAGTATGCGATGGTGATCCATCAAGATATGAAGCGCGAATCGAAATCGAATCGCCGGATGGTCGCACCTTCGATGCCGTTGTGACTTTCAAGCGAAGCGCACGAGATCTTTCTGTCATCGCTCACGCTGTCATCATTGCGCCTCGGCCAATGCGTTGGTGGCCACGCGGATATGGCGCGCAGCACATCCACCGCATGCGAGTTGAATTGACGCAGCAAAGTGCCACTCTTTCCAGTTGGTCTGGACGAATCGGATTGCGTTGCATTGCGCTCGATACGACTCCAGAAGTTGATGGCACAAGATTTGCAATACGAGTGAACAATCAAGCGATTTGGTGCGCTGGTGCGAATTGGATTCCAGAAGGTCTCTTTCGATCGAACGAAACGAATGTTCGCGAGCGACTGCTGCAAGCATGTGAAGCAAACTTGGTCATGCTGCGTGTGTGGGGCGGTGGCGGATACGAATCGCAATCGTGGTACGAACTCTGTGATCAACTTGGCATTCTTGTATGGCAGGATTTCGCGTTTGCATGCGCGACATATCCCGAAGATGATCCCTTCCCAGCGCTTGTCGAAGCTGAAGCGCGATATCAAGTCGCGCGACTTTCTTCGCATCCATCAGTGGTCCTCTGGTGCGGCGGCAACGAAGACATTCTCGCGTGGCATTCATGGGGATTCCGTGATCGATTGCGTCCAGGACAAACTTGGGGCCGTCGGTATTGGTTGGAGATTCTTCCACGAATTTGCGCTGAAATTGATCCATCGCGACCGTATTGGCCTGAGAGTCCGTGGTCAGGATCGCTGGAACTTGATCCCAACGATACGAATCGCGGGGATCGTCACATCTGGGATGCGACGGCGAAAGTCGAAGGTCTGCGCTCGATCACTCCAAGATTCGCAAGCGAGTTTGGTCATCAATCTCCCCCTGCACTCAGGTCTCTTGCAAAGGCGTTGGACATCAATGAAGACACGCTCGCTTCGATGACCGCCGCCGATGGATGCGCGCTGATCACTGACCGTCAACGAGCGACAGGTGGCGACACGCCACAATACGGAGAATTTCTTTCAAGTCGATTCGACCCCGCTACGGATTTCGCGTCGTGGATTGTGCAGGCGCAGATTGTTCAAGCGAAGGCGATGCGAATTGCATATTTGTGGTATCGAACAAATCGTCCGCGATGTTCAGGCGCGCTCGTCTGGCAGATGAATGATGCGTGGACTGGACATTCATGGTCGCTCGTCGATTCGCAAGGGCGTGCGAAGCCCGCGTGGCATGCGGTACGCGAATCGTGCGCTCCGCGAATGTTGACGATTCATCAACGCAATGGTGCTTGGGTCGTCGATGCTGTCAACGATTCGCCGATTGCGTGGAAAAGTCGTGTGTGTTTATTGAAGTGCGCGAATATGGAGCGCGCAGATTTGTCGACCGATTTGCGCGAGTATTTTCTTGAAGGATTCACCGTCGAACCTTGGCAAACGATCACTGCTCTGCATATACCGCAGGAATTTCTTCCAGATGACAAGAGCATTTTGTTTGCGGAAGCGCCGACGGAATTTCGTGCCGACCCGATCGCAATTGCGTGGGCATCTGGAGCGCACGAACGAGATCTGCGCACTCCAACTGGAGAGAGTTTCATCCCCAAAGCGTCTATTGAGTGGAAGGAACGGCTTGGGTTTGATGGAAGCGCTCTTGCAAGCGCGACTGTTGTTGTGCATGCATTGTCGCCAATCGTTGATGCGCTTCTGGTGCCGCGCGGCGATTGGGTCAGCGTTACGCCGATGTTGATCTCATTGCCTCCCGGCGAGTCGCAGATTATTGAGATTGTTTGGCGAGCAGATTCTGCATCAAGCTCTTCTGAAAAACTTCGCACGAAAAATTATCGAGTTGATCTGTTTGCATCAGGTCGATCTGTCGCACTATTGAATTCATCCGACGCGACAGAAGAAATAAGGTGATGTTTTTCGAGAGTCGTTCTGCGACTGCATATGTTGTCGCCTGCTGATCATTCCGATCCGCATGGAGACCCATATGCAGCGCGCAGCACACAATTCAATTTCGCACTCAATTTTGCACACCGGAATCATGCTTGCACAAGCAAAGGATTCGCCAATGACAATTCAAGAGAAGTATGAGGCGAAGCGAAAGATGCGTCATGACGCGATCGATCGCTTTGTCGCCGATGCACTCGATCGTGGAGACTGCGCGGATCGCATGTATTGGACGCTGATTTATGACTTCGAACATGCAGCTATGACGACAAATTTGCAGCAACTTGAAGAAGCTGGAGTACGGCCGCAACCAGCGCAGACGCTCAACGACGAAGAACTGTCCACTTCGCTTTGGGAACTCATTTCAGGGTTGAGTGATCTGGGAATCTTTCTTGTGCACTCAAATCATCTGGCAGATCGAGCTTTATATGAAAGACTCGTCGATCATATTCTTGTCGAATCTGTTCGGGATCTTCCTCCAGATTCTGGCGTTCACGAATTTATCGATTTGATTGGCGGCGGCGGGCCGGTCGAACGCGAGATTTATCAGCGGTATTACGCTTCGGCAGAAGAGCGCGCGCAATTTGTGAAGGAGTATGGCTTCGAGATCACGCCAAATTCCCCACCGAGCGAGCGAGATCGAGATTTGCCAAAGCCCCAACATCCCCAGTCGAGCCAAGAAACTGAAGGATAATTTTATAAATTCCCATGAACCTAATCAGTTCCGGCAGCGTTTCAATATTGTCTTTTAAATATCCCCCAGAATGAAATCTCAAGCCCAACCGGCAATCAGTATCACTTCATAAAACGAAAACCAAAAAAAGAAAGAGCAAAAAAACTGACGGGTCGGTTCCCGCTGAGGTGAACCGACCCGTCATAGTTACCTTCGGTGTTTGTTGCGAAAAATCCCCGCGCCGATGGTCTGTACATACTGTAGAATTCATCTAGACAACTGCAAATGATCTCTATGAAATTCTCTACACTTGGCGCAAATGCCTCGATTATCAACCTTCATTTGCGGTCGAGTTGACACGCAAGTCATTGCAGCACAAACATCTCAAGAGGTGAAGCAACTTTGTTTGCGCTGCGCAAAAATTTACGACTCTGTCGCGATTCGAGCCATTCGAACCGTCGCTCTCATGGGATTTGTATTGTGCATATCCGTAGGTTGCGCGAGCGGTCCAAAGATCATCGTTCCAGAAACTGTGGTTGGTCGCTGGCGCGGGGTTGAAAGTGGGTCGTTGCTCGAATTCACCGAAACGGGAATTTTCGTTGTTGAATCAAAGGATGGCACCACACTCCTCGGGCGCTGTACTTTTCAAGGGACACGCGTCACTTTGAGATATCAGCTTGGCGCAGCGGTTTGCCCAGAAGAACCTGGGCAGTACACATTGGAGGTTGAAGGTTCGAATATGCGGACTGCCGATCCATCCGACTCGTGCTTTGATCGACGAACCATGATGGCGCAAGCTTGGATGCGCGAGGCGAAATGATCAGCAAGTGCCAGAGCACAAGATCAATCAGTCAGTTGGTTTTCATGCTGATGTTCTTCTTGGCTTCGGGAACTTCCAATCCATCGTTCGGTCAAACCGAAACTCCCCAATTATCTCCGCCCACTCCGAAGAAGTCGCCAACATCACTTGCTGAAAATAAAGTGAGCGATGAATTTCGATTGCTCTTTGGCGAGGCCGGCGAGACAAGTGTGGCTTCCATTTCGCTCGGCAAATCTGAAGTCTCAAAGATTGTTCTCGAATGCGCAGATCGAGTTGATGCTGATGCACGCGCATTCCTTTCGACTTGGTCCGTGAAACAGAATCCCACAGAACCAACGAAACAACCGAAGCCCGATCACCGCTCATCAAAGGCTGCTCCTCTCCCTTCAAAATCGAAGGAGGCGCTTGCGATTCTGGTCCAATCCACGGCGACATTTCAGTTGGCTCGTATCATCAATTCCGCAGCACAGGCAGAGCAAATGTCCGTTGCGCAGGAATTCCTTGCGCACCCAAAATTTGCCCGCACATTGGCTCTGTTGATTGAGCCTGAAGCCGAAGATCTGGCAAAAATGTTGCGGGTTGCGCGCTTGTTGATTGTTGAGCGAAGTGAAATCGTTGAGCGTTTACCCGAGTTGGCCGCAGCGATTGCAGTTGTTGATGATGCGCCAGTTGTAATGCAGATCAATGAAAATCTTGCGCAAGGTTGTGGACCACTTCCGACTTTTGATCACTTCGTAGCAAGCGAAAAGAAAATGCTCTTCGGGCTGAAAAATATTGCGCCTGAACTCTTGATCTATATGGTTGATATCGCCGCCCCACAAAACGAAATGGAGTGGGCGCTTCGAACGTATGCAGGCAACCGCGCAGTTGGCGAGCTCTACGACAAAATTGAATACGATTTCGATCATCTGGAAAAAGGTCGCCCGAAGAAAGTTTCTGTCGCAGGTTGGAATCTTCAAAATATTTTGCGTTACGGTGGTGTCTGTGCAGATCAGGCGTATTTCGCCACGATAGTTGGAAAATCAATAGGTGTTCCATGTGTCTTTACGACTGCGACCGACGGTGTGCTCTCGCATGCGTGGATTGGATTCGTCGGCAAATCTGGGAATCGACCAATGTGGATTGAAGTGGGGCGATATGGTGGCTATCAAAGCGTGGAAGGGTTCATTCGCGATCCGCAGACTGGCAATTTAATTTCCAATACTCAAATGCCCATGTTGCTCACATATGGGATGGAGCCGCTGTCGGATCGTCTCTCGTCTGCCGGATTGAGAATCGCCGCAGGTCGATTGCTGCGAGGATCGGTTGATTCCAAGGCGGACCCCAAGGTCGCAACGCCACCTTCATCAGAAACCATCGAGCAAGTTCTCGCGTTGATTCATGTTGCTGTCGAAGCGTGCTTGACCGATGCGCGATCGTGGGAAGTCGTCGCTCTTGCGGCAAAGAGTGGTGTAATGACCACGCAAC
>Ga0214919_10008907_pt1 | contig 13064 bp, 10 predicted proteins | sample LL1503_MetaG_FD_177994 | JGI IMG/M metagenome (GOLD analysis project Ga0214919, IMG submission 177994) | Freshwater microbial communities from Lake Lanier, Atlanta, Georgia, United States - LL-1503 | ecosystem: Environmental > Aquatic > Freshwater > Lake | place: USA: Georgia | collected...
CATCCGATGGTGTCATTTATAATCGATCGACGGTTCAGAGTATGCTTGCCGCAACTGGTCGTACAAGAACTGGTACGGGAGTTGTTCAAAATTTTCAAACGATTCAACAATTACAACGCACAAACCCTGCCAAAGCACAACAATTAAAGCAAATTAAAAGAAAATCTTTACAAAAGCAACAGCAACAGCATCAAACTTAGTTTAGAAAAATTTGAAAAACGATCCAATTTGGTAGAGGATGATAGCAATCGGTACAATCAAAATAAACGATGTATCGAGAAGATTAAATTTAATGGTAGCAAGTTCTTTGGTGTTCATTTTTACCATGTTTAAAAATTTTTGTGACGAGTATATCAATTTTTAATTTCGTCTTGTAAAATTAAAAAATGATTTTGTCATCAAAATTCTTTGATTAAAAAAACAAAAATGGAGGATTCTAATGTAACAATTTTGTCAAAAGAGGGTGATTCCTTTACAATCACACGCCAGCAAGCAGAACTTTCGGAGCTTTTAAAACCATTTATTGCTGAAGGTAGCGGAGACGAGCCAGTGCCAGTACCTGATGTTTCATCAAAAGTAATAAAGTATATCATACAATTTATGGAAAATTATGTTGCGGACCCTATGAAAGATATTGAAAAACCATTGAAAAGTACCATTATGAAAGAGGTTGTGCAAGAATGGTATGCCGAGTTTGTGGAGGGTGCGGATAAAGATATGTTTGAATTAATTTTGGGGGCAAATTTTATGGATATCAAGCCGTTGCTTGAACTCACATGTGCCTACACGGCGAGCAAAATCAAGGGAAAGTCACCTGAGGAGATTCGCAAAATTTTTGATGTAACGAATGACTTTACTCCAGAGGAGGAGGCGCAGATACGCGAAGAAAATAAATGGTGTGAGGAATATTAAATTGTGCAAGGAATCAACGATGAAAAAAATAAACTTTTATTTTTTATAAATGAGAATTGATTATTCCGATGAAATTGATATCATTTATAATCAAGAGTCTACATCATCTTGTACTAGTAATAGTTTAGCAACTATATTGGGTTTTTATTTAAAAAAACAAGGTCTTTATTACTACCCTTTGAGTAGATTATATATCTATTATAATACTCGTATGCTAATGAATACAGTTAATAGTGATAATGGTAGTAATGCTGTAAAAGCTTTAGAGGCAATTAAAAAATATGGTGTATGTCCAGAAAATATGTGGTCGTTATCCAATGATAAAGTGGTTCAAAAGCCTTCTGAAGAATGTTACGAATTTGCTAAAAAATTTCCCGTGGATTTAAATTATGAAACATTTAGAATATCAGAACAGAAAGATTGGGTTGAAACTTGCATGAAGTATTTGTGTAATGGTATTTTATTATTTTGTGAAATGAGGAGATTTAAAGAACAAAAAATATTCCGGAACTATGTAGATTCGATTCCTGATAATTTTGTAAATGTTTTTTATCATGCCATCGTAATGATTGGAATTAATGAGGAAGAAAGATATGCAATATTTGTAAATTCACATGGATATGAATCTTTCATATTCCGAATGTCATTTGAACAAATTGAAAGAATTAACCCCATCCAAGATGTAATTTATGTAATAAATTGTAAATTTATCAATAATCAAATTTTTAACCAGGATAAATTAAATGCTATTTTGAAATATCAAAATTCAGAGTGTATCTATCAAGCAAATGTACATGATACTACATCAGTAATTTTTCATAAAGTTTATGATCATATAATTATTGGTTCCGGTATTACAGGTAAATATTTAGCATATAAATTACAAAATGAATATCCAAACGAATCTATTCTAATTGTTTCAAATGATACAAAAGATTTTAAATTTACCAATACCACTGTATATGTAAGTGATATTTTTGATAATTTAATTTGCTCATCAGCATCCAATTATTATGATATACCCGAAACAATTACTTACCAATTATTAAAGGATCTAAATATTGATAAAAACGAACCAGAAATAAATTATTCTGTCCAATACAATAAAGAAACACGTGATCATGAAATTTTTAAAAAAATATACAAAATTTTATTTGAAAAGATGGGTATTAATGTTCTCGATGACTATAATTTTATGTCAACTTTAATAAAATTATTTCAAACGAAAAGTTTAGGCAACATTTATTATGAAACATTTCTTGAATTAAATGGAATCAATCAAAATGAAATAGAATATATAAATTATCATTTACGCAGAAATGAAAAACATAATACAAGTTATGCTTTATATTACTTTATTTTAAGACTATTTGGTTCAACGACTTTAAAGAAAAGAAAAATTAAAAATGCTATTATTCCGTTATTAGAACATTTTATCAAAGATTTTGATGAATTTCAGCTTGGAGATTTTTTATATCAAGATGAGTATCATAATCAAGTTTGTTTATATGATGTTTATGCATTAAAATATGATACAAACTATGTTCAAATATCGAAAAACAATACATCGTCATCAATAAAGATTAACTGCAAAAACATATATATATGTAATTTAGATACAATTAGAAATCAAAATAAATTAATGACCATAAACAACTATAATGTTAATATATATCTATATTCCAAAAATACTATTTTAACTTTTAAACCTTTTTTACATGAAATTTGGGGAACGGTTAATTTTATATCTGATTTTGTTATCAATTGTTTAGACGTTAATATAGACTTTTTTAATAAAATAAAAATTTTTATGCCTATTGATATTTTGAGTAATGTTTTCTATCCAATAAATATAAGTAAAAATGTTTGCAATCTAATTAATGATAATATACCTATTTCTAATTTAAAATTGGAAGGTTGGGTAGTGTATCATTATCCATATAAGATTAAGCTTCAACAAATTTTACAAAATGATGAGAATTCCTTAATGAACCGAATGATGGAACAATTAAATTGTAATGGTTTTGAACATCATTTGAATACAAATTATTCACCCTACCCTCTAAATATTGATGGAAGTTTTTTAATGGTTGATATTTTAATTAAAAACTTTCCAAAACTGGGAATAATATTTGATCCACACTATAATGCCAATGAAGAAATGAATGAAATTGTTGGATTCAATAAATTATATTTATCTTTAAATAATTTTGCAGACTTGGATAATTTTATAGATCTTGTTGATGTTATAATAGTAACAGGAACAACAAATAATAATTTTATAAAAAAATTTTTGCCAATAGTTCAAGAGAAAAATGTTCCTACATTTTTTATTTGTTTTGGTTTTGAATTTCTAATTAGTAATGAGCTTCCTATGATAAAATTTATAAATTGTGATGCTAAAAATTATTATTGTAACTTGAAACAATGTGAATACGGAATATTATCACAAATTTGTAATAAACAAACTTTTCAAGATCTTTCTATAGGTATAAAACCTGATTTTGAATTATTTAAAGAGTCGGATTATAAGATTATTAGTCTTTTTAATGATCGTAATGATAACGAATATATTGCATGTATTGAAAGTCGTGAATACCCAATATTTGGAACATCTTGGAATCCATTTTTAAACAAAACACAAAACTATTTATTTAATTTAAATTTTTTAAAAAATGTCATTCCAAAATAAATCAGTTATAAAAATAACACGGTTTAGAATACTTTCTTAATTGACTATAACTTCGTGGATTTTTATTACAATCTAATTCATGCATTCTTGCTTGGGGGCTAGTTGCAACTGCAACAGCAACTGATGGGTCTGCAGCTGGATCTGCAACTGCCACTGCCACTGATGGATCTTCTTTATGCATATGCTCACTATTCATAAAATAATAATTTACATCTTTATACTCGTGATTATACATTTCATATTGTTTGGTTGTACAAAACATTCTAGTATTTTGTACCTTGATGAACTCCTCATTCCTGATGGCAGAGAATTTAAGATCCTCAATCGATATACCTCCTGCATTTGCAAGTAAAAAGTTTTCAAAAGTTGGTTGATAAATCGTAATATTATCCTTATTAAAGAAGTAATATAAATAGTCATTTGGACAGCAAGGATCAGGTGGTGGTAGTGGTCCTCCGATTGGATAAGTATCCCATTTCTCGGCTTTAGGATCCGAAGTATAAATAATGGGCAAATGGAAGGTAATGATGGTATTGTCGGTATTCAAGAATTGAGTATTACCCAAATTGACTTGTGTTGGTAAATAAATATTATTAAACGCCATGATAAAAGTAGGACCAGTAGAAGGAACCGGGAAATCACAAGTGTTGGAAATATTAATCATAGTTTGTAATGGTACATATCCCCAAACAGGATCGGTTTGAAGATAAGGAGCTTGATATTGTAATTCAAACGAATAATTCACTTTCCATTGATTTGGTTTAGAAGCATCTTCAGGTTCCAGGAAATAATTATTAAGACCACCAATTACCAATTGGTTACCAGTTACAATGAAAGGACTGTAGTTTGTAAAGGGATAAAGATTCACTGATTGAAGACCATAGCGATTGTAAAGCATGTATGGTTTTTTATCAATAAGACCAACAAGAGTTCCATTGTTATAATCAAAATGAGTAGTATTTTGTACAATCAAGTATTCATTAACCATGTCTAAGATTCCAGCATATATAAAACGATAATATTGGTCACCTTCGACCTGAACGAAGCAAAAAACAATTTTATCGTATAATACATAGGCTTTAATATTTTCATTAAACATGTTTTGAATCTTGTTTTTAGTTCCTACTAACTGATCAATAAATGGTACTGAAAACTTGAATTGAAAACTCTTGTCCTTGTACTTTAGGATAACAATACTTCTATAATTTACAATCAATCCTGGAATCACATTGAATGTATTGTAGTTGGCGGTAAGTACATTGTGTTCTGTCATATTGACAGACCAAAATTTCAAACTACCGTCAATATCTGATTGTACCAACATGTAGGAAGCTGCAGCCCAACGAATTGGGAAGATTGTGAATAAAGAGGGTTTGCCTGTAATCGAGTTACTATCTAAAATTATGTCCTGGTATACAGGAAGCTTCAATGTCTCTAAACCAGAAATCATGGAGTAGATGGTTGAAGTGCAAATGGTTGTATAAGCGTTTGGGACACATGGAGTTGTCATTGTTCTACTTTTAAAAAAATAAAAAATTTTTAAAAATATACTTAAATTTGAGAACATTATTGATGGAAAGGATAATTATAAACACATTGCAATAACTACTAAAACAAATGAATGTAACATCTGCACAAAATTCACAATGGAATAATATTTATACAATTCAACAATTGGCAAAAACACTTAAAAATTCTCTACATCTATCTCCTCGTCATCCAATCCAAATTCTAGTGGATCTTCTTGATCACGAACTTCATCTTCCTCTTGAACGTCTTCTTGTTCCTCCTCACAATCCTCCAAAACTGTAATGTTATGAGTTCCAAGCTCCAACTGTCGAATAAAATCATCCACATCCGCTTCTGTCAAAAGTTGTTGGACCTTGTCTACAATCGCAACAACTTGTTTGTCTAGTTGTTCCACCTTGGAAACCTTTGTATTCCAATAAGTAGGAGCCTCGCACATTTTACCTATTCCAGCCTTTCCGTAAGGAACAATAGACATATCCAAATAAGGATTTACATAATCCTCATCCCATTCCAATAGATTGACTTTTTCACCGTTGTAAAAAATTACAGAATAAATATCCAAATTGCGCATTTCTAAACCTTCTAGCGATACAGGTCTAGGGAGCGCAAAAGACAACGGTAATTGATGATTCAAAAATGAACAAACAAAGTTATGAAAACTATTATACCAAATTTGGTCAATCTTTTGGCCATCTTCTACTGAATACAAAAAGTATTCTGGGAAGACGATTTCCAAAGGAGCTTCCAAAATTTTATCCCAAGCCAAGAGGCATTCAGAGAGCTTTCCTCCAAAAGAACGGTGTAGAACCGCGCAAGGTTCGCGCTTAATTCTTCCGTAGAGATGATAAAATTTTTGCAAGTATTCATAAAGCGTCCAATTTTGAGAAAACCCTAGCATATTAAAAACCTTGGAAAGATTTGTTTGAGGATCGAGGATAGATTCCAAGGCGAGCAAAAGTTTCTTTTTCAAAAGCAATTGAAACGATTCAGCATTCTCTAATTGTGAGATTTTTAAATGTCTCAGAGAATCAATATCAATGGGTTTGGGTTTTTGCTTCCACGCCTTCTCCGCTGCAAAAAGCTTTTCGTTTTGAAGCTTCCACTTTCCATTCGAAACACTATATATAATTTTGAATCGATGACCCGATGCGTTGTAAAATACTTCTCCCTCTTGCCGTCCACCCTTTTCTATATAATCTTGATAAAAAAGTAGAGATGGTTCATAGTACCCCTTTTTAATTTCCTTTCCATAGTACATACGATTGATAGTAGAATCCTGTTGCTGAATTAATAGAGACTCGAAATTACACCAGGGACGCATAATCGAAATATAGTAATGGTCCCTTTTGCGGGCCGTAAATCCTTTTGTAAAAGTTCTAATCATTCGTTTGTAATCCAGCAACTTTGGCTCACTATCCAACGACTCCATATATAAAAGTCGCCTTTTGTTGTCATATTGCTTGACAAGGTCTTCAAAGCTAACAGCAGACTTGTCCAATCGCTCTCGAATTTCTTCATAGGATTCCAATGTGAGATATTTTGCATTACAAAGTTGACGTTCATTGGCCAAGAAGGAAAAAATTTTACCCAACTGATGTGCTTTTTCTTCGCGCGAAAGCTTCTTGTCCAAGTAAATGGAATCCAAGGGTTGATATTTGTAAAAGTTGCAAAAAGAAAATACGCTTTTCTCTGCAGTTGGCTCAAATTGGCAAGTCTTGAAAGACTTTACATATATTGAAACTGGTATTTTAATCATTAAAAAATCATCCAGAATGAATCTGAACAAAATGCTGGGATAAAATTTGATATCATTTTGAATCGGCTCCTCTGCTTTAAGAATTGCATTATAAAAATCCTCGGCTTTGTTTCCAATAACTTGAGTCTTGAAAAGGTAGGAGAAAAACCTCCTATAAAATTCAGGTTCCGTATTGCCGTCCAAATGATGTTTTTTAACCAGATCCATGGATGTTTTTGTTACTTGAGGATCCAAAAAATCTTTTTCTTCTTCAGTTTTTATATTGGATTTGTTCACTTTGGAAGGCATAATATCTGTATGTTAATTTGAAGGTATAAAAAACAATTTAAGATAAATAAAAAATGATTTGAAAAAAAAAATAATGAAATGGAAATAAAAATGAGCCATCTTCATTCGTTTTTACATGCAAATCGAACAGATAATAAACCTTCCCATATATCCATGATTAATCCGAAAGGAAAATTTCTACTAAAAGATGAAGATCTAAAGTCATTTTGGAAGTTATATAATCAATTTGACCAACCAAAAGGGATTGGTGAAATGCCGACTTCCCCAATTTTGCCAGTTGTCGTAGACGTCGACTTGAAAAAAGAAATTCCTGGAAATAATCAATTTTTAGAAAAACGCGTTCTTTACAGCATTGACAATGTTCAAATGATTGTAAGTATCTATCAAAAAGTGCTTCGAGAAATTATTCAAGATCTCGAGGAAGAACACCTTCTCTGTTTTTTACTAGAGAAGAAAGCCTATCTTTGTCAAAATAAGGACAAAACTTTTCTAAAAAACGGTTTCCATTTACATTTTCCCTATATATTTTTGAACAAGGCAGTTCATGAAAATGATTTGATTCCTCGCATCTATTTGGAATTGAAAAAGTTGAAAGCCACTGAACTTCCTCAGGTTCCATCTGCTGAAAAATGTATTGACAGAGCCTATGTCAAAAATGCGTGGCTTCTTTATGGAAGTCAAAAAGAAGGTAATGAACCTTATCTAGTCACTTGTGCATTTAATAACAAGTGTCAAATGTTGGAAGATTGGCACAATTCATTGGAAAATTATCTGCTATTTGATGTCAAGGAAGAAAAGATTCCGATTGATGTTATCCAAATCGATCAGTATTTACCACAAATTTTTAGCATTATGCTTACTCATCGAAATGATTATGTTTATGATATTAAGAGTGATTTGCCTCCAATTTCTTCCTCTGCAGCTGCTAAAAACATTACAAAAATGAAGAAAATCGTGTATCCAGAGAATATCGAAGATACTGCTAAACTTGTTGAGCAATTGCTGGCCTGCTTGTCCGACGATCGTGCGGATGACCATAATGAATGGATGCGAATTGGTTGGATTTTGTTTAATATTTTTCACGGAGGTCAAGAAGGTTTTGACAAATGGATCGAATTTTCTAAACGATCTGAAAAGTTTGAGCAAACTGTTTGTGAGTATGAATGGAACAAAATGCACAAGAAAGATTTGACCATTGGCTCACTAAAATACATTGCCAAAGAAGATAATTTGGAAATGTACAAGAAAGCCATCGCAGACCACACGGCACCACTTTTGGACAAGTGTTTAAAGCTTGATGGAACGCATAATGATTTGGCAAATGTTCTTTTTCAAAAATATGAATCAGAGTTTGTTTGTGCTTCGCTCAGTTACAAGACTTGGTTTGAATTTAATGATCATATTTGGGAAAAGATTGACGACGGATTTTCACTCCGAAGTAAAATTTCAACAGAGCTTGTTGACCAATACGAAGCGATCTGGAAAGATTTGGTGACAAAATACAGAGCTGCAGAAGACGAGGAAGCGGCAACACTTGGCAAGAGATTGAAAAGTGTACAGCGGCTTGTAAGCAATTTGAAGTCGGCGCCTTTCAAAACACATATAATGAAGGAGGCGATGGAAGTTTTTTACAGTCCCAAATTTCTCAACAAGTTGGATACAAATCCTTATTTGATTGCTTTTTCAAATGGGATTTATGACTTGCAAAACCATGTATTCCGTGATGGTCGTCCCAATGATTATATAAGTCTTAAAATGACTATTGCATATGTAGAAAAGTATGTACACAATTCCAAAGAGATTACAGAGCTGCACAGCTTTTTTGAAAAGATTTTCCCCGATGCCGAGTTGCGTGAATACTTTTTAGACTCTGTAGCGGAAATTTTTATTGGTGGAAATTTCAACAAGGTTATTCAATTTTGGACGGGTGAAGGAGACAATGGAAAATCCATTACTCAAAGTATTTTTGAGCAAATGTTTGGACCATACAGCGTCAAGCTTCCAACTTCTCTAATTACGGGTAAGCGAACTCAATCAAGTGCAGCTTGTCCAGAGTTGGTTCGTGCGGGTAGTGGTGTCCGCTTTGCAACATTACAGGAACCTGATAAAAAGGATGTATTGAATATTGGTATATTGAAGGAATTATCGGGTAATGATACTTTTTATGCTCGTGGTTTGTATAAAGAAGGTCAAGAAATAACACCACAATTCAAGATTGTGCTCATTTGTAATGATCCTCCTCAGGCGACTTATAGTGACAAGGCGTTTTGGAATCGTATCAAACTTATTCCGTTTGAATCGACATTTACGAATGATGCACCTGAAACTTTTGAGGAACAATTGCTTCAAAAGCGATTTCCCAAGGATGAGCAATTCAAGGATAAAATTCCTCGAATGTTGGAGCCACTAGCTTGGTTTTTGCTCAATCGCCTCAAGACAAAACCAAAGACGAAGAAGGAGCCTTTGAAAGTTACACTGGCGACCAATAACTACAAAAAGAAGAATGATGTTTTTAAACAATTCATGGATGAATATGTCGAAGAACGGGAAGGTAAATTTTGTAGCCATATTGAAATGTATTCAACCTTTCGCGATTGGCAAAAAGAATCTTGTCCAAATAATGCTTGTCCAGACAAGAATGAGTTTATGGATTATTTTACCAAACTTTGGGGATCGTGTGAGAAAGGAGTGTGGAAGAATAAATATTTACGAGGACCTATGGATACTTTTTAAATTAAAAGTTTTTTTTGTATAATAAAAATGTCAAAAAAAGTAACTTTTGATACAAGCTTACCTCAAGATAAACCGGTACAAACTCGTGACATGAGTGGGAAGGCACATCCTATGAGTGCACAAGATCAAAAACATTATTATACAATCCCACAAGAAAATAGAATGAAACAACAAGCTAGATTGGCACAAAGCATAATTAAAGATAGTTTTAAGCAAATATTATTGCTGGAATATTCTCCTGAACAAATTTCCCAAATAATGAAAAATTTGGATCAAAAAGTTGAGAAACTTGTTTTACAACAGCAACAAAAAGTTGGAACTTTAAAACGACATCAAGCCAGAAAGTATTTTTTGGAAGTTGTTGTTGATCAAGAAATAGACCGCCTAAGTTTTGGACAAAATACTAGTTTATTACCGAATAAACCGCGTCGTGGATCCCAACAACAACAAACTGCAACCTTGATAAATATTAAAAATATTCGTAACCAAGCAACCCCGGTTCCTTTTGAATCAACAGATACTTATGGACAAATCAAAGTAAAATATGGAGGTATACACGGAATTGATCCAAGTAGAATTAAATTGATATGTAATGGTAAAATATATAAAGATACAGAAGTTGTAAATCCCTCTTTAAATATTATCGCACTTGTAAAATTATAATTCCAAGAAACAAAAAAGCAATTTTTGGGTCAATATAAAAACTGATTGATTTATTTTATCATCAGACAAATGCAAAAAAATGAAAGTCTTTATTATATTATTTTTGAATATATTGTTACAATGCCATGCTGAAAATGGGATTATAACATTTTACTCCAACTTGAACAATGCTTGTCAATATGATGAAAATTTATACAATAATTTTCTCAAAGTGGCAATTAGTGGAGAACATTGGGATAATAGTTTAGCATGCGGTACATGTTTAACAATTACAGGCAAAGGATCAGGAATTGGTACAACCCCTTTTACCAATTTTTACAATGCAATTGTAACTAATTTATGTTCAGAATGTGAACCACATCATTATGATCTTTTGATGGATGGAAATGGTATTTGGGATATGGAATACCAAATTGTGCCTTGTCAGCACGATAATCAAATTCAGTATCGCACAGTTAGTGATAATCCATTTTATTTTAAAATTCAAATTATCAATACTGCTGTTCCTGTCAAATCGTTGATTGTTAATGGAGATGATTGTCAAAAAACTTTTGATAACTTTTGGGTTTTTAATAAATTGATTCGTTATCCAGTCAATATTCAATTTGCACTCCAGGATGGTACAACTTTTTTCAAGGAAAATATTTTACCAAGTGATATATTTAGCAACTTTTTGTATTAATTTAAAGCCTTGATATGATTTTTCTAAATTTTTATAAATTCCTATTTATAAAAATGCAAAAGTCTTTTTCATTCTTGTTTGTTTTATTTATTATTTTTATCATGATTTTGAACAAGTCGGAATCCTATCAATTTGATATTTTTCACATTTTTCATTCCTTGAAACCTAAAGTTAAAAAGTTTTGGACCAATTTTGAATTATTTGTGGACAATGTTCAAAAAGAATTGCCAAAACTTGAAAAAGTGTGGAATGATACAATAGAATCAATTGAATCAAATCAGTTATTCAATAATGATTTTAATCAAAAGTCGGAAACTAATTCTTGAAAAGCCATATTTGTCTCTTGGGAGCAGCATAATCTACGACAACACTACCTCCAATATAGCTAGAAAAAATACCGGTTGCTGTTTGAATTGGATAGCTCAAAGATTTTTTTTCTGTTTTTGCGGGGTCAGTTGGATCGATAGCACTGTCTTGATACAAATTTGTAAAAGTAATGGTGCCAATATTATTGCCTTCACCATCGGTTACAGTAATTGTACCTTGATCATATTTTAAACTGCTCGACAAAACTGTTGTTGTCCAAATAATGTAACCTTTAAAGGGTTCTTGATAAAAATTCGAAGATAATGGAATAAAAGATTGGGAAACTGCATTCGTGTTTTCAGAAGTTGGTAACAAGGTAAAATCAGCCTTTCCAACCGTATCTGTAATTGTATACGATAAACAAAGAGTCATATCTAAAACTAGACAACAATTTATTCTCAAAATCAAATCCATAATCTCCAAGAATAGTCAAAAATATTGTCCAATCTTTTTTTTTGCTCCTTCATCGTTTCAAATATTTCTTTACAGTGTGCTTTGTCCTCATTTTCTTTTTTAAAGCATTCTCGAATCATCAAATTTCTTTCAGATAAACTCTTTTTAAGAGGAGGTCTTTCGCTCATTTAATAAAATTAAATACATTTATTTTAAATAATCTGGTGAAATTAATAAAAAAAAAATTAGATTTATAGAAATATGAATTGCAATATTTTTGAAGAGTTTTCAAACCCTCTCTATGAACGATTAACTGCTATTGAATCTATTCTAAAAGAATTGCTACAAACTACAAATCCAACTTGTTCAAATAGTATATTAAATTCATCTGAAATACAATCATTACTTGAAACAGCATCCGAAAGTCATAAAGGTGGATTTTTTTATGGGCAAGGAGAAAACATTGCTTCACCAAATTTTCAAGCTACTGGATTGGCAAATTCGGACGGTCAATCATTTACAACTCAAACTTTGTATTCTTGGGGATCTTTGGGTAAATTTTTAACATTACTTGTGTTGACAAAAATGATGGAAGAAGGTTTAATCACCTCAAACACAACTTTAAATTCAATCGATCCGAACTTATATTCTGGAACTGGTTCTTATTTTACAAGCATTAATGTAACAAATCAAGCTGCTTTTCCATTTACTCCTTCTAGCTACACTTATTCAACAAGCACATTTGAATGGTCAACACTGACCATCGGGGACTTACTTCGATTTAATTTTGGTTTAGCCAATGATATATTCTTTTTACCTGCTTTAAATCTTGTTTATTTTGACCCAGCATCTCGAGCAGCAATATTAACTGAAAGTTCAGTTCAAGGCTTAGGGATGATGATACAATTTGGAATTTCCTATTCGGCATTAGTTGCAGGAAACCCTATAACACCCGGGTGTCAAATATATAATGGCGCATCCTACAGAGATATAGCACCTATTGCAGTTGAAACTTATGTTAATCTTGTAAAAAATAATGTATTATCATT
>Ga0214919_10008908_pt1 | contig 13063 bp, 11 predicted proteins | sample LL1503_MetaG_FD_177994 | JGI IMG/M metagenome (GOLD analysis project Ga0214919, IMG submission 177994) | Freshwater microbial communities from Lake Lanier, Atlanta, Georgia, United States - LL-1503 | ecosystem: Environmental > Aquatic > Freshwater > Lake | place: USA: Georgia | collected...
ATCTATCAAATCATTTCAAACACAAAATAAGGCAGATGAAAAAGACCTATGGCTATATGTCAACCAAGATCAAACCTATCATATTTTTGAAGGCGACGAAGTATCGGGGCATGATAGTGTTGGATGCACTATTTTTTGCGGGGACAAATCGGTAGAGCGCATATTTTGGTGCGGGTCTATTTTAAGTACCTCGGATGCGTGTGTCCAAAAGGAATACACCCCCACAATTGTTCAAGTGGCTGCCGGCGTGTTATCGGGCCTGTCCGCAATATTAAGTCCAGGAAACAAGTACAAAGGATGGGTAGAACCTACCGATTTGGATACGCGTGACATACTAGAAAAAAGTGTTCCATTATTGGGTAAATTTCTTTTTATGGAAATACCTGCGAGCGAATTTAAAGGACCTATCGAGTATAAAGAACTGTAGCCCCTTTTTCAAAAAATAGGAGAAAGCTGTACCAAAAATTGTTGACTACCGTTATTTTTTGCATCTTGGGCATCTTGGATGATCTTCATTTTTCAGCCATCTTTTCACACACCCGACATGTCCAATTGTATGCTGACACTTTCCACAAAACACCAATTTAAAAGTCAACCGTTGGTTGCACAACAAGCAAAATTGGCGCGTGCCTTCTTCAATATTGTGTATAATATAATGCGGTTTCACTGCGATTTTGTCTGGCGTGTTTTCATTTTCAGGATCAGATAATTCCAAATAATCAGGTTCGCAACAAAAGCAATCCATTTTAATTAAAAAATATCTAATTAAATACATTTTTAAGCATTGTTTTTACAAGATGCCTTGTTCTCGTAATTTGCGTTGTAAATAAGTGCGCACGTCACGCTCCTTGACATGGTACGGTATTTCAATCAATCGAATGCCATGTTGACGGCATTTGTGTGCTTTCATTTGATCGCGTTGTTGTTGTTCTTGAAAATGTTGTTGGGTTAAATGAAATTTGGGACTAAATTTATAATGCTGAACACCTTGTATTTCTACAGCTAAATTTAATTCTTTACAAAATAAATCAATCTCCAAATTACGTCCCGTCGCTTCATTCTTTAAAAAATCGGGGCGAATTTTATAAAATGGAAGCTGAAACATATCCTCCAAATGGTACTTTGCGGCAAGTTCAAGCTTGCTATCACGCACAGTATGTTGCCTGTAATTCATAAACGGATCTCGTGGAAGTGGGCCAAATGAAATGGTTTTTGCGCCAAAATAAGAAGGCGATAATCCGTCTGAATAAGTGCCTTGTTTATTTGTAAACAAGTTGTACAAAAACAATACAACAATCACGATGCCTGCAAGGATAGCTAAACCTTCCAATCCGTATTCTTCCCAATACCTATTAAATTTTTCAAACATCTATGTTTTATTTTAGTTTTATTTTAGTTATAAAATTGAAATAAATTTAAAATAAATTAAATTAAACAAAAAATATGCTTGACCTTGTTCCCCCTGATTTGGTATATAACATCTGTTCTTTTTTATTACCTCGTGATATCGTTCGCGTTCGCACGCTTTCAAGTCAATACGCCATCATTGTAAAAACGTATCTTCAGCGAAACAAGCACACAACATTTTTATTTAACTTAATTTGTCCTCTCTGTAGCAATGATTGGATTAGCAATCGTTTCATTCCTCCAAGAGACTTTTTAGATATCGATGAGGATATGCACTATTTCGAGACAAACGAGCGATTGAAATACGTGTCAACCCTTTTTAATATGCCCGTAAAACGTGATCATCTTTTATGCGAGGAATGCGAAGACACATTGCAAGAAACGCCTTTTTTAGCACACTATAAACTGCCTTCCGGATATCAAGTGTATATTGACTATTTCAGCGAATATCCATGGGCATTGCTCATTAAAAATAATGGGCGTGATATTGTATGGAATCAATATAATTGTATTGCAGACCAAAATCAAATAGAAAGATCCACACAGGCGTTTGAAAATCAAGACGGTGAGATGGAGATGGAGATGGAGATGGAGATGGAGAACCAGTATTATGGATACAGATACGGCGATGAAGACGACGAAGACGACGACACATATTAGGCCCTTGTTTAATTTCAAAAAGCGGTTCTTTTTTATTATAACTAATAAAAAAGATGGCAAACATTTATTGTGGTTCAAATCGCTTAAACTCGCAATTGGTTGCCGGAACAAAAACTATTGGGACGCGTTATCAATGTTTACGCAAAGGCATTGGTCAAGGTCTTAACATGCCTGTTGACCCAAGTTATAACGGGCCATACCAACCAATTGACCCTCGCCAATTTTATTGCGGAGATGACGCCATTTTACCTGCAGGATACGATGCAAATGGAACAATACAACAGTGTTTAAGCAAAGGGATTGGCATCGGCCGTCGTCAGTTGGCCCAGCAAGCGATTGCAAACGGGTCAACTTGGAAAAAATATATAAAATTTACCCCGTTTATTGGCTTTCTAGTGCTTCACTCTATTTTTATCCTAACAGTTATATACACAAAACCTTCTTTTTTTACAAAAGAAGTAAAAGGCATTCGGGAAATTGACTGGGTTATTTTTTCTCCTTATATTGCAATATTTTCACTTGTATGTGGCATCGTTATGTACAAACTACACTCTTATTTATAAGGAGATACTTTGTTTTTTGGAAAAGTTTGATTTTGTATATGTTTGGGTTGCGCCTCTCCAGAAGGAATTAATGCTCTCATATCAATATAACACTGTCTTTTGAAATCTTCATTGTCGCCACAATCTTGTAAGGCAAGATGATACGCTTTTTCTATATCACGTGTTTCGAGATATCGAGTGACAAAAAAAGCCGGCTGTAAATGCGACGGAGATAATGCTAACCTTACAGCTTTTGGGTTTTTTCCAGCTTGTTTAAGTATATCAACCATACTGCATTGTACAGTCTTATTGATTTCATCTCTGTACATACTGCTTTCAGGTCCATTATATCTATAAATGGAGTCAACAAAACAGTCACGGACATCATTTACATTTTCAGCTCCATATATCTCTGTACAAACAGGCAAAGGATTTATATAAAATGATTTATCGCTCATTTATAAAATAATAAATATTTAATTTTCATACAGCTTTTTCACAAAAAAGAAGAATGCAGTATTTTATTCGTCGCTTATGTAGCTTTCAGACATGTAGCTTTCATCTGAGCTCTCGCTAGAGCTCTCGCTAGAGCTTTCGCTCGATCTTTCATCTTCTTTACTTTTATTGTAGTTATTTACAATAGATAAAATCCCCAACACCAATAGACCCATTGTGCTTGAAAATAATAATCCGTACACTATAGATAAGCGTAAAGAAAATTGAGGAGTTTGGTCTTTGGAATTTCGATCCACTTCTTTTACAAAATCAGGCTTCATTATGGCATAATATGACATAAGAACGATAAACGAAATAAAAGTAGAATAGATGGCATAAATAGACGGATTCATTTTATTAGTTGAAAATTAAAATAAATATATAAAATTATTTTAAACTATTTAAACACAATTATTTTATAAAAATGACTGAATCGCAACCATCTTATCTTTTTTATTGTAAAACAACCGAAGGTTATATCATTAAGATTTTAGCCGAACTTCTTCAAAACAATATTAAAAATGGCTGTTTTATTGTAAACGATAAAGGGCTTTTTTTTCGAATGACAGATAGTAATCGCCGTGTACTTATTGATATCGAATTAAATGCCAACAAATTTGGCAGTTTTAAATACAAAGAAAAACAAAAACAACTGTCGATTGGTTTAAATTTATCTCATTTTTATAAAATGCTTAAAACCATTAAAAAGAAAGACAGTCTTGTATTATTCATCGAAGAGGATAAGGAGGAAGAGCTTGGTATTCGTGTTATTCCAAAAGAAAAAAATCGTGTCACAACAAGTTACGTAAAGGTTCAGAATTTACAAAGTTTAGATATTGATGTACCTGACAGTTACGACAAACCTGTAAATATTCCAAGCAATGAGTACATTAAAATGATTAAAGATTTAAACAATATGGGAGGAAATCAAATCACCATTTCATCATGTACGGGCTTTTTAAAATTTAATTGTAACAATAGCGGTATTTACAGTCGCGAAATTTTATTTGGTGAAAGCGACGACCGGATGGAATTAAACTGTGTCCAAGAATTTGACACTGAACAACTTTATCGCGTTTCAAAGATTTCAGGATTAAGCACGATGATTCAAGTGTATCAGAAAACCGGACTGCCTTTGTATTTCAACAGCGCAGTGGGCACGCTTGGCAAAATTGCAATTTATACAAAGGATAAAAAACAAATCCAAGAGGAAGATATTGGCGGTTTAAATGAAAATGATGAAAACGATGAAAACGATGACGAACATTCACAATAAATAAAAACTAAAAACTAAAAATATATTAAAAATCTTTATTTGAAATAAAAGAATGTTACATTTAGAAAAACACGATTTCACAGATGATGGGGAATTAAATTTGGATATCTTTCCGGACGAATACAAAAATTGCATATTTGTAGTTATGATTATGGCAGAATGGTGCGGTCACTGTAAAAACGCAAAGCCTGCTTTTATAGAAGTCGCCGACATGATGATGGGCAATAATGAGGTTGTATATTGTTTTATTGATGTGACGGCCGATCCAGACACAAAAGATATTCTTAAATCATTGGTCGGCTTTCGAGGATTTCCAGATTTTCGTGTTTTTAACGCGAATGGAGATGGAAAAGAAGTAAAGGGTGCCCATCAAAAAATAGGCGGAGGTCGTGACAAAAAGACGTTAGCAGATTTGGCTCACGTAAAAGATAAATAATTACAAATTTGATTTAAATAGGATTCGCTTTATTTAAATCAGTCCAAATGAGTGACGTGAAAGACGTGAAAGACGTGAAAGAACTGAAAGACGTGAAGGAACTGAAAGAAGTAAAAGAAGACGTAAAAGACGTCAAACTCATCCTTGTAATGATTGTTAAAAACGAATCCAAAATTATCGAACGGTGTTTATCCTCCATTTTGCCAATTCTTGACGCCATCGTCATCTCCGATACTGGCTCCACCGATAATACAGTCGAACTTATCAATGGATTTATTGACAAACATTCGGATAAAGTTAAAGGCAAAGTCTACGTCGACGAATGGAAAAATTTTGGACACAATCGCAGTAAAAGTATCACCAACGCCCAAGAATGGCTGCGCGAAAATAAAGACAGCTACAACATGCGCGCCACGTATCTCTTGACCATCGACGCCGACATGATTTTCCGCGTCATGCCCGAGTTTAAGAAAAACGCGCTTCTCCAAAAAGACTCATGGTGTATCCAACAAAAAAACCCAGGAATGACTTACTACAACAAGCGCATTTTTAGATCATCGCTGGCATACAAATGCATCGGTGTCACACATGAATACTGGGGGTGCGACGATAAAGAAGAAGACGGCAAACGCGAAGATCTGTACATTGACGATATTGGCGACGGCGGTGCAAAGGCCGATAAGTTTGAGCGCGATATCCGTTTGCTTACCCAAGGATTGATCGACGAACCCAAAAACGAACGTTATTTTTTTTATCTGGCACAAAGTTATTCGGACTCGGGAAACAAGGAAGAAGCCATCAAATGGTACAAAAAACGTATCGAGGCCGGTGGATGGCAAGAAGAAGTGTTTATGGCTTACTTGCGTATTGGTGATACGTATATGCATTTAAAACAAACCGAAAACGCTGTCCATTACTGGAGTTTGGGGTACGAGCACTTGCCAAGCCGTTCAGAAACGCTTTTTCGTATTATTCACGCGTATCGATTGATTGGCAAAAACCATCTTGCCTTGATGTATTTGCAAACCGCGCTAAAAATACCTTACCCCAAAGACCAAGTGTTATTTATCGAACACCCCATCTATCAGTTTCGATTGCTAGAAGAACTTAGCATCTGTGGGTTTTATACGCCCAAGCGTTTACAAGGCTTGATTGCCACCGATTACCTAAATTTATCAAAAAGTGTGCCATCGCAAGTCAAACAACAAGCCGTCTCTAATTTATTTTTTTACATGCCAAAACTCAGTGAGAAAACCCATCAAAAATTTCCGGTCGAGTTGGGGGCGTCATCGCCACAATACCTTCCTTCCAGTGCATCGCTGTTTCAGGTAAAGTCCGGCAATGGCGGATTTATGGGTAACGTCCGTGCCGTCAATTACAGTTTAAACCAACAATTTCAGTACACCATTCGTGAAGAAAAAGGGCGGGTCCAAACCAAAAATTTCTGGGTGCATATCAACAAAAAAGGCGAGGTCACAAAATGCTATGAAGTAAAATTGGGCAAGGCGTGCAAGCCTGTCCGTGACAGTCATATCAATGGGCTTGAAGACATGCGTCTCTGTAAAATAGGGGGTGATTATATTGGTTTGGCTGTGAGTTTTGAATACGGTAAGCATAATCACCCGTCGATTTGTGTGTGTAAATATGAGCAAGACGACGACAATAATTACGTTATTTCATCGGTGCTACCGACCGATTATGAGGACAATAAAGTACAAAAAAATTGGGCGCCGTTTGTGGACGGCAACGCGTTGCGTGCCGTGTATTCACACCATCCCCTGACCATTTTGGAGATTGACAAAAAAACGGGGCATACAACGATGATTTTAAAACGCGAATTGGCAGATTTTGATTTGTCATCGATTCGTGGGTCGTCGTCGCCTATTCGATTACCAGATGGTTCATGGCTGATGATTGTGCACGAGGTGTTGTTTCGTGATACGCGTAAATACATTCACCGGTTTATGTTGTATGACAGCGATTGGATCTTGAAACATATCAGTTTACCGTTTTTTTTCAACGAGTTGTTTGTGGAATTTTGCTTATCAATTGCGTTTAATGAAAAAGATCAAATGGTAAGCGTGTTTTATTCGACCAAAGACAACACGACAGAAATGATGACGATTCCTATTGGCGACATTCCATGGGCACCGACTGATATCCAAAAATGGATTCAGGAAGCGTTTTAACATGATTGTGAAAAATTAAGTAAGAAATATTTTAATTTTTATTTAATCCAAATAAATAAAGATAAGTATGGATATTATTGTTAATCGACCTAATTCAAATGGAAATGTCCTATATTCAGCACCTAAATATTTATATTTTTCTAATGGAACCATAAGTGAAAGTTCAACTGCAACTGGCGATTTACCTGTTACTAAAATATCAATTTCTTCAATTCAAATTGATCCATTAAAACGAATTGCTTCATTTACAATATCTTTTTGGGCGTCAAATAAAACAAATGATAACTCTATTTTTCTTGGTCAAAAATCATATAGCTGTAATTGTACCTATACGGTTCCTATAAATGCTACTGTTTTTAATGTAACAACTCAACAGAATGGCCCACAATTGTATACCATTTCCATAAAAGACGATAAAAATGGCATTGTATGTACATTTACAAGTTTATTTCCTTATTATGACACAAACTCAGATCTTTATGTTTATTATGATCCAAATACTCCTTGGCAATTTACCGGTCCAACTGGAATAAATAATGGTCCACCTGAAATGTCTTTTTCTAAAGTTGATAAATACACAAGTAGTGCCAATATAAGTAATATTGATGTGTGGTATACTACACCAAATGGTATCCAATATCTTCGAACAAATATTGCTGGTACAAATTTGAAACCAAAAGGAACTATTAAATTTATTTATTCAACAGATCCAAATAATCTAACTGGACCAAGTGGACCAAGTGTAACAGCGGATTCAAATTATCCTTATCTATTTAATATGCCAGATACTTTGTATGTGCGTTCAGAACTTCAATCTTCACAATCTTCATATACTACTATAAAATTAAATGGGTACACAAATACCATACAAAAGTCAGATATTTCAGTAATTGGTCCAACAGGCTTGGGAGGAAAATTTAATAATTTTAATCAACTAATAACTGGTCCTAGTGGAACAACTGGAACATATTCAAGTGCACAATTTTTGAATTATACTTTATATACAAGTGTACAAAATGGAAGTAGTGGACTTACTGGGTATTATACAGGAGCAACTGGGTATAAACTTGCCAATTTGCATTATACGCCCAATATAAAGGATACAACTGTTATCATACCATCTGTTATTGTTTCAGATATATCAGACCCAACACCTCCTCAATATTATTCAAATCCGTTAAATTCTAATGATATTGGTATAATGGATACTGCATCTTATAATGTGTATAATGCTATTTTATCAATGTTACAATCAACCGGGCCAACTGGTAGTTTTATAAATACTGTATTAAACGATAGTCTTGGGCTTTCTTGGACAACTACACTTGGTAACAATTTTATATATTATGCTTCTAGTCTCTTGCCTGATTCTGGTCAAACACCTATATTACCGACAGGCCCATCAGGTTCGACAGTTCCGACAATTCCGACAGTTCCGACAGACCCATCAGGTTCGACAGTTCCGACAGACCCATCAGGTTCGACAGTTCCGACAGAAATAGCTTCGACAGATTCGACAATTCCGATAATTCCGACAGGCCCAACATCTGAGGAGACAGGCTCAATACTCTCGACAGGCTCAATACTCTCGCCAGGCATGATAGGCTATACAGGTCCGACAGGATCTACAGGTCCGGTAGAATAGCTATAATAAATAACAAAATGATCAATATACTTATACATTTCGTGAAAAAGCGGTGTATAATTTATATTTATACTTGAATATAAATTGCCGACTGATAGTGATAAAGTTTGATTCTGTAAATTTTAAACTTACATATAATTTTAAAATTATATGTATTATAATTTGTTTGGTAAAGATTTCTGTAAAAGCTGTTATACTTTGTAAGCATTTTTAATAGCATCTATATCAGACTTGAGTAAGGCGAGTTGTGCCTTGAGTTCGGTGATTTCAGCTTGTTGTTCTTGGACTGCGAGAATGGCTCGTGTGGTGATTTCGGTCCAATCCAGACCCTTGTAACGAGGTATTAATTCTCCATTTTCATATCTTCTTAATTTTACATTTCCGTCTTCATCTCGTATGGGGTTTCTGTCCAAATCCATCTCCCATTCATATTGGTATTTTTTACCATCCACACAGTTAGGCATTACCTCCATCAAGTCGTCGGTACAAACTAGGCCTTACACAGCAAACAGCGTCTCATTTACTATAGTCAAGAAAATAATTAAACGACAAGAATTTCTTTTTGTGCGACAAGGGCATCGACCGTGGCTTTTAGCGAGGCGAGTTGTGCCTTGAGGTCGGTGATTATGGCGTGTTGCTCTTGGAAGGCTTTAATCATATGGGGCATTAACTCTGGTGTAAGAGTTTTAACTTCTTCTAATCCAAGTTCGTCTCGTTCAAATCTATTTGGGACGCATGTTCCGCAATGCTCTGGAAAGAGTTTCTCATACTCTTGTGCGATGTATCCACTCCGTTTTTTAACAAGGTTCTTATGAATGTCCTCTTTATGTTCGTAAGAGATTATTTCTAATGCTAAAATTTTTGACAAAGCATTCTCTAAGGGGACAATATTTGTTTTGATACGAATATCACAGGGAATACCCCACGAGCCTGAACCATTACCTTGTTGCGAACCTCCTGTGGAAGCGACGAAAAATGTATTGCTCCCTTTACCTGCCCCTTGACCCAATACGATTTCAGCCTGAGCATTGATGTTTCCAGCATTCGCTCCGTATCCTATATAGACATTATAACTTCCAGTGGTTAAAACTGGTGCGGTATTTCCCACATCATACCCTATACAAATGTTTCCGCTTCCAGCATTAAGAGAACGAGCAACCGCCTGACCGATAAGCGTATTGTTAGCTCCGCTTGTAACCACACCAGTATTGAACCCAATACCTATATTTTGGTCGCCTGTCATAACACCGCCTAGGGCATCTCTACCGATTGCCGTATTGTTACTTCCTGTTGTTGAAGCCCCTAACGCCCCTGCCCCAAGCCCTACATTTCCTGCTCCTGACGTCATAGTCGCTCCAGCATTTTGTCCCATAAGAGCATTAATATAACCAGAGCTTAAAGCATTACCTGCTCCTGTTCCCATTACTGTATTATTTGTCCCATTTGGTGCTACCCCAGTTAAGTTGTTTCCAGCGGTAGTTCCACCAAGAATTATATTTCCACCCAAGTTTCCTGCCCCAGTCCATAAATATAAGGCCGAATTCATTCCTAATTTATTTCCTGTTCCTATAATATTTAGGCCTGTACTGGTTAATGATAAAATTGGATTTGTAGTTGAATTATATGCTGGTGATGAGGCAATGTTATTCCATGTCATTGTTCCATAAAAATCTTGTCCAACTAAACTTGATGATCCATATAAACGATAATATGTATTTGTACCACTTGCGCTTCCAAAGCCTCCATCCGTGATATAAAGCGAGCCACTTGCCGTTGTGGTAGGATTTGTTGTATTTTGCAACGAAATCGTGTTTGTAGCAAGTGTTTGATATGGAACAACCGAACGCCATATGTAAGAGTTTGCCGGTGTGACTGTATCATTTATAGATGCTGTGGCATACTGCCCATTTGATGAAATCGCTAATCCGGTCCAAAGGAAACTTGCTAAAGATGTAGATGTCCATGATACACCATAATTTACTGAATAATAAATACTTCCACCATACACAGATGCCATCTGATATTGCCCAGATGATGACATTCTTAAATTATTCCAAGTTGTTGCGGGTGAGTTTGATTGTATCCATGTTGTCCCATAGTTGTTTGAATACAAAATATATCCATTATAATATGCGATACTTTGATATTGACCAGATGCAGAAATTGCACATGTTATTGCGAGTCCTGCTGCGCTAGGTGGTGCAGATGATAGTGTCCAATAAACGCCATATGTCGAAGAATAATATACTGTATAAACAAGAAAATTATCATACGAAACATATAATTGATATTTACCTGTACACATTGACGTATTAGATATATTTATAAGAGCTGGAGTTGCGGGTATCCATGTAATGCCATAATCGACAGATCTATATAAATTTGTTACTGTGCCAGCAAGTTGATATTGACCACATGTAGACATACTAATAGTTCCCCAACTTCCTGTAGGCGCAGAAGACTGTATCCAATTAAGACCATAATTTGATGATCTATAAATAAACCCAGAACCTACAGAATAACAACATGATTGAAATTGGCCACTAGATGACATACATATAGATGTCCATCCTTGTGATGGTATCCCAGAACCAGGTGACCAATTTACACCATAATCAGTTGAATAATAAACCAAATTGCTAATAGCGCTTTGATATTGACCAGATGAAGACATGCAAATACTCTGAAAATAATATTGTAGAATTGAACGATTCCATGTTTTTAAAGTTCCAAAACTAGTCAAATCCAGAGGAGGAATAGCACTTGTTTGTGCACTGCCATCCGTATATGTTAATGATGCAACGCCTGCGCTATCTGCTACAGTTAATTGATAGCCGTATCCAAACGGCCCGGTTGAACCCGTTCCACCTGTGTAACCTGTTGCACTTGTGCCAATTGCAACCGTTGCAAATGTACCCGTTCCGCTTGCCGCCACATTTACAGTTGAAATAGTGTTTGTTGATGCGTTATATGTCAGCGACGAATTGACATTAAGTGTTGATGCCGTGCCTGTTGCACCAACAAACGGGATAAAATACCCCGTATTGCCTGTCGTGCCCGTGATCGTAATGGTTGTTGAAGTTCCTGCTGGACCCGTCGGGCCCGTTGCTGACGCACCCGTTGAACCTGTTTGTCCGGTTGGGCCAGTAACGATACTTTGTGCGCCTGTTGCCCCCGTTGGGCCTGTAACGACGCTTTGCGCGCCCGTTGGTCCTGTTTGGCCGGTGGGTCCTGTTGATCCTGTCTGTCCAGTCCATCCCGTGTAGCCCGTATAGCCCGTTGGACCGAGTTGGGTGTTCATAACTTGTGTGGCTGTGAAAATCAGGGATGGGATGGCTGGACTCGTCGGACTTGTTCCTGGTGCACCGTATTCAATATAAATATGGGCATTATTAGTTGACCAAATTAATTCATAATAATCTCCTGCATTTGCTGGAACCACAAAATTCCATGCAGGTACTGTATAAGGATTATTCGATGTGACAGAAACTCTTGTATCTGTGTTTGGTACATCTGCACCATTTCTTTGAAGCCATATATTTACAGTATCACCACTTCCTCCTCCTCCAATATAATGCAACTGGGCCGAAAATTGCAAATTGTAAACACCGCCGTATTGAAATGTTATACGCGAACCATTCACAACTGAAACACCATTTGCGATATCTGTGACGCTCAACGTCATTCCTGTTGGTGAATTGATTGCACTAGCTATTTGCGTTCCAGTGCTATAGAAAGCGCCATAATAACCCAATGCGCCACCAGCGCCTGTTGGACCAGCCGGACCCGTATATCCTGTGTAACCGGTAGGGCCTGTCACAACACTTTGCGCACCCGTTGGTCCTGTTGGACCCGTTCCAAGAGGCCCCGTATTGCCAGTAGGACCCGTTACGTTACTAGCTGTTCCAGTTGGTCCCGTATTTCCAGTAGGTCCTTCGATTCCCGTTGGCCCTGTATTTCCAGTAAGTCCTTGACTACCTGTTGGCCCTGTTGGACCCGTTCCAAGAGGCCCCGTGTTACCAGTAGGACCCGTATCTCCAGTAGGTCCTTGGATACCCGTTGGTCCTGTTGGCCCCGTTCCAAGAGGCCCCGTGTTACCAGTAGGACCCGTCACACTACTAGGCGCACCCGTTGGTCCTGTATTTCCAGTTGAGCCCGTAAAAACTGGTCCAGTAAGACCCATGGGACCAGTTTGTCCAGTTGGTCCAGTTGGTCCTTGTAAACCAGTTTCACCGGTAGGTCCTTGTAAACCAGTTTGTCCAGTGGGTCCTTGAAGACCTGTTTGTCCAGTGGGTCCTTGAAGACCTGTTTGTCCAGTGGGTCCTTGTAAACCAGTTTCACCAGTAGGTCCTTGAAGACCTGTTTGTCCAGTGGGCCCTTGAAGACCAGTTTCACCGGTGGGTCCTTGAAGAC
>Ga0214919_10008910_pt1 | contig 13062 bp, 14 predicted proteins | sample LL1503_MetaG_FD_177994 | JGI IMG/M metagenome (GOLD analysis project Ga0214919, IMG submission 177994) | Freshwater microbial communities from Lake Lanier, Atlanta, Georgia, United States - LL-1503 | ecosystem: Environmental > Aquatic > Freshwater > Lake | place: USA: Georgia | collected...
GGGGATAATGCCCATTTGAATAAATCGCTGATGCGACAGAAAGTATCTCTCGTCTTAAGAATTCTATCTCTTGTGAAATTTGCCCTAAGGCAACACCATGCGCCGCGGCCTTTTTATCAATCCTGTTTACAGTGAGTGCAACTTCTACTACCGCTTTTTGAGCAGCTTTTGCGGCCGCTTCCTCAGCAACCCCTGAAACCAAACCAAGCAACATGGGCCCTAAGATTTCAGCACTCAGGCTATTTTTTTCTTCAATGCTTTTTTTTAAGCTTTCACACTCAGCGCGTGCCAGGTCTCGCTCGGCACTCACTACACTCACGCGATCTATTTCTGCTTGGTAAGCAGTAGAAATATCGCCATGACTTTTAGCTTGCTCTCTTAATTTTTGTTCTAGATCTCCAATGCTTTGACGCGCTGCAGAAATTTCTCGCTCTAGTTCACGAATTCTCTCAACCTGCTGATCTTTTTGAGACTCCAGCGCCGATATTTCTTTCTGATGACACTCTTTTAGATCCTCTCTGGATTTAGCTTGGTTCGCCAACCTTTCTTCTAAAATTTTTATTTCTTGATCTAGCCCAAGAATTTTAGCGTTTTTTTCTTCGAGCTCTTTGGAATTTAAATCTATTTCTGAATCTTCTTTACGCTCTAATTCTCGGACTCTGGCTTCTTCTAGTTTTTTATAATTCTCGAGAAGTTCTCCCAGGAGAGCCAACTGCTCCTGGTATCTACTAGTCAACATCTTCAAAGCGCCACTCTCTTTTTGAAGTCGTTTGATCTCAACGCAAGACTGCTCCTTCTCTTTATTCAAAGAGTCCACTAAAGCGCGAAGGGTCTTATTCTCTTTCGCTGAACTCAAGGCTGAATCAAGTAATTTCACTCTCTGTTGTGTTAAAGCCAATATCTCCTGTTGTTGCGCAAGGGTCTCTGCCTGAAGACGAGTCAACGCATCGTCTTTACAAGTCACTAAATCTTGAAGCACCCTATTTTTTTTCTCTAGGAGCTCGACGCTTTCTCTTAGCGCTGTGTTTGATTCTTTTATTGCCTTATATTTTTCTTCTGATACCAGACCGCTCATCCTGAACACCCCTATTTTTAATTTAAAAAAACAGGCGACTGTACTGATTTATCTGCCAAGAAAAAATAGAACTTAAAATAAAATTTTAAAATAAAAAAACCTCTGAGAATGAACATCCCCAGAGGCTAAAATTGGAAAGGGTCCTGCCCTTCCCAAGGAGTGAGTCGAAACCAAATTGCTCATATCCCCGAACTTGATTTCGAGGCTATAAGACCAGAAAGATAATTCAGATAAAACTATTAGATTGCGTAAAAAATTTAAGCTTGAAAATAAGCTGTGAGATTTAGCTTATTTTTTTGAGAGACTAAATTTAATAAAAATTATTTTTATAAATTTAATAAAAATAAAACGCCCCATAGCCCACCACTTTATCTTTATCTCCCGTGATATCCCCCGAATTTTTTAAATCAAGACAGCCCGCGGTCCAAGATTTTTTCTGGGCATATTGTAAAAGCGCTCGAATACTCACATCCCCACAGGCATCATCCTGGGAAATCTCTTGCCATTTTTTATTTGTAATTTGCTCGCAAGTACTTTGATCTTGCTCTTTGGCAATAGAGTACGGCTGATAGTGGGACAAATCAGAACTCACAATAATTAAATTTTCTGAGCTGTTATCTAAATTATCTAAAAGCTCTAATAAATCTAAGACGCTTTGGCTCGCACACTCTCCAATAATAAAAGGCAAGATAAAAATATTTTCAGACCCAAACACATATTGTACGAACGGTAAGGCCATCTCGATGGTATGTTCTTTAGTAAAAGCCAAATCTAGATAAGACAAATCTGGAATTTGAAATAACTCAGAAATTTTATCTTGATCTAGCTCAAGCTCTCCCAATGGCGTTGAAAAATAGTGAGCCTGGTGTGTCGCAATCCCACTAAAAGATAATTGATGAGCAGGCGCCAAAATAATCATATTTTTGATTTTTGATTTTTCTTTGGGGGACAGATTATTTAATAAATTAAACGCCAAGGCGGCAATTTTTCCAGAATATAAAAATCCACCATGGGGAATAATTAAAGCTTTTGGGATTTTATCTAGATTATTTTTAATATTATTTTTTAAATTATTCTCTCGAAATAAAACATCTAAATCTTTCAATAAAACTTCTGAGTTATTGGGATATAAGACCCCTGCCATTTGGGGCTTTAAGACTTCTAAATTATTTTTTTTCATATTGTTATTTTTTTAATTATCTTTTTTTAAAACAGCCATGGTTAATCTATTAATAGAAATTAATTTCTGATCTTTGTCTTTAATTTCTATGCTCCAAACTTGGGTACTACGGCCCAAATGATACGGCCGAGCCGTCGCATAGACATAGCCCTCTCGAATACTTTTTATATGATTAGTATTGATATCCAAACCCACCGCATAAAAAATTTTATTATCAATACAAAAATTTGCCGCAACAGATCCAACCGTCTCAGCTAAAACACAGGACGCCCCACCATGCATGATCCCCAAAGGCTGACGCGTTCTTGAATCTACAGACATTCTGGCAATCAAATAATCAGGACCAATATCCGTAAACTCAATACCCAAATGGGTCATCAAAGTATTTTCCCCACGCTCTTGTATCAAATTTAAATTAATTTCACTTTGCCAGATGGGCCTTGAATCTAGTTTTGAATCTGGTTTTAAATTCATGCTCACTCAAACCTCTCTCCTGATTTTTGAAGGGCGAGAGTATTACAGAAAATTAGAGAAAATAAGCAAAATATTTCTCAGCTTCTCCTCGGATAGGACCTTGCTTAAATAAGATGTTTTTATACACGGGTTTTTAGAAACAGGTTTAAAAATTATTAGAACTAGTTTAAAATATGCTAATCTATCCGTAAAAATACATAGCCAGTTGATATTAATATGAAAAAAACAAATCACCCCATCCAAGAATTTATTCTCAAAGAGCTCCCAAAACATCCTCAAGATATTGTTATTGTCATTTCAGATCATTTCTCAGTTTCAAGAACAACGGCGCTACGCCATCTAGGGCACCTTATAAAATCAAAAAAAGTCATTAAAACAGGCACAACGAAACAAACTGTTTACGTCCTCGCCAGCGCAACCAGAAAACAATTTAAATTTCCATGCAACCCATCTTTTGATGAGTTTTTGACATTCACGCAATTTCTAGCGCCCACATTAACCCCATTTCTGAACCAAAATGCCCTAGGCATCATTGAGTACTGTGCTACAGAGATTTTAAATAATGCTAAAGATCACTCCAAAGGAAAATTCATTCAGATCGAATTAAAACTAGAAAGCGACAGTGCTTATTTAGCGATTGAAGACGATGGAATTGGCGCCTTTAAAAGCTTGGAGCACGCTTATCACTTTCAAAACTGCCGTGAAACTATTCTTGAATTAAACAAAGGCAAACTAACATCCGATCCTTCTAACCACAGCGGCGAAGGGATTTTCTTTTCATCTCGATCTTGCGATTTTTTTTCCATCAGTGCCAATGGCTTTTGCTATCTGCGCAATAACCTTGAACATGACTGGACCTTTTTTGAAGTTCCAACAGAACGAGGCACTCGAGTGGAGCTGAGCATCCATAAAGAAACCACAAGAGTTTTAAAAAATATCTTCATTGCCTATCAAGATGAAGATTCTTTGGATTTTTGCAAAACAGATGTCTTAGTCGATCTCGCTCAGGCTCACGGAGAACGTTTAATTTCTAGATCTCAAGCGCAACGAGTCATTCGAAATCTAGAAAAATTCACTCATGTCACACTAGATTTCAAAAAAGTTCAGGCCATTGGGCAAGGCTTTGTTGATCAAGTATTTCGTATTTACCAGAATCAGCGCCCTGATTTTAAAATCAAGTGCATCAATATGAATCCTGATGTTGAATTCATGATCAAAAGAGGCCTGGCTACTCAGAGATAATTTTTAAATTTTAAATTTAAAACAATCACTAAAATTCTTCGTCGTCTGAGCAGCGAGCTCTAATAAAGACTCCCCACGAAGCTCAGCTAAAAATTCAGCCACATGCCGAACATAACTGGGTTGATTAGGCTTGCCCCTATAAGGCATCGGGGTTAAATACGGCGCGTCGGTTTCTATGAGCAATCTTTCTTTGGGAATTCTTTTAGCCACTTCTTGTAAATCTTTCGCATTCTTAAAAGTAACAATCCCAGAAAAAGAAATATAAAAACCTAAGTCCATACACGCTTCAGCAAACTCTAGATTCTCAGTAAAACAGTGCAAGACCCCGCCGACTTCTTGGGCATGCTCTGATTTTAAAATGCTCAAAGTATCTTCTCTGGCATCTCTTGTATGAATAATCAGCGGCTTATTAACTGATCTAGCAGCCCGAATATGGGTCTTAAATCTATTTTTCTGCCAAGTGACATCGCCTTTACAATGAAAATAATCCAAGCCCGTTTCGCCAATAGCCAACACTAAATCATCAGAGGCTAGATTAATTAAATCTTGTTCTGAAGGCTCAGGATCATGGGGGTCGGCAGGATGTGCACCAACAGAACAATGAATCATGTCAGGATATTTTTGAGCCAGATCTCTCACAGACTTAAAATTAGGCAAATCAACACAGACGCATAAAAGATGAGTGATATGATTTTTTCTGGTTTCTATTAAGCATTGCTCCATCGACTCATAGCCCAAGGCTTTTAAATCACAGCGATCTAAATGGCAGTGGGAGTCCACTAATTTTAAATTATTTTCTAGATTGCCCATCTCCAGTCTCCCAAATTACTTAATAATAAAATTTTTTAAAAATTCATAAATTAAAAAAAATAACAAGCCCACAATATTTCGATTGCATGAGTATGAAATTTAACTTAGCATTCACTCCGCAGTTGACCCAACTGCACACTCCTCCTAAGCCCGGCTAGAGCAATCTGGTCGGGCTTAGTTATTTCATGTAGGGGCGAAATCTTGTATTCGCCCGAACAAAAAAAATATACAAAAATAAAACATACAAAAACAAAAAAGCCGCTTTTTTAGAGCGGCCTTTTTTAATATCAAATAGTTTATGTCTACTAACCAAGCTTCTCAGTAATACGAGCTGCTTTACCGGCTAGGCCACGCAAGTAATATAACTTGGCACGGCGAACATCCCCACGACGCTTGACTTCAATACTGTCAATTGCTCTGGAATGTGTTTGGAATACACGCTCAACACCTTCGCCGCCGCTCATTTTGCGAACGGTAAATGCTGAATTTAATCCGCGATTACGAATGGCAATCACGACACCTTCAAACGATTGTAAACGTTGACGAGTCCCTTCAGTGACTTTAACTTTCACTAAAACAGTATCACCTGGATTGAATGCAGGGATATCTGTGCGCAATTGCGCTTTCTCAACGAGTTCTACGTATTTATTATATTTATGCATGGTTCATGCTCCCATCGACCTGGCAAAAAAGTGGGCGAATTGTACCGAAGCCCCCGCCACCTGTATAGAGCTTTTGGTTAATTTTAATTATTTATTTTTAAAAATATCAGGACGCTTGATTTCAGTGATTTCCAAAGCTTTCTTATAGCGCCACTGTTTAATCTTTTCATGATGCCCCGAAAGCAAAACGTCAGGAACAGCAAGACCTCTCCAAACGGGTGGTCTTGTATAGTGAGGACAATCTAATAATCCCTCTGGATTTGAAAAAGAATCTTGCAATGCTGACTCAGCGTCTCCCAAAACTCCTGGAATTAATCTCAAAACAGCATCCAAAATACACATCAGGGCTAACTCACCGCCGGTTAGAACAAAATCACCTAAAGAGATCTCTCTATCTATTAATAAGTCTAGAACTCGCTGATCGATCCCTTCATACCGACCACAAATAAAAATCAAACCCGCCTGATTATTCCATAAATTCCCAGAAATATTTTCAGCCATCTTCTGATCAAATTTTTCACCCTGAGGCGATAAATAAATCACAGGCGCTTGGGGCAATTGTCTTTTAGCAGATTCAATACTCTGAGCCAGCGGCTCGGCAAGCATCACCATTCCAGGACCGCCACCAAAAGGACGATCATCAATGGTTTTGTGAATATCTGAAACAAAATTTCTGGGATTAATAAATTCGAGAATAACTTTTTGAGAAGAAAAAATTTTAGATAAAACACCGTAATTCACTAAAGCCTGAAACATCTCTGGCAGCAGGCTAATAATAATTATTTTATTATTTAAATTTAAACTCAAAAATTCTCGTCCCAGTTCACTACTATTTTTTTATGATCTAGATCCACAGAAAGCACATGCTGGCTGACATAGGGAACTAAGATTTCTAGATCTTCTGTTTTAATTTTTTTAGATTTTTTATTATCTAATTTTATATTTTCTGGATTTGTATTTTTTAAATTTTTAATCTCAGGTTTTTTGATTACTAGAACATCATTCGCCCCAGTATCAAAAACATGATCTACCAACCCTAATTTTTTATTGTCTTGATCAAAAACTTCAAGACCAATCAAATCTGCCCAATACACTTCATCTTGTTCTAAAGCTGGCAATAATTTTTTCGAAACAGCAATATTTTTATTCACAAAACGCCGGGCTAGATCTCTGTCTAAATAATTTTCGAAATTAATATAAAATTTTCCGCCTTTCTCAATAATTTTATATTTTTCTAGGGCTAAATAATCACAGAAACTAGAAGACCGTCCTTCAATCATCAGTTGAGTTTTACTCTCCTGAAAATCTAAGACGGTCTCGGGGTCTTCCATAAAGACATGCAAGACTAAATCACCACGGACGCCATGAGGCGCGCCGATTTTTGCAATGATAATTAAATCTTGTCCGGAAGACATAACAATATATTTACTATTTTTATAGTTTAAAACTAAGCAGCAGTACTAACAGCACCGGCTTTGCGAAGCTCTTTAACCAAGCTTGCAACGCGATCAGAAGGCTGTGCGCCTTGGGAAATCCAATGCTCAATACGAGCGATATCCAAACGAATACGCTCTTCAGGACCTGCAGCCACGGGGTTGAAAAAACCAACGCGCTCAATATAACGCCCATCTCTTGGAGAACGTTTGTCAGCAACAACAACGCGATAAAAAGGACGTCCTTTAGAACCACCACGGGCCATACGAATGACTACCATTGAATTAAAACTCCTGAAAAATTATCTAACCAATATCTATCTAATATCTAACTAACGAAAAACCGCGCGATTATACGCAGATGTCAGCCATAAACAAGACTTTCAAAACAGACTTTCAAAACAGAAAGTCAATCAACCTTCCATGAGACGAACACAAGGTTCACCCCTCCATCCCTATTTATGTCGCCCGACCTTCTCACCCCGCCTTTTCGCCAGGCGCATTTCTGTTCTTTCTTGACGCGGGGTGAGCTTATTAAAATTATCTTTATAGGGATTCACAGACTGCTTAAATTCTAAACGCATGGGCGTACCCATTAAGCTAAAAGTATCCCTGAAAAAATTCATAAGATATCGCTGATAAGAATCTGGAAGTCGATCAGTTTGATTTCCATGAATAATAATCAGAGGCGGATTGTGCCCTCCCATATGGGCATATCTTAATTTGATTCTTCGACCACCTGACATCGGCGGCTGAACAGCAATTAACGCTTTCTCTAGGGCCTTATTTAATCGTCCTGTCGAGATTTCTTTAAACGCTGCATCATAAGCCTCTTGAACAGAGTCATATAAATTACCTACGCCAGTCCCATGCTTCGCCGAAATAAAATGAATCCGAACATGTTTCACAAAATCAAAACGCCAGGACAAATTAGATTTAATCTCAGCTTTTTGTTCTTCGTCTAAACCATCCCATTTATTAATCCCAATGACCATGGCGCGACCGGCATCCAGCGCAAAACCTAAGACATGTAAATCTTGATCCGTAATACCCTCAGTCGCATCTAAAACACAGATCACGACATTGGAATCAGAAATCGCCTGCAAAGTTTTTACTACAGAAAATTTTTCAACCACTTCTTCGACTTTGCCACGACGTCTTAAGCCTGCTGTATCTATCAAAGTATATTTCTGATCACGCCGCTCAAACGGAATATAAATACTATCTCGCGTCGTCCCAGGTAAATCATAAACAATCACTCGGTCTTCACCCAGCATTCGATTAACTAAAGTTGATTTTCCGACATTGGGTCGGCCAATAATGGCTATTTTAATCCCATTTTTTTCTCTGGACTCTTCATCTGTCTCGGGAATAATTTCTGGACATAAGGGCAAAATATATTCTTCGACTAGATTTCCAACACCGCGCCTATGAGATGCTGCAGTGGGAATCACATGCTCAAAACCCAAAGCATAAAAATCAAGCATGGCGACTTCTTCATCCACACCATCTGTTTTATTCACAACCAGAATAATATTTTTTCCAGTTTGTCTTAAATATCTTGCAATCTCTCCATCTTGAGAGCTCACACCCGCACGACCATCGACCATGAATAAAACCAAATTAGATTCATCAATCGCTAATCTCACTTGGTCTGCCATCACAGCATCAATGCCATCTTCATCGCCGCTCAAGCCACCTGTATCTATCACAATATAGGGCTTATTCAGGTCAGCTAAGGCATGGCCATATTGCCTATCCCGAGTCACCCCAGGCTGGTCAATCACTAAAGCATTCCGACTTTTCGTCAGCGCATTAAATAAAGTCGACTTCCCGACATTGGGCCGACCGACAATAGAGACAACAGGTAACATAATGCGCAGAAACTCCTGACTTAAACTTAAATATTTTTATAATTTTTTAATTAATTTTTTAATTAATTTTTTCAATCACTACTTTGCCCATTTCATCTTCTAGATAAATTTTATTATTTAAAACCACAGGCGCTGCGGCAATAATATGTGAGCTAACTTGATCTCTTGCAATCTCTTGGCCGTTTTTCAAATCTAGAAAATGCACATAGCCTTGATAATCAGCAACCACAACCACTTGATCTAAACCATGCTGATTTGCACCCAAATCTAAAACAGCTGGCGCCGTGACAAACCGATACTCAAACGCTTTTTGATTCCAAAGTGTTCTTCCCGTATCCCGATCAAAGGCCATCACATCGCCTTGATCATTCGTCGCAATGATGGCATTAGGCGCTAAAGCCAAAGCTTTTAAACTAGACAGTGGACTTTCCCACAATAAAGACCCATCCGCAGGATCAATGGCTACAACATTTCCGTGATAAGTCACCGCGTATAAAACACCATCACCTTCACTATCTACAACCAGATTACCCACCACATCGACCATTTGGGAAACATCAGTACCCCCAGCTGGAATGGCTATAGGCCTTTGCCAGTTCACAGTCCCTTTCGTCAAATCTATTGAAACTAATTGGCCACTGTGGGTTCCAATAATTACACTCGCCCCAACAATCACTGGGTTAGATTCCCCTGCCATGATTAAATTCGGCAAAGGATCCCCTAAATATTGCCAAACTTGATGCCCATCAAGACTAGAAAAAGCCGTGAGATTACCATCATGGGTGTAGGCCAAAACCACATCACTATTACCAACAGGAGAGGCCCACAAAGAGCTGGTTAATTTTTGCTGCCAAATAATTTTTCCATTGGATTCATCCAGGGCTAATAATTTCCCATCCAAAGTTCCTAGATAAACATGCTGATTAAAAACCCCAGGCATCCCGCCGAGCTCTTCATGGGTTTTAACATCCCATAAAATCTTATTATTTTTATTTAAATCTAGCGCGACGACTTCACCGCGATAATCCGCTGTGATTAATTTCCCAGAACTAGTATCTAACACCGGCCCTAAAGTTAAATATTTTTTCGCCGAGCCATCCGTCAAAGTTTTATTAAAAACTTCTTTAACTTTAAAATTATTATTTTTTAAACTTCCCTGATCTAGGGGAATCAGAGGCTTTGGAAGCGGCGTATTATCTTTATCACAGCCTGATAAAACTAAAATTCCTAACCCAGAAACAAGACTTAAAAAACTAAAAGCACTCGCCAAAATTATTTTATTTTTAAAAAAATTATGCATTTTTATTATCTTGCCTCTTTAATTAAAATTCGCACTGGGCAAATTCGCCAATTTCATTTGGATTAAATTTAAAACACCAGGGTCTTTCTCTGATATTTTTTTACCCTGATCCAAAGCCGCTTGATAAGCCAAGGCTGCTTGATCATTCTGACCCAGTAAAATATACGCGTCCCCAAGGGTCATCTCAAAATCAATAAAATAAGTCTGAGACACTGGGCTTAAAATTTTTATCGCATCTTGAGGTTCGCCCTGCTCCAAGCTAATTCTAGCCAGACGCACTCTCGCAATATCTTTTAAATCAGTATTTTTCTGATGAGTCAAAATCCATTGCAGATCTTTACTAGCACTCGACAAATCATCTTGAGAAACTTCAGCACTGGCTAAAATCAAAGCACTTAAGCCTGCGTAAGCCGAATTAGAATTATTTTTCATTAAAAATTCAGCCTGAGCTTTCATATTCACCAAGTCTTTCTGATTCGCAGAATTAACTAAAGACAAATACATCTCAGAGGCCTGATTTAAATTCTGCTCTTGTCGATGCTGCCAATATTGATACCCAGATAACCCAAACGCAATGATCACAAAAAGCCCTAAAACCCAGTTCCCATAACGCTTCCAAAAATTCTTAATCAGCTCGACCTGCTCTTGCTCATTCATAAAATCAGCCATGGCTGTTCCTCTTCTTAACTTAACCCAACCTTCAAAACGCGGGCGATTATATGGAACTTGGGATCTGAATGACAGAGCGGTTTTAACAAGTGGTTTAACAAGCTATTTAATCTAGCTATTTAACTAGTCCTTCTCTTTACCCAGCCTTTTGGTTATCCTTGCCGGCGCTGAATCAAGCCCAAAAGCCCCGGTGGCACAGCATTGGATAGCGCGACCCCCTCCTAAGGGGTAGGTCAGAGGTTCGAATCCTCTCCGGGGCGCCAACAAATGGCTGCGAAATAATTCTCAGCATTTAAATCAAAATGACTTAAATCTAAATCTTTTAAATAATAATTTTTATATTCAGCTTCTTTTGGCTGTTCTAGAAAAATTCCAGACCTGGGGTCTATAGCAAACTGGTCTAAGCCATAACCAATCCCCAGACCAATCGCTTTCAAAAAAGCTTCTTTATAAGCCCAGAGTTTAAAAAATAAACTTTCTTGGGTTTTAAGATCTTTTTCTAATTCTAAAATCTCTATTTCTACTTTATGAAAAAATCTTTTAGCTAAATCCAAATAATTTAATTTTTTAATTTTTTCTATATCCACGCCCAGCTCATCAAATCTAGAAATACCCAGCAAAATAAAATCACCAGCATGGGAAATATTAAAAAATATTTTTTTAATATCTAAATCTAAATCTAAATACGGCTTGCCTTCTGGGGATAATTTAAAAATAAGATCTTTGGGATTTATATTTAACACTTGCCCCAAGATTTTTCTTTTAAATCCTTGGGAAATAATTTTAGATTTTTTCACTGGCTCAAATTTTAACTCTGAAAATTTTTGAATTTCTTCAGGGCTTAAAACATTTAAATAATCTAAAAAATTCAGATCTCTTATATTTAAAGCATAAATATCAAAATGGGCTTGAGAAAAATTAGGGGATATTAAATTAGGCTTCAAAATTTCGCCTTAAGAAATTAAATCATGGTCGGAGTGAAAGGATTCGAACCTTCGACCCCTGCCTCCCGAAGGCAGTGCTCTACCAAGCTGAGCTACACTCCGCGCTCTTTCAAAACCCGGCGATTGTACTGATTAGATCGGCTTTGTAAATCCGCCTTTTAATTTCATAAAAAATATTGATCAACCAAACAAAATTTTTCTAATCGTTTTAAGACAAAGATATCTTGGCTTTCGAACATAAATTAAAATAATCTTTAAGAAATGATTGTTTTTCGATAATTGATTAGATACACTGCCCCCGGTTTATAAATTTCTTCCAAATCCCTCGATGTTAGATCATCACTTCTGGCCCGGTTGGTTCACGCTAACCGGGCCAGATTTTATTTAGGATCCCATTAAATTTTCTAAATCTATCAATGCAATCACCCACTAGGGACTCAGAATGATTTCAACTATCCTCGGCCGCCTTATCACTTTCTGACTACCGCGCACAAATAAACTCTTACGAGAATTTAAAACTTATGAACAAAATAAAAATCGTCAGCCGCATCATGCAGATTATTTTCTTACTCATGCTGATTCTTACCCCCATTGCCTATATTTTATTTTGGTCCACTGAGGGCAACCAGGTATTTGCCCAGCTTAATTGGAACATGTCCAACATCCCCGCTTCCATGTGGGAAAAAATGACCCAAGGCGAGATTCCACAAGACACCCGCATCGTCGCTTTTATTATTTCTCTGATTCCCATTTTTACATTTATGTTCTTATATTTTTATCTCACCAAGCTTTTTGGCGCTTACGGCCGCGGTGAAATATTTACAGAACAGACGGTTAAATATATTCGCAACTGCGGGGTGACTTTATTACTTTGGCAATTTTTATATCCGCTGTATCAAATCTTATTAACTTTTACGCTCAGCATTAATAATCTCCCAGGCCAAAGATTTATCGCCGTCAGCATTAGTACAGCCCAGGCCCGTGACTTAGTGATTTCGATTGTCATTATTTTAATCTCTTGGATCATGCAACGCGCGGTGAGCCTTGAAGAAGAAGCAAGGCTGACGGTATAAAAACATGCCTATTATTATCAACGTCGATGTCATGCTAGCTAAGCGCAAAATGCGATCGAAAGAGCTGGCTGAAAAAATAGGAATTACCGAGCAAAATCTGTCTGTTTTAAAAACAGGAAAAGCCAAGGCTATTCGCTTATCTACTCTGGAATCCATTTGCCAAGCTCTAGAATGCCAGCCGGGTGATGTTCTGGAATATGTGATTAATCTCGAAGCTCCATTAGAGCAAGAAGCCCCAGAAACAAATTAAATGGAAAAATACTAGCTTCAAGCCCTACTTAGCCACTCCTGTGTTCACTACACCCGCCGAAGCGTTCAACGCTTTT
>Ga0214919_10008912_pt1 | contig 13061 bp, 7 predicted proteins | sample LL1503_MetaG_FD_177994 | JGI IMG/M metagenome (GOLD analysis project Ga0214919, IMG submission 177994) | Freshwater microbial communities from Lake Lanier, Atlanta, Georgia, United States - LL-1503 | ecosystem: Environmental > Aquatic > Freshwater > Lake | place: USA: Georgia | collected 2015-03-15
ACCCTCTCATGGGATGCGGGAGGTGGCGCTGATCAGAAATGGTCGACGGTCACAAACTGGGCAGGGGATGTATTGCCTGGATCTGGGGACGATGTGTTGTTGAACGGAGGAGTTCAGGTGACGACGGTTGTGGGGCCTGTTGGGAATGTGGTGGTGGGCAATGCCAGTGGGAACGGATCGTTGAACATGATTTCGCCTGGAGGTCTGAGTGCAACATCCCTGACGATTGGAGCGGCGAACAACACAGGGGGAGGTACAGGATATCCAAACTACTTCTACGGAAATGGTGGCAACATCACGACGACGGGTGACTTTGTCATCGGAGCGAATGGGGCGAAGATCGATGGAACCTATACGTGGGGTGATATTGCAGTGGGCGGATCATTGAAGATTGGGGCAGGGTACTCGGACCCGGGTAGCTCGACTCTGTTGCTGCGTGGAGCATCCAGCACGATCACATCTGGTAGTCTGACAATTGGCGGGGGGGTGAAGTTGATCATGGACTATAATGGCGGCACCTCGATGCGGACACTCAAGTCGACTGGAGCGGTGACTTTGGAGTCGGGTTCGTCGATTAAGGTTGTGGGTAACTCGAGTATCGCGGCCGGGGATAACCCCCGACTGATCGACGGAGGCGCCGGTCTGTTGAGTGGAACGTTTAGCAATGTCACCTTTGAGGGGTTTTCCTCCAGCGTGGTGCCCAGCTTGGCCTACAACAACACCGATGGGGATGTTTGGCTCGTCTTGACCAGCGCTGGAACCACTTTTGCCTCGTGGTCCGGTTCGGCGACTCCGGTCGACAGCAGCACACTGATGAAGTATGGGGTGGGTGGAGCGACTAGTCTCACAGCAGCTTCTGAAAAAATGCTCACAACCGTGGACGCTTCAAATTTGTCGATCACTGCCATCGTTAGGATCGATGATACCAAGTTAAGTGTAGTGGGGCAGTCAGTGACCAGTCTAAGTGGTTCGTGGTCAAATCTGGCGACCAATCCAACAGGAACTGTTAGTTCAGATCAGTCTGGGGTTCCTACCGGTTGCCAACGCCGTATCTTTAGTGTGAGTAAGGGAGTCAATTCGAAGATGTTTCTGAGACTAGTAGTCACGCTGAGCAACTGATTCGTCGGTACAGAATCCCTCATCGAGACGTTTTATTAAAGTGGAGGGTTTATTTATTCAGTTCAAAGCAAAAGTGCTAACACGCATTATGATCACCCATTTTTCCATGAGGCTCATGAATCTTGGGTTATGCCAAGTTTTGGTCCTTGGGGCGTTATCAATATTTCTTACGGGGGAAATCCGTGCGCAATCGAACGGGGATACCCAAAGAGTGGATTACAAGGTGGGTTTCTTAGGGGCCCCCTCTCACCCGGAAGTGGAATGGAATGACGCTAATTTAAAGCGAATGAAGGATCTGGGATTTAATGTTCTTCAGCTGAATATTGCTTGGGGCTATCGCCCGAATGATGAGGCTCTCAATCTCGAAGACGTAATCGACCTTCCATCACAAATTTCTCGGACGGCAGGGGACAAGAATCGGGAGAAAATGCGAACGCCTGAAAGAATTGCTATTCGGAGCGAGAAAATCCGCCAAAGGATCGAAATCAGCCGAAAGTTTGGATTTCGGACGATGTTCCATTTCGGAGCCCCCAATGTTTTGTATCCGCCGGAATCTCCTGGGGCGCTCGGGGTGATACTGGACCAGTGTATTTCCGATGAAGCTACCCTCTCGCGATATGTCACTCTTCTCAAAGCGTTTCATGCGAAGTTCCCAAATGTGGATGATCTCCTGTGTTATACCTACGATCAGAATGCCTGGTTGTGCAGTGAAGCAGGAGCGTGTCCCCGATGCCATGGGGTGCCTTTGCCTGGGCGGGTGACGAAATTTATCAATACCTTCGCCAGTACCTGGCGCGAACTGAATCCCAAGGGGACCTTGTTTTGGGAGCCGTGGGAGCTCTCGGCAGGACAAACGTATCAGTGTGTGGATTTACTCGACCCAACATGTGTGGGGCTCTCGTTGCATTCGAATATTGCCGAAGTGCAGATTGCATCTCCTGCAGATCGTTGGTTCAAAAACATGCTGACCAAAGCGGCAGAAAGGAACATCCCGGTCCTCGGGGAGTTGTGGACCGGCTCCCCGACAGAGGAAATGGAGCCCTATCTGCATATCGCCACACCCTTGGCAACGCTCCGTGCCCTTCGAGCGGTGAACGAAGCGGGAAAACTCAAAGGGATAAAGGAGTACTACGGCAATGTGCCCGATCAAGAAGATCCCAACCTGCGGATGACGGGCCTCTTTTTTAAAAATCCAAGGATTCGGGACGATGAGGCATTGACCCAGTTGGCTAAGCCCTACGGGGAGGCAGCTGAGGGGGTTAAGAAGTTTTGGAGACTGAGCTCGGAAGCGATGGAAATGTATCCGTGGGACGTTTCCTGGTTGGCGCGTGAAGTGGGCCGAAGCACTCCCAAACACACTCTGAGTGCGGCCATTCTTAAAGGGGCCAGTTGGCAGACGCCGAGTTGGCAGGCGAACCGCAGGGTAGCCTTCATGAGAACCGATGAAACGGCGGCGCCCAACTTCTGGATGTGCGAGGATATTCAAATGCGATTCGAGCAAACGGCAGACAAACTGGAGGAAGCAATTCAGACGGCTGAATCGGTTCAAAATATCATTCCCAATCCCTACTTGGCGACCTTTGGGAAGAATATCGAGGAGCTGAAAGGGTTTCGCGTCCGTGTTTTGGCTTATGCCTATCATCTCCGAGAAACGAATCTGGCTAACCTGATCCGTGGAGCTTCCCAGTTCCGACTCGAAATAAATAAAAAGAATGTTGAGGAGCTTAGAGCCGTGATGGTGAGGGATCAGACGAATATGGGAACGGAGGAGCCGATGGGAGCTGCGATTCGAATGCTGGACACGGATCTGAAAAAGTTTCTTAAAACCTATTTTTTGCCGTGGGCTCAATCGGCTCAGAAGCAGGACTGGGCGGACTGGGGAAGTGCCGCCAACTGGACGATTACATCACCCAACGAATTCTTCGAGAAAAAATAATTAACTCATTTAAAACTACTTCCATAAGATCTTTGTTTTGCTCTGTCCTTGTTGTGGCTTTGGCCGTGGTCGTGCCGATGCATATCGTGGCGGGCCCGACCAATCCGGTTGAAGTGACTTGGGGTAAAACCCTGCAGGATGCGGCTTTCGTGAAGGAAGGGATAGATCGTTTTCGGCATCCCCAGTATCAGTACGAGTGTCTAGGCCTTGGCGGAACGATGATGCGGGTCGGTCCGGATGGGTTCACCCGAACGGGTGCCGTGTTAGCGCAGACAAACGGCTGGCTGAAGCACCTCCCTTATTTGTCCTACCAGTACTGGTGGGATGAGGACGGGCATCGGCATCTCCCGTTCGATTTTGCGGGCGGATATGGGAAAAAGTTAGAATCTGGGCTGGTCACGGCCTTTCGGCATCGCCTCGATATCGCCACCGGTTTGCTGGAGATTGATCTGGGGTTACAGGAGGATGGTAAGGGCTCGAAGTCATTTCAGAGCCATCGGGAGATGTTTATTACCCCTAATGGGATTCTGGTAATGCGGGTTACGGATACAGCCGATGCACCCGAGCCATTTCGAATCGGTGTGGGAATCAATCAGGATGTGCGGATTTATTTGAACAGCGGGGTGTATAGCAAAGCCCACGATCCTTGGAATGGGGAGGGGAAGGAAAAAAAAGGTGGGTTGGTCATCGTGGCGAATCGGCCGAAATCTTGCACCGCCGCTTTGGGCATAGCGGTAGAGGGATTGGAAACTTCTGTGGATGCGAAATTGCTGGAATTAGGGTCGGTTCAAGCTGGAAAGAGTGTCACTTTTTATATTGCTCCTAGTTCATCGTACGAAGTCGATGACCCAGCGGGGAGTGCATGGAAAAAGGCGGAGGTGGCCAAATCTCGTGGCTTTCAAGCCCTTCGCCAAGAGACTGCCCAGTGGTGGAAAGAGTACTATGAGCGGTCTGCCATCTCCGTGCCGGATGCCGATTTGCAGAAGTGGTTTGCTCGGTCGACTTACTACATGGGGGTATTTTTCGGCAACACAGATGTCCCGCCTGGATGCAATGGGACAAGCATAGAGAGTTTTGCAGGTGCCATCTGTCCCGAGTATGACTTGGTGCTCAATCAGATGGCGTTGCTCTATGGCAACCATTTCAAGGAAGCGCGCCACGTGGTGGGTTGGCTGGAGCGGGTGTTACCGCGAGCAGAGAAATATGCAAAGGAGGGGCTGACATTGCATCAGACCTCCGTCAAATACGCGGGTGGGGCAAAGTTTGGTCCACTGATGGGCTATGACGGTACCATTTTGCTTCCCCCGACGAAGGGAGAGGGGGTTTGGGCTCATGAAGATTTTTCGGGGAACAATGCGGCCCTGATGGCGCTGAATTATGTCGATTGGAGCGGAGATGAGAGCTGTGAAGCTTCGGCTAAGAAAATCCTTCGTGAGACGACGGAGATTTCCGTGCAGGACCTCCAGTGGCGTGACGATTTTAAATCCTACTTGAATAGAAATATGCCTGCGACGGTCCAGCAGGCGGGCACTCTGTTCGGTCTGCGAGAGTCGGTTCGGCGTGGGGTTGCGAAACAGGATTGGGCGGAAAAGACGGACAAAGTCCTCATACCCACGGCTGAGTATAAGGCAAAAAAGCTTTTTGCGGTTGGACCTGGGGCGATCCTTGCAGAGTATGCTGGAGATTCCACGTGGTTGAGTCCTGTTTGGTACTATGGGGTAGTGGCGGATGAGGATCCAATGGTCAGCGATAGTTACGATTTGTTCCGCACATCCAAAACGGGGAACTACACATTTAACAACGGCTGGATGGGGGTCATCGCGGCGAAGCTGAAGAATGGAAAAGAGGCCGTGCGGTGGGCGAAAAACTTTCTCCAACCTGGAGTAGCTCTTTTCGATGACACTTGTTTCGGGGAGTTGGTGGCTGATTTTGAAGATTTTAAGAAAACCCCCGAAGTGGCAGCCCACGCGGCATTCATATGTAATCTGACCCAAATGTTGCTCGGGCCGGACGATGAAAAGGAAATCACACTTTTCCCAGCCATCCCTCTCGAGTGGGAGAAGAAAGGGGCATCGTTTCAGAATCTCGCAGCCAAGGGGGGTGTACTGGTTTCAGCTGTATTTGAAGTGGATCGAGTTCAAGTGACATTGGAGAACTGCCTGAATGAAAGCTGCAGTCGGGATTTGAGAGTACGATTACCTGAGGGGACGGCGCGTCTTCGTGATTCTGAAAGTAGGGTTCGGATCGAAGCTGGATGGGCGCGGTTATCAGATGTGAAACTTCCTGCAAAATCACGGAAAACATTGGATTTTGTAGTCATGCCAAGGAACGAAAATCCGGCAGCGCTAATTCGAAAGTAGTTGGAAGTAAACTTACGTCCCGATGAAAAAGACGAGGAACATCCCGACGCAATTTGCTAGAACGCAATTAGACTTCCAAAAACAAAACTATAAAACGATACCAAACAATGAGATGTGAAAGACCAAAATTGAGGAAAACACACCCTTGACAAAATCGCAACTGAGACTATATCTATTCTTATGAAACATATCCTATCAAAAATTACTGCTGCGATTCTTTTCGTGGCGCCCATGCAAAACGCCAGTGCCGATTCAATCTGGAATAACAACAATGGTCAATCGGGTGTTGACGATCGAAATTGGGCATATAGTTCAAATTGGATTTATGGTCTACCTGACATCAATACAAACGTGAAGATTAGTGAATGGGCTTTATCGGCCAACTCTTACCCAATCGTAAACACCATGGGGAACACGGCAAACCAAGTTTACCTTAATCTGGGCGCAACTCTTAGGGTGGTGAATGGCGGGAGTCTTTTGGTAAATTCATACATCACCGGTCAATGGAACAATACGGGCGTAACTGATGTTTCCGGAGGGCTGCTCCAAACTGGCAACCTTTTGCTTGGAAATGGTGGGTTCGATGGAAAATTAAACATTTCCGGAGGAAGTGTTTCTGCAAACTATCTTTCGATCAATACAGGTGGAGGTGCTAAAATTAACATCGGTCAGAATGGTTCATTCGTAGCTGCAGCGAGTAATCTTGGGAATATCAATTACTGGATTAATAACAACTCCATTCAGGCCAACAACGGTTTGGCAGGGTGGACGATAAATGTGGATACTGCCAGCCAGGCTGGAAAAGTGGTTGTTACAGCGGTGCCCGAGCCTACTACTTTAGCCAGTTTCGGAATGGGACTGGTGCTCTTAGTTGCCACGCGTAGTTTGCGAAAGAAAAGCTAAGTAGAATAGGATAGTTTCTGAATTTGAGAAACCGGTTCAAGGAAAACTTGAGCCGGTTTTTCTTTTGCTCCAACCATCCGTTTCAAATAGTGAGCACAATCAGGGAACAGAATAGAATTGATTGGATAAGAAACATTTCTTATGGTTCGAATATGAGATTAATTTTCACTATCCCTCTGCTTTCATTGGCACTTGCAGGTCTGGGTTTTTCAGCTGATCCATCGGCAAAGGTGGATACGGTTTGGACCGGATCTGCGAGCGATGCGTGGGCGGATTCTGCGAACTGGAGTTTGGGCATTCCCTCGGCGGACGGTGTTGCCAATACGGTGGTCCGAAGTAGCTCTGGCAAAAGTGGGCCGGTTGTCAGCACTTCTGGGAATACCACTGTTGGACAAGTTTACATTATGGCTGGGGGGAGTTTGGTGATCAAAAAAGAGGGGGAGCTGACCACGGCGGGTAATTTTGTGACTGGCAACAATGGGCATGCCGGATTGACCGAGGTTACCGGTGGAACCCTGAATATTGGTGGAGTGCTTCTAATCGGGCTCAACGGGTTTGAGGGAAGTCTCAAGATTGATTCGGGAACCGTGAATGCGGAAGGACTGTCCATTCATGAAGCTGGCGCCGGTAAAATACTTCTCATTGGATCGGGCAAACTGATTCTTCCGAACTCGGAGGAGAATCTCAGGAATGTCCGGTACTGGATCGATAACACTAAATTAATCACGGCGCAGGGGACGGATGGCTCGATGGAATATTCGGTGGATGTGGACACGGAAAAACAGCCTGGAAAAATTGTCCTATCCGTCTGGTCGGGGAAATAAACGATTTTTCGTCTGTTGAATCGCGGACGGGTATGAGCGTCAAATCGCCCGCTCCTGGTGGCTTACGGCGTGGTACTGTGCTTTTCGGCAGTCAGCTCCTTGCGCTAATTTCTTCACTGTGTTTATGGGTTTTATCTGGAGTGAACGAGCTGTGGGCGGGTAGCTCAAAGCAACCGAATATTGTTTTTCTGCTGACGGACGACCAGCACTGGGATTCGCTGGGTTGTATGGGAAACAAAGCGATCCAAACGCCCAATCTCGATCGTTTAGCTACTCAAGGCACACTCTTTCGGAACACCTTTGTAACGGCATCCGTATGTTCTGTGAGTCGGGCGGCGGTTCTTACAGGTGCTTATCCTTGCTCACGGGGTTCGGGCGACTTGGTGGCCATGGTAACACCCACGAATCCAGATGTAACCTATCCGGCAGTTTTACGAGCTGGGGGATATGAGACAGGTTATATCGGCAAGTGGGACGTGGGATCTGGGGAGGAGGGGTTCCAAATGGGGATGAGGCTGTTTAATTACTGGGGTGGAGATCGGCTTCATGGGAACTATTGGCATGAGACCGACTGCCCTTTGGTGACGAATGACGGGTGGCAGTCAAAGGATACGATCAAGTGCACCTGCCCACCGAAAGGTTCGGACCCGCGGGTGGGTTCAGCCGGCATGGAAAAGCCCATTCACTTCGATCGGGACATTGTTCCAATTAAAACTAAACAATTCCTAGAGGGTAGGAATCGTGACAAGCCCTTCTTTTTGGCGATTGCTTTCCGGGGTCCCAAAGACCCTTGGTCCGACTTTCCTCCAGATGCAGCGGAATTGTATCGATCCAATTCGGTGCCCATCCCAGCCACGGCCACGGAGGCGGATGCAAAGGGGCAGCCTGCTTTTTTGCGGGCATCGATGGCCTCAGATCACGGTCTCTCCCTTGTGAAAAACCCTAAGCAGCTGGCGGATGAGATACGGAAAAACTATCGGCTTGTTTCGACGATTGACCAGACGGTGGGAAAATTACGGGAGCTGCTTGCGGGAGAGGGATTGGATGCCAACACCATCATCGTTTTCACATCCGACAACGGACATTTTCTCGGGGAGCACGGGTTCTGGGGGAAGTGGTTGCCGTATGAGGAGTCGATTCGGATTCCGTTGATTGTCTATGACCCGCGCGGCCCCAATGGTCAACGGGGGAGGCGATGCGATGAGATGATTCTGAATATCGATTTGGCTCCTACCTTTTTGTCATGGGCGGGACTGGGTATCCCAGTCGAGATGCAGGGGAGTAGCCTTGTTCCGCTAGTTTGCGGGGAGAAGATTCCTTGGAGAAAAGAGTTCTACCATGAATTTACTTGGACGGCCGAAGGGAGAATCGAGCCGAGCGAGGGCATACGTTCGGTCGATTGGAAATACATTCGCTATTTTAATCAGAAACCAGTGGTCGAGCAGTTATTTGATTTAAGAAAGGATCCTGGAGAAACGGCGGATCTCAGCTCGAATCCGGATTTTGCCTCATGTCTTCAGGAGATGAGGGTCACGACGGATCGATATCGCTCCTTGTTGCAGCCGGGGCACGAGTTCAAGGATGCTGCTAAGTCAAAAATCAACACTCGATAAGATACGATCAATGATGTGGAAATGAGCGAAAAAGCATCTGGAAATGAGCCAAAGAAGGAATTTCTTCTTGATAAAGAAGGGAGGCGGGCTAATAATACGAAATGATTCATGTAAATAGTGCTTTGATGCGTTTGTCTGGTTCGCCATGGGTCGGTCGGTCTGGTTGGAGGCGCCTAGGTTGGTTTGCTCTTTTGATTTTTATGGGAACCGAGATGCATGGCATAAGTGAAACGGGATGGCGGACCGAAGCAACTGGTCCTGCGGGATTTAAATACTTCATCGGCATTGTGGGCAATCCCTCCGTGCCCGACATCAGTTGGAGTGATGACGAACTCGAACAGATCAAAGCTTTAGGGGTAAATATGGTTCAATTAAGCATCGCATGGGGTGGAAAGCCTGCGGATGAGGTGATCAATCTGGAAGATCTGAATGCGGACCAACGGAAAAAATTCAAGTTCCGTATTGCCCAAGCCCAAAAGCACGGACTTCGGACGATGGCTCAGTTTGGGATACCGAAGATGGTTAATTTTAATCCTGTGCGGCCAGCATGTATTTTGGATCCAGAGGTCCAAAAGAAGTATCAGAAACTCCTGAAAGACTTCATGGTTTCCTTCCCCGAAGTTAATGATGTGATGGTTTATACATTTGATCAGCAGGCTTGGCTGTGTAGCGAATACGGTCCATGTCCGCGGTGTAGCGGAATCCCCTTGGATGAAAGGTTGCCCCAGTTTCTCGATATGCTGAACGATACGATGCGCTCCTGCCGTCCCGGCACAACGCTGTGGTGGAAGCCGTGGGAACTTACCAAAGGTCAGGTCGGTTCGATTTTGGGGAAGGTGAAGGCTGAGGGATTCGGATTATCTCTCAATCCGTCCACTAGCAATGAGGTATATCCGTTCAATGATCGTTCGTTCTACTCCGATCTCGGTGTGCGTCGCTTTGTCCAAATCGCGTTGGAAAGAAACATTCCAGTCATGGGAGAGTTTGATCACACGTTTTACAAGCCCTTGTATCTGATTGAAGATTTTTTCCCGCGCTTGATTTACGAAGAAATGAACGGTTGGCGGGAGATGAAGGGGGTGGTGGCCATCAAGGAATACTATGGATTTTCGCCGACTACGTTTTCGGTTAACGCTGCCATGCTCAAGGCTTGGGTGCGTACTCCGGATGCTCCTTTAAAAACACTCTTGGACGAAGTGGTCGCGCCTTATGGAGAAAAAACGGCTCCTTTGCTTCTTCAAGCATGGGAGTATGTGGCGCAGTCGCTAGAGGTTTATCCTTGGGACACGACCTACCTGATCGGTCCAATGGGGCTGGACCGAGGGGCGAATGGTTCGCACAGCTGGGAACCTGTGGTCATTCTGAGTTCCACTTGGGAGACTCCCATCTGGAAGGCTAATCGGCGGGGCAATTTCATGCTGACGGACGAACCGAAAGTTCATCCTTGGTTGTTTGAGGACGCTGGAATTCGTTTGGAAGAAGCCGCCGCAATGTCTTTCCGTGCGGTGGAGTTTTATGACAAGGCCTTAGCGGAAAAATCTCCAAAGGAGGCGGATATTCGGACTCAACGTGAAACGGTGTGGCAAACTGGGCGTTCCCTTCGTTCGAAGGGGTTGCATTTTCTTGAGACTCTGGCGGCCCAGGACGCGCGGCTGGTTCAAGCGGATCCCAAGCAATTCGCCCTGGTAACAAAGCGGCTGGAGAATTTACTGAAAAAAGATTTAGAAAATCAGGGGGGTCGCCCAGAAATGAAGCAAAAACTTGCTGAATATCAAAAAGACCCGGCGGCTTGGTTGAAGGCCAACCTTGCTCCGAGAGAATATGAAACTCGCACCACAATTGATTGGCAGAAGTGGATTCCGAGGCAGGAATAATGAATTGTTCCTGCTAGCACGAACTCTAGGAATTTAATTTCGAGCATTCCCATAGTTCCTAAACGAGATGAAACCTTCCTCGGCGAGGCTTCGCGTCGGACTTTTTGGCATCGGCCTAGAGGCTTACTGGCCTCAGTTCTGTGGCCTTAAGAAGCGACTGGAGGGGTATTTGGTGCAGGTGGATGCCTGTCTTCAACGTCCTGGGGTGGATGTGGTGAATCTTGGCTTAATCGACTCCGCTGGAAAAGCGATGGAAGCAGGACACGCCTTTCGTCGATCCGACGTGGATATCATTTTCCTCTACGTTACCACCTACGCCCTAAGTTCGACCGTCTTGCCTGTGGTTCAGAGGGCCAAAGTTCCTGTCGTCATTCTAAATCTTCAGCCTACTCAAGCGATTGATTACGCATCTTTTAACCAGTTGGGGAACCGAGCTAAAATGACTGGAGAGTGGCTCGCCTACTGTTCCGCCTGTCCCGTCCCTGAGATTGCGAATGCTTTCAACCGAGCCCGAATTCCCTTTCATCAGGTGACTGGCACATTGGAAGCAGAGGATCCTGCGTGGAAAGAGTTGGATGGGTGGATTGAGGCAGCACGCGTTGCGCATATTATGAGTCACAACCGACTCGGACTCTTGGGGCACTATTACAATGGCATGTTAGATATTTACACCGACACAACCCGCCAGCTTGGCTGTTTTGGCGGGCACATGGAGATTCTTGAGGTTGAGGAGTTGGCTGCGTTACGGCGGGGGCTGACTACCAAGCAGATCGCTGGGAAGCTGGCCGAGTTCAAGCGCATGTTTGATATCCAACCTGACTGTTCCCATGAAGAATTGAAGCGTGCGGCTCGGACTTCGGTTGCCCTAGATCGGTTGGTTGCCCAAAAAGAACTAGGTTCCCTTGCTTATTATCACATGGGCACCGGCAACGAGGAGCACGAGGATGTGATGAGTTCCGTTATTCTAGGTAACTCCTTACTCACGGCTCGGGGGATTCCTGTCGCGGGCGAGTATGAGGTTAAGAATGCGCAAGCGATGAAGATCATGGATAGTTTTGGCGCGGGAGGTTCCTTTACCGAGTACTATGCCATGGATCTGCGGGAGGATGTTGTCCTGATGGGGCATGATGGCCCTGGGCATATCAAAATAGCGGATGGGAAAACCAAGGTTCGTCCGTTGGAGGTTTACCACGGAAAGGTTGGCCGCGGGCTCTCTGTAGAAATGAGTGTGCGCCATGGACCGGTCACTCTTCTCTCCGTGGTTGAGTATGCGGATGGATCGTTGAAGTTGTTGGTCGCGGAGGGGGAATCGGTATCCGGCCCAATTCTTGAGATCGGCAATACGAATAGCCGGTATCAGTTCCCCATCGGGGCTCGTCGTTTTGTGGAAAACTGGAATGCCCAGGGTCCGGCACATCATTGTGCCGTTGGCGTCGGCCACATCGCCAACAAGCTTGAAAAGCTTGCCAAACTTCTGGGCATTGAAATGATTCAAATCTGTTAAGGAGGAATTATGGGTCCATTACTTGGCGTTTTTTTACACTGGATGGGCGGGCTTGCGTCCGCCTCATTCTACGTGCCGTACCGCGGAGTTCGGAAATGGTCTTGGGAGACCTACTGGTTGGCGGGAGGGTTCTTTTCCTGGATCATAGCTCCCTGGGTTTTCGCCCTCTTGCTGACCCGTGATCTGTTGCCCGTGTTGGCGCAGCAAAGCGTAAGTACGTTGGGGTGGACCTATTTCTTTGGCGTTCTCTGGGGATTTGGAGGGCTGACTTTTGGCCTGACCATGCGTTATCTCGGTCTGTCGCTGGGGATGGGGGTCGCGCTGGGTTACTGCGCAGCTTTCGGTACTCTGATGCCGCCTCTGTTTAAACAGTTTTTCCCTGAAATCCCTGTGCCAGAAACGCTTTCCCAGATCGCCTCGACGGCTCCCGGTCAGGTGACCTTACTGGGAGTTTTCTTCTGTCTTCTGGGAATTGCGGTGGCGGCTTATGCGGGTCTCACCAAGGAGCGGGAAATGCCGGAAGAGGAAAAAAAGAAGGCGATTGCCGAATTTAATTTCCGGAAGGGGATTTTGGTGGCGACTTTTTGCGGAATTCTCAGCGCCTGTTTCAGCTTTGGTTTGACAGCGGCGGCACCGATTGGGGTCGCTTCCGCTGCCTGCGGCACGGGAACCTTCTGGACCGGACTACCGAAACTCGTTGTGGTTTTACTGGGGGGATTTACGACCAACTTTATTTGGTGTTCTCTCCTGAACCTGAAAAACCGAACGGGTTATCAGTATTTTTCAAAGGAGTGTCGGCCGGAGCACGCTCACGAAAGTGGCGCGGGCGGAAGCGAACATGGAGGGGGAGCCACCCAGAAAGCTTCGGCATCCAAGGATCTCCGGATTCCCATGCTGCGAAACTACCTGTTTTGTGCTTTGGCAGGAG
>Ga0214919_10008913_pt1 | contig 13060 bp, 10 predicted proteins | sample LL1503_MetaG_FD_177994 | JGI IMG/M metagenome (GOLD analysis project Ga0214919, IMG submission 177994) | Freshwater microbial communities from Lake Lanier, Atlanta, Georgia, United States - LL-1503 | ecosystem: Environmental > Aquatic > Freshwater > Lake | place: USA: Georgia | collected...
GTTCGCTTCCATAATAGACGCCTGTAGATTTTGTAGAATCATTTCGTGTTTTTCAAATTCCAGATCCAACAGAATGTATTCACAGATTTCTTTGTCGGAAATAACACCTAGAGCGCGAAACACAGTAAACAAAGGAATTGGTTGTTTTACGCGCGGGATTTGAACGACAATAGGCTGACCGAAACCATTATTCTTTGACCCGATCATTAAGTTAATCTGCTTGGGAGAAATGCATTTGAAATCAGGAACCGATTTGATTTCAGCAGACCAACTGTACTTGGTATTGTTTTTAGAAATATTATAACAATAAACGCGATTTTCTGCCGCGCGTTCTTGGCCAAGTACTGTCTTTTCAGAGCCATTGATAATAAAGTATCCGCCTGCATCGTAAGCACATTCGCCTGTGTTCTTGTTCTCAATGAATTTGTACTGACTTAATACACAGATATTAGATTTCAACATAATAGGCAGTTTTCCGATGTGGATGCCGTGCAGCGTTTTGTAAAAGGTGGAGGTGTTAGCGAGATTTTCTCCGTTTCTGACAATATACTGCAACTTGACGTCAACTGTCATTGCACCGGCATAAGTAAAGTTTCGCATACGGGCTTCACTGGGAAACATCATTTTAATAGCGCCATTGTTTTCGTGAATTTGAGGACGATAAATATTGAAATTTTCAAATGTAACAAATACTTCTAGTGCGTACTTGCCTGTTTCTTTGTCAAAGTCGTTTTCGGATCGGATGTTTACTGGATTGAACATTTCAATCGTTCTAACAATTTGGAGACCAACAAAATTGTTATACGATTCAATTTGGTGACGGGTTAATCTTTCCAAATGCTTGTCTTTGAAATAGGACTCAATGATGGTCCAAGGCGTTTCAATAAATTTGTCTTCGGAAGGATTGAATTTTTTAATAGGTTTTTCAGTATTAGAAGTAGAAGAAACAATCTTCTCTCCCATATTCTTTGATGATTTAGACATTTTATGCGTTTTAATAGGTTTATTAATTGTAGATAGTTTCATCCTTACGGTTATTTAATATTTCAATTTATTTTTAAATTGTTTTATTTTATTATATATTTTTTACAAAATACAATAATTTTAAATGCATCAAACCTTTTTAGTCAGAACCTTTTAACCCACAATAATTAAAATAAACAGAAAATGACTTAAAAACTACTTGATATTATTAGATAAGAAACAAATAAAACGATGACCAATTCAAATTACAAAGGACAAAAATCAAGAAGAAACAATGGACGTTTCAAATCCGCTACAAATATTAATAATTATAATAAATTCTTATCTGATTTGGATACCAAACAGCAAACAGAAGAGACTACTTATTATAATTATTATGATAAAATTATGGATAATTTATATCCTGTAAAACCAGCCGAAAGGTACGTTAGCAAATATAATTTTTCAGTTGTCAAGAATATTTTGGCAGAAGAATCACAGTTGAGATGTTGCAATAAGGAGTTAAAAGAACCAATTACACTTTTAAGAAAAGAAGAACCTTTATTAAAAGTATTAGAAAACTCAATTAACATTTTGGAAAAGGAAAAAGAAAAAGAAAAAGACAAGGTAAAAGTAAATATTAATTACGAGATCAACAACATCAGTGATTTATTAAAAATGATTGAATTGTATCCAGATAATAAAGATATTGAATACAATATTGACATGCATTGCTTGCACAAGATAAAAGAGCCACTAGAACTGTTAAATTCTATGATTGGAATGAAGCAAATCAAGGAAAACGTGGTAGATCAAATTCTTTTTTACATTCAGAACTTACATAAGCAGCCAGATAAAAACACGGTTTCCAGCGATTTTATGCACACTGTTATTTATGGTCCCCCAGGTACAGGCAAAACGGAAATTGCCAAGATTCTCGGCTCCATTTTCTCGCGAATGGGAGTTTTAAACAAGGGAACTTTTAAGAAGGTAACCAGAAGTGACTTGGTTGCTGGATATTTAGGACAAACCGCGTTAAAAACACGCGACGCCATAAAAGACAGTTTAGGTGGCGTGTTATTCATTGATGAGGCTTACTCTCTAGGCAGTCAAGAAAAGAAGGATACATTTTCCAAGGAATGTATTGATACGCTGTGTGAGGCACTTAGTGATCACAAAGATAATTTGATGGTTATTATTGCTGGATATGAGACGGATCTCAATGAGTGTTTTTTTGCAGCAAACCAGGGTCTTAATTCGCGATTCACATGGCGTTTCAAAATAGATGAATATAGTGCAGCGGACTTGTACAACATTTTCATTAAGAAAATTAATGACAGTGGATGGTCTATGTCGGACAATTTGATAGATGTAAAGTGGTTTGAGAAAAACAAGGCATCATTTAAGTCATATGGACGAGATATTGAGACTTTATTTGCTAAGACCAAAATAGCACACGGTAAACGCGTATTTTGTTTGCCGGCTGAATGTAAAAAGAAGTTGATTGGAGCGGATATTGATAAAGGTTTAGATATATTTTTAAGGAATGATGGAACAACTACTAAAATAACAGAGTCAAAGAAGATGTTTTCACATATGTATATGTGAAAAATGTAAAAAATGGTTAGTTCAGGGTTTAATTATATGTTAACGAGCGAACAAGTATGAAAGATGCGGAACCTGATAATAAAAAGGTTAACCTATTTAATAGAATTAATTGGGTTGGTATTTTTCTATTTTCTATTTGTAATATATTAATTGTTTCTAATGATTTAGAGAATAAAAAAATGGATCCAAACAAGGTACCAGATAAAATAATAGGCTTGAACATTTTACTATTTTATTATTTTATTGTTATAGGTTTAAGTATTTTTTCTTTATATTATTATTTCTCTCTTTGATCTTTCTTTTGATGCGGAAGAGAGAAATTATTTGTTTTCCTCATATTAGACATAGGGTATAAGTAAATGTCTACAAAAAAAACAATACAAATAAACCCAGAACTTTTTAAAATGCCTGGTAATAAAACTAGAAAGGCAAGAGAGAAAAAGGAATTACCGTTGGCTCCCATTATAAGTCCAAATAATCTGAAAAGTAAATTATTAAATCGCATAAAAGAACATAAAATGAAGGAAATTGGCGAGACAATGGTTTCAACGAATAAAAGGACTAATTCAACCGGTTCTAATGCAAACGGTTCTAATGCAAACGGTTCTAATGCAAACGGTTCTAATGCAAACGGTTCTAATGCAAATGGGAATTTGAAAACTGGCAAAATAGATGACGAGTTTCACAGTGCAATAAATTATTTATCGGATTTATCAAAAAAACAGAAATCAACTCAAGATAAGGAGAGAATAATGGCCAATAAAACTCTCAAACAATATAAGTCAAATTTAAATACTTATACTACAACACCTGAGTATATTCCTGGGTTTATCAATGCCTCACTAGAATTGCCACCAGAGTTGCAACCGAATCCACAGGCACCTTCGTTTTCGCTTTCTGAAAGCAAAATCAAAACACTAGATGGAACATCAGATGTTCCATATGGCTGTTTGAAAAATGGAAACAAACCGACCTTTAGATCGTGGAATCAAACGCGGAAAAATTACGAGCATCCAGAATTGATTAATGTGTCAACTATTCGGCCACCGACTCCACCAAAGAGGACAGAAACAGAGGCTACAAATATACCTAATCAAAATCCTATGATTATCACTACTGCATTTGCAAAAGAGGAACCTGGACCCATATTATCCAGAGAACAGCGTCTGGAACAAATTAAAAACAAATTGAAGAAAATACAAGATAAGGAAATAAACCGAATCCCAGAAGCGGTGCAACTAAATAATAATTTAAAAACTTTAGAGGATATGGCGACCAAAACATCGCCTTCAATAAACTTAGATGAACTCCCAGAAATAGATGACATAAATGATTCTGGATTTAATATACCCGAGATTCTAAGGGAGAAGAGAGAAGATGAATTAAAAATCCCTAAAAAGTATTTGAAACGAACTGTATCTCGCAAATTTACTCTAGGAAAATCGGATAAATTGAAACGCGTTTCTGTCTTGTTGAAGGACAAGAAAACGCGTAAAAATGTGATTGATGCACAAAAGGAATTGAAGAAGACCAGTATAACCGATGTGAGAAAATATTTGAGACAACATGGTATCATCAAAGTAGGAAGTACTGCTCCGAATGATATTTTAAGGAAAACATTTGAGGCTTCTATGTTGGCAGGAGAGATCACCAATACAAATAAAGATACTTTGCTGCATAATTTTATGAACGGCGATTTATCGCAGTTGCCAGATTAATTTTATCGTCGTTTTCTTGTCTTTTGGTTTTTATTTTTCGTTTTATTACTTATTGTTTTTCCTTTTTTTGGTTTAATAGTAATCGTCTTTATCTCCGTGTCAGTTAGTTTATAATACTTTTGAATAGACTGATTAGACCATTTTTTGTTTAAAGGAGGCAATGGTATCCACGATAATGTATCCTTATTAATATGATGATCTATTTTCCTTAACCACAGCATAAAACTCGCCAAATCGGTTTCCAAATAGGTGATGAGTGATTCCGCTTCTGCCTTACTTTGCACTTTTAACGTAAAATAGGATTGTGACGCAATTTCATTAGGGGAACCTATAATAAAATTTATGAACCCATCATTTACCTTTCCGTTTCCCTGCGTAACAAATACCTTCCAAAAATGGTAAGGATTTTGGATGTGTTTTTTGTCTACGTATTTTATTAATCCTTTTCTTTTGGAAACATAGCATTTGACTAAATTTGTTCCAGAGTTATTTTGGTCGTTAACACTTAGAAAATGACTTGAATTTGTATTAATTCCATAATATTTGGTAGACAAATAAATGTCACTTAATTTGGGTTTATCAAGTATTTTATTAATTATAGAATACGCCTTGATATTGGGAACCAATATGTCAAACTTGTTTAAAGCCAGGTTGGTTGTCGTATTTGTTTCTGTATCCGTAAAGGCAGTTGGTCCGCTATATTCTGTATCAATTAAAAAGTAATTTATACCGCCTGCAATATCCACAGTTGGCCAAATTGTTTTGGAATCAGGAATATGATTAATAAAGACGATATCATCGCGTTTTAACATAAATTCTCTGAAATCATTTAGACCTTTGACGCTGGTAAACCATCGGCTGGGAACAAGAAATAGCAATTTGCCTTTAAATTTGTTGCCTTTATAATCGGTGGATAAAATCTTTAAAATAAATTTGGTGTATAGGGATTCTGACCCTTCTGGTTCATTATAAGGCGGATTGCCTACAATAATGTCCATATTATTCAAAATCGTATCATCCTTTAGAAAATCCCCTTTAAAAATATTTGGTCTTGCATATGGATCAATCATTTTAAATATTTTCTTGGTTAGAACTACATTTTTTGGATTCAGTTCATTCATAAAAAGCATTTTTTCAATAATCCATTTGCTTCTCTTTTTATCATTGCTTAGCACCTTGTTGTTTTTTAGAGAGGCAAACAATTTGTAATAAATGACAATAATGAAATTACCGATTCCACTAGAAGGATCTAACCATTTTAAATCCGGATTCGTCCATACATTTGCAGGCAACTTATCCAACATTTCGAAGATGGTTTCAATTGGCGTAAATACTTCACCAAACTCCTTTTTTTCTTCTTGTCTGGGGGTCAAATGCATATTTATTAGTTTTAATATTTTGTCGTCAATTAAATTGGCAGACATAGACCTCTTTATTATTATCAAATAATATATAATTATTTGATGAACATTCAAATCTATTAATTAAATACTTTTCTCTCTTTACATTAATGGAAACAACCAGAAACGAATTGCCTTATAAGTTAAAACGTTTTTTAGATAAAATGAAAACGGATTTGGATACACAATTTTATTACTATGGAAGTATTCAAAGAAATGACTATATTGAAGGTAAAAGTGATATAGACATTTGCATATTTACTGATAATGAAACCAGTATGATAACCCGGGTGGCACATTTTGTACAGGTACAAAAAACCGATTTCAAAAGATTTATTAAAAGAACAACAACAGATGTTGCTTATGGTTACAAAGTTAAATATGAAACAACCGAAACGAATGATAAAAATGAACTATTTAAAATTGAATTCTCCATTTATAATACAAAATTTAAAAATGTGTTAATGGATCATTATCGTAAAACTATTAATGCACCTATATTTATACTTTCTCTATTGTTTATTTTAAAACATTTATATTATTCATTTCATATTATTAGCAAAGAGAGATATAAGGAAATAAAAAATTATATTTTTGATGAAATATATCTAAAATTAAAAGGGGGAAGTTTTAGTATTATAAATTAGGTAAACAAGTGCGTTTAAAAATGGAATAGTTCATCATACAAATCGTTGACAAACAAATCAAACTGAATCCATGGTATATTTCAAAATTGTTGAAATATTTGCTGTTATTAACAAAAGAATAATCATAGATCATAAATGATGAACCTATTGCTAAGCAAGCGAGACCAAACCAATTCAGAAAAAATTCGGTAGATGTAAAATACGTGTAAATGAAATAGAAGAAAAAGAGTTGAGGAATAATAATAAAAATTGGTTGCTGAATAGAATATTTTGATTTTATAATGGAAATAATGTTCCATCCTAAAATTGATCCTACTATGGCGAGTAAACTTAGGCCAACATTGGTTGGAAACAATAGTAAAGCCATTGGTAAATATGATGACGCTACATAACAATTGGCGCCAATAATGTCCATTTTTTGTGCAATTATTTCCAAATGAGGTGGTAAATCACTAATATGATAAAATGCACTCAGGCAATGTGCGATATAAATAATTAAAAAATTAACAAAACAAGCAACCAGACTTATCATATTAATATTTGGTACTGTGGCAAAAATATAAACATAATTGATGAGCAACATAGGGAAAAAGGAGAGACATGCGCCGAGATGAAACCAACCTCTGATAGCACTTCGTTCGCGACCTTCGCAGTAAAGTTTGTCTCCTTTGAAAAGACGGTTATCCTTTGTTTCTTCTTTATTTATTTCTTCTAATTCTGGTTTTTCTTCTTTTGTTTCCATATTTTGTTAATTATTATATTCTATATTTGTCTTTATATTGTTGATTTGTTAAAAATATATTTAAATGTATATTTTACCGGTTTTACTTGAATATTTACAATATTGATTTTGAGAAATCCTTTTAGACGAGTGCAAATAATACCTTTTTATATTTTCTGTTTTTTATATTTTATGTTCCAGACTCTTTTTAGTCTTTGGATTTAGAAATAATATATATATATATATATGTTTGGTTTTAAACTTTCATCGGGTCCATCCGGCTCTGGGCACAGACCGCCAAATACTTCAGGACCTGACCAAAAACCACGGATCATAAACCCTAAAACTGATGCAATTATTGACAAGGCAACAAAATCTTTAGAAAAGATATTAAACGATAACGGATATAAAAGGCTAACCGAAAACGATAGTTTTGGACCGATTGGTGATTATTATATCATTAAAGATTATCCACATAAAGACGACCCTAATAAAGGAGGAGTTCTAAAACTTCTTAAAACTACATGCTACGCTCCTTATGGAGATAAAAACAAACGGTGTAATTTAGTAATAAATCATGAAGGAGGACAATCACAATTTGCTACATACATAAAGAATGTTTGGGTACGAAAATGGACAAACATGTTCAATAGAAAAAACATTGAAACTCAAGTAAATTATGATTTGTCTCCAGGAAATGTTGAAGTTAAAATGTCAGGAGGGAAAACATATAGAAAAGGTAGAAAATGTAATAAAACTCGTCGTAATAAAACTCGTCGTAGAAAACATAAGAAATAAATTTGATAGTTAAATGAATGCCAAATATGACTATTAAATTTGGCTACAGCAGTTGCCCTTCGCAAATTATAGCCTTTAGAAAATGCTATAATTTGGTAATTATTATATTCTATATTTGTCTTTATATTGTTGATTTGTTAAAATATATATTTAAATTGCTGTTATTTGTTTAAATATATATTTAAAGATAATTTGACATAGTATATTATCTCTCTTTAAAGAACAATAAATCTAGCAAAATAAATAATGGCTCTCATTAAAACCTATTTTGAATTAACACAAAAATATATCAGCGAATACGGCGAAAACACAATCTTTTTGATTCAAGTTGGTGCCTTCTTTGAATGTTATGGCTTAAAACATCTGGAAACCGGTGCCATATACGGCTCCAATATTATGGAATTTTCGCGCATTTGTGACCTAAATATTGTAGACAAACGTGTCTGTGTTTCCAGTGGGGAACACGTTGTTATGGGCGGATTCAAAGAGCATCTTCTTGATAAATACATTAAGAAGTTGCAGGATGCTGGGTTTACCGTTGCCGTATATGTTCAAGACGAACAATGCGCCAACACGACGCGCAGTTTACTCGGAGTTTTCTCTCCTGGTACTTACTTTTCAACTGATACAGATGAAACAAATATTACCAACAACACCTGCTGCATTTGGATAGAAGCGCGAAAGAAACCGATGCATCAGATGAAAAGTATTTTAGTAAGTGGTTCTGGTTTACACGTTTATATTGGTGTCTCGGTGATTGATATTTACACTGGGAAAACTAGCATTATGGAATATTCTACTAATTATATCAAAAATCCGACCACCTTTGACGAGTTGGAGCATTTTATTTCAATTCATAATCCGAGTGAAACCATTGTCATCTCTAATTTGCCAATGAGCGATGTCAATGAAATTAACGGCTATATTAATATCAAGAGCAAATCAATTCATTTGGTAAATCTTTTACAAGACGAAGTTAGCAGCAAGAATACATTAAGAGCGTTAAACTGCGAAAAACAAACATATCAAACACAGTTGCTGTCGCGTTTCTACAAGTTCAACGATTTGACGGCATTTATGCAACCATTTTTAGAGAAGGTGTTTGCAACTCAATCATTCTGCTATTTGCTAGACTTTATTTATCAACACAATCCGAATCTCATTTATAAAATAGCGGAACCCACGATTGAAAGTGAAAGCGGGAAACTGATTTTGGCGAATCATTCTCTAAAGCAACTCAATATCATTGATTCAGATCAATATAAGGGCAAATATTCGTCCGTGGTAAGAATGTTAAACGAGTGTGTTACTTCTATGGGCAAACGCAAATTCAATTATGACTTTTTGAATCCCGTAACCGATGTGACATACTTAGAGTTAGAATATTCTATTACTGATACCTTGTTACAAAATATGGATCAATATAAGACAGTTAAAATGATTTTGAGTCCGATAAAGGATTTGGAGAAGATTTGGAGGCAAATTATGCTGCAAAAGGTCTCTCCCAAATGCATTTATCAATTATATAGCGGTATTGAATCAGCAAAACAGTTGTATTTGAATATTAATGGATCTGGATCTGGATCTAAATCTTTGTTAAAAGACTATTTGATTGGACGTCTATCTTTACCAGAAAATGATTTCTCTCTTATACTCACTTTTATAGATGAAATTTTAGAATGTTTAGAAACCATGTTTGTTTTAGAAGACTGTAAAGACATTGATAATATCCAGAAAATAGAAAAGAGTTTCATTGAGTCTGGTATAAACTTGGATCTGGACAATAAGATAAGTATTTTATCAGAGTCGCAAGATCAGTTAGAGGCATGTCGCTCCTATTTTAATTCTATTGTTGCGAATTATGAAACATCTGGGAAGAAGTCTTCTTCAAAGAAGAAAGTTATATCAAATAATATGAGCATGGATTTAGAAGAAGAACCAGATGAAAAAGAGTACATCAAAATCCACGAAACAGAGAAAAACAATTTCAGTCTAATTGCTACAGATAGGCGTTGCAAAATATTGGAAGAATTACTAAAAACTGACAAAACCATCGTGCTAAAATATAAATCTACCTTTTACAAAAATGAGATGCAGTTCAATCTAGATGTAGGCAAGGCTGTCATTGAGTTTCCGAAACAATCCGCCTCCAGTAAGTCTATTAGCAGTTCGCAAATCAGCAAGTTGTGTAAAAATATCGGATCTATAAAGGTCAACATCATTGATTCCGTGATAAAAGTTTATAATAAATGCATTAAGGATCTAGAAGTATTTCAAGAAAAGATGCAAACCATTTCTCATTTTATTATGTTTACGGATGTCATTTATTCTAAAGCATTTATTGCCGAAAAATATGACTATTGCAAGCCGGAAATTGATAATTCATCTAATAAGGCGTTCGTAGATGCAACCGATTTGCGTCATTGTCTTATTGAGAAGTTGCAGCAATCGGAACTGTATGTTGCGAATGATATCAACTTAGGCTCAGGTTCTCCAGTAGGAGTAGTAGACGGAATTCTTTTATATGGAACTAACGCTGTCGGCAAAACAAGTTTCATTCGGTCTCTAGGTATTTCGGTTATCATGGCTCAGGCGGGACTATACGTGCCAGCATCTAAATACCGTTTTAAACCTTATACGTGCATTTTTACTCGCATCTTAGGGAACGACAATTTATTCAAAGGTCTCTCCACATTTGCTGTGGAAATGTCCGAACTGCGTTCTATTTTGCGTTTGGCAGATGAAAACAGTCTGGTTTTAGGCGATGAACTCTGCTCCGGAACTGAGAGCATTAGTGCAGCGAGCATTTTTGTTGCAGGCATTCAAACATTAGGTAAAAAGCAGTGTTCGTTCATTTTTGCAACACATTTGCACGAGATTATCGGTTACGACGAGATAACCAGTTTGAAAACAGTGGTTCTAAAGCATATGTCAGTGATATATGACAAGGAGTTAAATGCGCTAATATATGACAGAAAGTTGAAAGACGGTCCAGGCAACAATATGTATGGTCTGGAAGTATGTAAGTCTCTAAGTTTGCCGCAGGATTTTTTGGATGCGGCGCACGAGATAAGGATGAAATATCACCCCGTTTCCGGTAGCATTTTGGATGCAAAGACATCGCGATATAACGCGGCAAAAATTAAGGGTCTATGCGAAAATTGTAAGGTGAATGCAGCACAAGAGGTTCATCATTTGCAATACCAACAGGATGCAAATGATAAGGGAATAATTAAAAAGGGGGGGCAGAGTTTCCATAAAAATAACGCAGCAAATTTGCTAAATTTATGCGAAAAATGCCATGACGAACTGCATTCATTAAACAAAGTTTGCAAGAAGGTGAAAACAACTAAGGGGCAAATACTTCAGCCTTTGAATTAATTATATTAAATTTAACAAATTTAAATAATATAAAACGAAACGCGCTTGCCTGGTCGGTTTTTACTGGTAAAAGCCTTGTTTAGCCCAAACATGCTAAATAATCCGCGTGTCTTTTTTTGGAGTCCAACTACACTGTTTTTAATAACGGTTTTATCCATCTTTTCAAAATCGGATTTGAGTCTGGGCTTCATTATTTTGTTTACGCCTTTGATACTGACTTCAATTACAGATTGTTCGTGTCCTCTATTCTTGTTATGTCTTTTGCTTCTACTTTTTCCATGTCTTTTACCTTTTCCATGATAGTTACGTCTTGTTTTAGCCATTATATAAATAATACAATATTTTATTTTGTTTTGTTTTGTTTTGTTTTGTTTTGTTTTGTTTTGTTTTATTATTATAATATAAATAAAATTGAATTTCAAATTAAAATGATATAGAATAATATTATTACTATATATTAACTACACGTTTCAAAATGATTATTCCTATTAAATGCTTTACATGCGGCACGGTGCTTGCCAATAAATATCGTTACTTCTGTGAAGAAGTGCGTCAGCGTAAATTAACCAGAGACTTGCACGTAGAAAAGGTCATTTATTTGACTCAAGAATACAGCCAAAAGACACCTGAAGGAGAAGTTATGGACGAACTGAAATTGACCAAAATGTGCTGCAGAAGACATATGCTTACACATGTGGATATTGAATAATTCCACCTTTCTCTTTTGGACCCTCAAGGGGTCCATAAGCAAAGGTGGAGCCAAAGTAATAGTCAAAGTGAGAATCAAATATGTTGTAAAGGTTCTTACTTCTTTAAGTTAACTGAATGGAGAAAAAATATATTTTAAATTCTTTAAAGAATAAATAATGTTATTTTTTCTTTAAACATATAAATGAGTATTTTTTATAGTATAAATGATATAAATTTAGATACTTATTTTATTAAACGTACATCAGCAGGAAGTCTAAATACAGGTTTAACAAATTATAGTATTAACGGAGTAGATTTAATAAATTATTATTATAAAGTTGGTCCTAATAATGGTACAATATACAATTCTAATTTAACATATACATCTACACCATTTAGATCTGGTAGCACATCTATTGACATATCCACTCTTTTTCAATTAAATTTGATTGATTCTGCTACTAATGTAACATACGATACGATTGCTATAACAGATGGTGTAATAATAAAAATTACTGCAGGAACTAGTAATAATATAACATTTAATTATTTTATAAATATAGCGGATATTTTAATAGTAGCAGGTGGCGGTGGTGGCGGGAGTACAAACAATAACAATGCCGGTGGGGGTGGTGGAGCGGGTCAAGTAGGAGTAATCAATTGGCCTACTGGTATCGGAACCTTTAAAAGAATTTTCAATATCACAATTGGAGCAGGTGGATTAGTAAGTCAATCAGGTGACGATACTTTAATGAGAATTTCAGCAAGTGATGGAACCACTCCTTTGTTTACTTGCTATGGTGGAGGAGATGGAGGAAACGGTCTAACTAATTCGCCTGCCACATCAGGTGGAAGTTGTGGAGGAAGCGGTGCATCTAATACAGCAGTACAAACTACTGTGACAGGTGGTTTTAATAATGGTAGTTCAGGTACTGTCGGTACTATTAATTATATTGATTATTTTGCTAGAACTGGAGGACAAGGAGGAACAGACCCGGATCCGTTGACTGGTGGACAGTCCTACGGGGGCGGAGGCGGAGGTGCAACTGCAATTGGTAATGTAGATGGAGGTGGCGGTTATACTTGGAATAGTATAATTGTAGGAGGTGGAGGGGGGGGTGGTTCGGGGCAGTT
>Ga0214919_10008915_pt1 | contig 13059 bp, 12 predicted proteins | sample LL1503_MetaG_FD_177994 | JGI IMG/M metagenome (GOLD analysis project Ga0214919, IMG submission 177994) | Freshwater microbial communities from Lake Lanier, Atlanta, Georgia, United States - LL-1503 | ecosystem: Environmental > Aquatic > Freshwater > Lake | place: USA: Georgia | collected...
AAAATGCAGGCATTGCCACTTTTGATGGACAAGCTGGCCGCTTCAATGGTGACATTGGGACGGCTTTCGAAAATCATGCCGAACACACCCAGAGGGACGCGCATTTGCCCCACGCGGATGCCGCTGGCTTGTTGTTTCATGCCCAAAATTTCACCAATGACATCGGGCATGGCTGCCAATTGCTCACAGCCTTCAGCACAGGTGGCCAGTATTTGAGGCGTGAGGCGCAAGCGGTCAACCATGGGCGCGGCCAAACCCGCCGCCTGAGCCCGCGCCAAGTCTTTGGCGTTGTCAATTTGGAGTGCTTCTGTGTTGTCGCGCAGCAAGGCAGCCAGGCGTTTCAAAGCACTGTTTTTGGTGGCAGTCGATGCCTTGGCCATGGCGGCTGAGGCCACTTTGGCCTGCTGCCCCAAAATTTGCATCGGGGTCTGCAAAGTTGTTTGCGAATTTGCGTTCATGCGCCTATTTTCGCACTCTTAGGCTCAAACGGGGAATTGACCTTCCCATTTCTCGACTTCAGGCAGTCCCAAACAGTCGTTGTACTCTTTAGAGCTGAGCTGTCTGGGCGTGGCAGCCAGTGTGTGGCCGTCATTTTGCAAATGCTGTAGCGCCTCGCGCATGGCAAAACCGACCGCGTTGCGCAACAGGGCCGGATAAATGGCCAGCGCCACGCCATGCAGGTGCAACTGCGAAGCGGGCAGGCCCAACAACGGCCCGCCTGCATCGATGTTCACGGTACAAGGAATGGTCAGCGATTGGGCAATGCGCTTGAGGTCCTCTAGCAAACCGTCATGCGCTTTCAATTCCACAAAAACAGCATCTGCGCCGGCCTTTTGAAAAGCCTGTGCGCGTTGAATACCCGCGGCCAAACCCTCGGCACCCACGCTGTCTGTTCGGGCAATGATCATGAACTGATCGTCTTTGCGCGCTGCCACGGCCGCTTCAATTTTGGCCACCGCTTCTCGAAAGGGCAACACACTTCGATCACCAGGCAGTTGGGCGCAGCGCTTGGGCGAGATTTGGTCTTCCATGTGAATGGCGGCTACGCCTGCCGCTTCAAACTCTTCAATGGTGCGCCTCACACCCACCACATTGCCGTAACCCGTGTCGGCGTCGCAAATGAGCGGCAAGTTGACACAAGAAGCCACACGCCTGGCGTGACCCGCCATCAAAGACAAATCAATGAGCCCCACATCGGGTCGCCCTAGCAAGGACGCTGACACGCCATTGCCCGTCATGTAAACGGCTTCGTAGCCCTGCTGCTGCACCATGCGCGCGCCATAAGCATCGAAAACGCCAGGCGCAATCAATGCAGTGCCGCCTTGCTGGGCTGCTTTTAAACGAGTACGCAAGAGGGTGCGCAGTTGCGTAGGTGTTGGCATGGCACTCATGCTGTGATTTTCCAATCGGGGTATTTTTTGAGAAAGGGAATCAGGCCGCCTTCGCGCAAAATGGCGCGAATGGCTTCTGGCACGGCCCCCAAAGGGCGCGTTAACTGGCGCGAGGCAACACACACTTTTTGCCCCGCCATGTCGACTTCAATGCTGTTACCTTCTTCGATGTCCGACACATCGCACTCCACCACGGGCAAGCCATTGTTGATGGCATTGCGAAAAAACTGCCTGCCAAACGACGGGGCCACAATGGCGGCCACCCCCATGCGCCGCAATATGTGCACCGCCTGTTCGCGGGAAGAGTTAATGCCAAAGTGCTTACCCGCCACGATGACGCCGCCCGCTACAAATTTGGCAGCAAATCCTGGCGCTACCGCTTCAAAGGCTTGGGCTGCAATGAAGGCTTCGTCTTTGCCGGGCAAGTATTTGCCAGAGCAATTTAAATCGGTATTGACATCGTCGCCCAACAAGTACACGCGTCCATGAATGGCTTGATCAAGCATGCGAGGCCTCCCATTGACCGCCGGCCACTGTGCGCGGGTCAGTGATAAAACCAGTCAAGGCTGAAGCCGCTACTGTGGCCGCAGAGCCCAACCAAATGTCGGCATCGTGATTGCCCAATCGACCCTGGAAATTTCGATTGGCACTTGAAATGACCACTTCTCGGTCGCCAGGAATGAGGTGATTGGTAATGCCCACACAGGTGCCGCAGCCTGCCGCCTCAACAGAAGCGCCTGCTTCGGTGAGGGCCTCTATCAATCCTTCGCGTGCCGCCGCCAAATAAATTTGGCGCGAGGCCGGCGTGATGATCATGCGAACGCCCTTGGCAACGCGCTTGCCTTTGAGCACTGCTGCGGCTTGGCGAATGTCGTCCAATCGGCCATTGGTGCAAGTGCCTATCAGAGCGAAGTTGATTTTCTGACCGATCACTTCATGGGCCGACACAATGTCGTCCACGGCATGTTTGCGCGCCACTTGCGGTGCCAGCTGCGAGGTGTCAATTTCAATTCGATCTGCGTAATGCGCATCGGCATCGGCACTTAAAGGCGCTGGCGTTTTGGCGCCATGCGCTTTCAACCAAGCCAGCGTTTTTTCATCGGCTTCAAGCAAGGCCGCCTTGGCGCCCAACTCAGCCGCGTGATTGCACAGCGTCATGCGATCGTCTATTTCCATGGCCTCTACCGCAGAGCCCACATATTCAATAGCGCGGTAATTCAAGCCTTCTGCGCCAAACTTGCCCAGCATGTGCAAGGTCACATCCTTGGCCCACACGCCAGGTTGCAAACGGCCCTTCAGCACGACACGCACCGATTCAGGTACTCGCAGCCATACCTTGCCCGTGGCCATGACGGCGCTCACGTCGGTGCCTTCAATGCCTGTGCCAAATGCGTTGAAAGCGCCGTAGGTGACTGAGTGGGTGTCGGTGCCGACAATCAAGTCGCCACAGGTGAGGTGGCCGCCTTCCGGCAAAACTTGGTGGCAAATGCCATCGCCAATGTCGTACAAAACACTGCCGTGCTCATCGGCAAATTGGCGCATGGCGGTGTGCCCTTGCGCTGCCTCTATGGTGGGCGGTGGCGAAAAGTGATCCAAGACCCAAGCCGTTTTGTGGGCGAAGGGCAAAGACTTGGCGCCCATTTTCTCGACCATGCGAATGGTGTTGGGCGCGCGAGCATCGTGCACCATGGCAAAGGTCACGCCAGCTACGACCAAGTCACCTGCGTGCACTTGCGGCAAGCCGGCGTGCCGCGCCAATAATTTTTCTGCGAGGGTTGACCCCATGAATGTCCCTTAATGGTTTGAGCGATTAACTGCCCTTGATGTTTGCTTTGCGAACCACGCTGCCCCATTTTTCGCTTTCTGCTTTGATGTAGCGTGCGGCCTCAGCAGGGCTGGTGGGCGTGGGCTCTAAACCCAATTTGCGCAACTGCGCCACCACACCCGGATCCTTCAAAGTAGCCACCAATGCCGCATTCAAACGCCTGATCACTTCTGGTGAAGTTTTAGCGGGCGCTGCAAAGGCATACCAATTGGTCGCTTCAAATCCGGGGAAGCCCGACTCAGCAATGGTGGGCACATTGGGCAAGGCCTCCAAACGCTTGGAGCCGGTGGTGACCAAGGGGCGCAGTTTGCCCGATTGGATGTGTTGAACCGCATCTGTCGGGCTTGAAAAGATAGAGGGCAAAACACCCCCCAACAAATCGTTCATAGCAGGTGCGCCACCCCGATAGGCCACATGCTGGTTGTTCAGGCTGGCTGTAATTTTGAGCATCTCACCGGCCAAGTGACCGCCCCCACCAATGCCGGAGGAGCCAAAAGACATTTTGGAATTGTCTTGCCGGGCTTGCTTCAAGTAATCTTCAAATGTTTTGACGTCGCTGGCCGAATTCACCACCAACACATTGCTGAACACCACGCACAAGGACAATGCCGCTGTATCCATCACGGGGTCGTAGTTCAGTTTATTCAGGTGCTGATTGACCGACAAAGAACCGACCGTGCCCAACATGATGGTGTGACCATCAGGCATCGCCTTGGTGAGCAAGTCAGTGGCGATGTTGCCACCCGCACCCGGTTTGTTGTCAATCACCACAGTTTGCTTGAACAACTCTGTGAGCTTGGGCACCATGATGCGCGCTACCGTATCGGAGCTTCCGCCGGGTGAAAAGCCAATCAAAATTTTGATGCTTTGCGTGGGGAAGTTAGTCTCCGCACTTTGGGCTTGCACATTCAAAGTCAGCATGGCCAGCGCATTTAAAAATACGGCGGCCAACAGAGCCCATCGGCGAGTTTTTTCAATCGAAAATGGTAAGTTGAGTAGCATGGCGACAGTCGTCCTTTTGTTCGTAAGTGAAGTGTAGGCCTTTGCTCCGACTTTTACCGCCATCAAGTGTGTCGCGCGTGCATTCTGTGAGTTGCCCTCACAGCCCTCACCGCCCTCAAACCCTAAGCTTTGGTCGCACAGGCGCTGGACACTCTCAAAGCCAATCTCTGCAAGGCTTGCCAGGGGTCAGTGGGCCAAGCGGACACTTTCAAGCCTTTCACAATGCCGTCCACTTGATGGGCGTTTTTCAACAACTGGGCCAAGCGAGCCGTTGACAATTTGGGCAACACACGCTCAAAGAGTTTTTCACGCACGCCCCAAATTCGTTGTTCGCGCAAAGCCATGGGCAGGGGCCGGCCCTCTGCCATGGCATCTTTGACTCGCTTCAAAGCCCGGATGTCTTCTGCCAAGGTGTAGTGCACCAAGACGGCCGCCTCACCCTCAGCTTGCAAACCATCTAGCATGCGCTGTACGCGGGCCACTTGGCCCGCCAACACCGCTTCGGACAATTTAAAAACATCGTAGCGCGCCACATTCATGACAGCGCTTTCAACTTGCGCATGTGTCAGCTCACCGGCGGGGTACAACAAACTCAGTTTTTGAATCTCTTGGTGGGCTGCCAGCAAATTGCCTTCCACGCGGTCTGCAAAAAATTGCAAACAGTTTTGGCCATCTTGTCCAGATGCAACGCTTTGATTTTGCAACTTTAAACGCTGTGCAATCCACTGCGGCAATTGGGCTCTGTCTAGAGAGTCAATTTGCAAAGAAACCCCAAATTGTTCCAAGGCTCCAAACCATGCGCCCTTTTTGGTGGCGCTGTCTAAGCGGGGCAAAATAAACAGCGTCAAGGTGCTGTCGTTGCCTTCTGCGCTTTGTGCCAGTTGCTGAATCATGGGGCTGCCCTCTTTGCCGGGCTTTCCAGTGGGCACGCGAATTTCTAGAATTTGTCGCTCGGCAAAAAGACTCATGGAGCCACCTGCTGCCAGCACCACGCTCCAATCAAAGTGAGCGCCCGACACCACATGCACGCTGCGTTCGGTATAGCCTTGTTGTCGCGCTGCTGCGCGAATGGCATCTGCCGCTTCTTGCACCAACAAAGCCTCATCACCGTGCACGGTATAAAGACTTAGCAAGCCTTTTTGCAGATGGGCTTGAAGCTGAGGCAGGGCCAATTGCATAAAGAAGGCGGGCCTGTGCGCTGGCTTTAAAGAGATTTGACCGAAGCCAAACGGCGCAAAATTTGTTGCACGATGTCGACTTGCATGTCTCGGTACATCATGGTTTCTTCAATTTCTTTAGAAAGTGCGGCAGACTCCAAGAAGCTCAGATCGCGCTGCTGCTGCAATTCAACTTCTGGAATGAGGTTCAGGCCTTGCGGCGTGCGCAAACGAAATTTCACTTTCAAGCGCAGCTGTAATTCACGCACCTGACCCGATGCGTTCAAGCCCACCACCACGCGTTCGCGCACTTCAGACATGACATCCAACACCACTTCAGAAGTGGCCATGTCAGGGCCTTCAGTGAAAACTTTCAAGTTGGCTTGACCGGCCAAATTGCGCCGTAAATCTGTGCCCAAGGCAGATTGCCGCGGCAAGATCAAAAACAAAGTTTTGAAAGGCAAGTCTGCGCTTTGGCGCAATTGAAAACCACAGCCCGACAAACCTGTTGCTGCGAGGCCGCTTACGAGCGCGCCGCCAGCCAAGCTGCGCCCCAGGGCTTGCAGCGATTGGCGGCGATTCAACAGCTGTGGAAAGACGTTCATGGTGTGTGAGTGCAGGCGCTGTATTTGAGGGTGCTGTCGTTTAAAGCGATAGGTTTACAGCACCACGTTGACCAAACGGCCAGGCACCACAATGATCTTCTTGGGTACAGCGCCAGCGGCTTGCTTGGTCACTTGCTCGTGCGCTGCAGCCGCCTGTTCAATGCTTGCCTTGTCGGCATTGGCGGGCACTGTGAGCGAGCCCCGCAATTTGCCATTGATTTGCAACATGAGTTCAATTTCGTCGCGCTGCAACGCGGTTTCGTCCACACCCGGCCAAGCCACGTCAAGCAGATCGCCGCGGCTTGCGCCATAGCCCAACTCGTTCCACAACTGGAAGGCCAAGTGCGGGCAAGCGGGGTACATGACGCGCAACAAAATGGAATAACACTCAGCCAGAGCAGCGTTGTCGTTGACATCTTTGGAGGCAGCAAGCGGAGAATCTTCCAGCGTGTTGAGCATCTTCATGAGCGCTGACACCACGGTGTTGTATTGCATGCGCTCGTAGTCGTAATTGGCTTGGCGCAACACCGAGTGAATTTCGAGACGCAGCTTTTTGGCTTGAGCACTGAAGGTGATGGGCTGCGAACGATCGACGCCCAGTCCCACTTTCAATGCGCCTTCTACTTTGACTGCGTAGTTCCACACACGGCGCACAAAACGGTAGCTGCCTTCTACGGCTGCATCGTTCCACTCCAAGGTGGCTTCGGGCGGTGCGGTAAACATGGTGTACAGGCGCGCAGTGTCGGCGCCGTATTTTTCAATCAGGTCTTGTGGATCGACACCGTTGTTTTTCGACTTGGACATGGTCCCCACGCCTTCGTAATCGATGGCGGTGCCGACGGGCAAATGGCCCACAGCATTTTTCAACCGTGCGCCTGTGACTTTGCCGTCTTCGGCCAACACATTCTCAACATCGTGCGGCCAGAAATAATCTTTGCCACCCTTGTCGGTGCGGCGTGAGTAAATGTGGTTCAGCACCATGCCTTGCGTGAGCAACTTGGTGAAGGGTTCGTCCACTTTGACCAAACCCAAATCGCGCATGACTTTGGTCCAAAAACGCGCATAGAGCAAGTGCAGAATGGCGTGCTCTATGCCGCCAATGTACTGATCCATGGGCATCCAATAGTCAGCACCTTCTGCCACCATCTTGTCGGTATTGGACGGGTCGCAATAGCGCATGAAGTACCAAGACGAATCGACAAAGGTGTCCATGGTGTCGGTCTCGCGGCGCCCAGGTTTGCCGCACACAGGACACACCACGCCGGCATGAAAGCCTTCGTGTTTGTTAAGCGGGTTGCCCGACCCATCGGGAATGCAATCAAGCGGCAAAACCACCGGCAAATCTTTTTCAGGCACGGGCACCGCGCCGTGTTCATCACAATGAATGATGGGGATGGGTGTGCCCCAATAGCGCTGACGACTGACACCCCAATCACGCAGACGCCAAGTGGTTTTCTTCTCGCCCAAGCCTTTGGCAACCAAGTCGGCGGCCACAGCTTCTAAAGCATCTTTGAAATTCAAGCCATCGTATTGGCCAGAGTTGACCAACACGCCGTTCGCCTTGTCACCAAAGCCGTCTTGCCATTCGGTATGGCTGAAGGTCACGCCTTTGGCGGCCACCACTTGTTGAATGGGCAGCTTGTATTTCAAAGCGAATTCAAAATCGCGCTCGTCATGCGCAGGCACACCCATGACGGCGCCATCGCCGTAACTCATGAGCACATAGTTGCCCACCCACACTTCAACAGGCTTGCCTGAGAGCGGGTGCGTGACGAACAAGCCCGTGGGCATGCCTTCTTTTTCTTTGACCGCCAATTCGGCTTCGGTGGTGCCGCCTTTTTGGCAAGTCTCGATGAACGTGGCCAATGCGGGTTGCGAAAGCGCTGCATGCGATGCCAACGGATGCTCGGGCGCCACCGCACAGAAGGTCACGCCCATGATGGTGTCGGGGCGTGTTGTAAAAACATACATCTTGCCGTCTTGAATGAGCTGACCCTCTGCACCGCGAATGTCATGCGGAAACGCAAAGCGCACACCCGTCGATTTACCAATCCAATTTTCTTGCATGAGCTTCACACGCTCGGGCCAACCGGGCAACTTGTCGCCGGTGACAAAGTCGAGCAACTCTTCGGCGTAATCGGTAATCTTTAAATAGTAGCCAGGAATTTCGCGCTTCTCAACCACCGCGCCTGTGCGCCAGCCTTTGCCGTCAATCACTTGCTCGTTGGCCAACACGGTTTGATCAACCGGGTCCCAGTTGACGACTTGTGTTTTGCGATAGGCTACGCCCTTTTCTAACATCTTCAAGAACAACCATTGGTTCCACTTGTAGTAGCTGGCATCACAGGTGGCCACTTCGCGGCTCCAGTCGATGGCCAAGCCCATGGCCTGCATCTGCTTCTTCATGTAAGCGATGTTGTCGTAAGTCCACTTGGCGGGGGGCACACCATTTTTAAGCGCTGCATTTTCGGCAGGCAAACCAAACGCATCCCAGCCCATGGGCATGAGCACGTTGTAGCCGTTCATGCGCAAGTAGCGCGTGAGCATGTCGTTGATGGTGTAGTTGCGCACGTGGCCCATGTGCAGCTTGCCGCTGGGGTAGGGCAGCATGGAGCAGGCGTAAAACTTCTTTTTACGGGCGTCTTCTGTCACGCGGTAGGCGTCGCGAGCATTCCACTGGCTTTGCGCCGCGGGCTCAACTTCGAGATGGTTGTACTTGTCTTGCATGGTGCAAATTGTAGGTGTTTGGCGAGGTGAAATTCCTCTCCACGATGCCCTGAGCCCTGATTGGCACGCAAAGGGCGCCTGCATTTCAAAAGATCAGCGCGTGGCAGCCTTTTGAGTGTCCCTTTGACCGTCTCTTTGGGCGTCTCTTTGGGCTTCTTTTAGGGCATCCGTTCCAGGTGCCGTCACAAAGCCTATCCGGCTTAAGCCAGCCTGCTGAGCCAGGCCCATGAGCTCAAGGACTTGACCATAAGGCACTGCCTGATCCACCCGAAGCTGAACTTCCAAGTTGGGTTTTTGATTTGCCAATTGCACAAGCTCATTTGGCAAGGCCGCCAGCGTGACGGGCTTGTCATTGATGAAAAGTTCGCCAGAGGCTTTCAGGCTGAGGCTGAGCGCTTCAGGCGCTTCCCCCGCTTGAGCGGCTTTGGATTGAGGCAAGTCAAGACGAATCGCGCTGGTTAGGAGGGGTGCCGTGAGAATGAAAATGACCAACAACACCAGCATCACATCCACCAAAGGCGTGACATTGATGTCACTGAAGGGTTTGGCTTGAGCTGCGCGAGGGAATCGACCAAATGCCATGGCTTTGCTTTCTGGCCTGTCAGTTGTGTCGACCGGTGAGCAAGTTCATCAGGTCTTGTGCAAACCCCTCTAGCTCAATTTCAATTTGCGCTACCGTGCGGCCCAACACGTTGTAGGCCAAAACCGCAGGAATGGCCACTGCCAGACCAGCGGCAGTCATGACCAAAGCTTCGCCCACGGGGCCGGCCACGCGGTCAAGGGTAATTTGGCCCACCTCTGCCATGCCACTCAGGGCATTGAAAATACCCCACACTGTGCCGAGCAAGCCCACAAATGGCGAGATGGCACCTACCGTGGCCAGCAGCAATTGCCCCCATTGCAGCCGATTGACCGTGGCTTGCAAACTGTCGCGCAGAACACGGGTGAGTTGATGCTCGCGTTCGCCAGCGGCCGCCAAGGTACCGCCCAAGGGCAACAAAGTGGCCTCTAAAAGTGGGGTGACCGATTGATCGCGATCAAATTGCGCAACGCGGGCATGCGCTTCTTCAAATTGAGCGGACTGCCAAAAAGCGGCCGTGCTTTGGGGTACGTCTGATTTCACGCGGCGCAGCAAATTGAGCTTCCAAACAATGACCACCCAAGTGCTAACCGACATGGCCAACAAAGCCACTGCCACAAAGCGGGTGACCCAGTCACCTTCAGCCCAAAAGGTCCATAAATTCATCGGCTGTGGCTTTATCTCAAGGACAACACATCGAACATGTCGAAGAGGCCCGTTTTTTGGTCCGCTAAAAATCGAACAGCCCGCAAACTACCTTGCGCATAGGTGGCCCGGCTGGAAGACTTGTGCGTGACTTCAATGCGTTCGCCGGTACCCGCAAACAAAACGGTGTGGTCGCCCACAATGTCGCCGCCGCGGATGGTGGCAAAGCCAATGCTGGAAGGGTCTCGCTCACCCGTGACACCTTCTCGGGCATACACGGCGCAGTCTTTCAAGTCTCGGCCCAAAGCATCGGCAATGACCTCGCCCATTTTGAGGGCAGTGCCCGATGGCGCGTCTACCTTGTGGCGGTGATGGGCCTCGATGATTTCAATGTCATAACCCGTGGCCAGAGCTTTGGCCGCCATTTCAAGCAATTTGAGCGTGACATTGACACCCACGCTCATGTTGGGTGCCATGACGATGGCCACGTCTTTGGCGATGGCTTTGATTTCATTTTTCTCGGCATCGGAAAAACCGGTGGTGCCGATGACCGCCTTGACGCCCAAGGCTTGGCAAATTTTCAAATGCGACAAGGTGCCTTCGGGGCGTGTGAAGTCAATCAGGTATTGGGAGTTTTGCAAGCCTGCTTTGAGATTGCCGGTGACCAAGATGCCACTGGCTTTGCCCATGGCAGCGCCAGCGTCAGTTCCGACAGCCGAGCTGCTGGCCAAATCGAGCGCGCCCGTGAGGCGGCAATCTGGGGCATTGGCAATGGCCTCAATGAGCATGTAGCCCATGCGGCCAGAAGCGCCAGCAACAGCGACAGCATGCAGGGGCGCAGAATGTGAAGAAGCGACTTGTGTCATGTGATTCATCAGCGCTTGGCTGGTTCAAGCGGAGGGTAAGAACTTGGCAATGGCAAGGCCGCTGGGGCAGGGTCGGCTTTGCGAACGGGTGCAGTGAATTTGCGCAAATCTTCTTCTTTGGCTTCTAACTCTGGCACTTTGGTACTGGATTTTTTGGCCACCAATTTGGTGACGAACTCAGTTTCGCTGGGCAACTCGTCGCCTGTGACGCGCTCGAGCACATCGCCTTTGAACCAAGCACTCAGGCTAAAGCTTTGCGCTGGCACACTTTGGCGGCGAATGGTAAAGACGTAATCCCAGCGTTGCCCGTGGAACACGCTGGCCACCAAGGGCGTGCCCAACACTTCCCTCACCTGCAGGCGTGACATGCCGGGCTTGAGAAATTCCTTTTGCTCACGCGACACAAAATTGCCTTGAACCACCTCGGGGATGTACAAAACGGCATCCGTGGCCACATTGAGACGAGGCAAAGTACAGGCGCTTAAAAGGACCAACAAGATGGGCAAGGCCGCGCCCAAAGACAGGGTGTTGCGCAAAGAAATAAGAATTTGTTTTTTCATGGATGCTTGGCAGGCCATATGATGGGGTCATTGTAGCGGTAGCATTCAGCTGAGGCGAAGCCCCTTGACCAAGGCCCTTTTCATTCATTTGCAACTGAAAACACATGGACGAACTCAAAAGCAATGGGCTGAAAACCACCATTCCCCGGCAAAAGATTTTAGAAATCTTTCAAAAAGGGGCGCAAAGGCACATGACGGCCGAGGATGTTTTCAAGCATTTGCTGAATGACAATGCCGACATCGGTTTGGCCACGGTGTACCGAGTTCTCACCCAGTTTGAACAGGCTGGGTTGTTAAGCCGAAACCATTTTGAAAGTGGCAAGGCGGTGTATGAGTTAAACGAAGGGCAGCACCATGACCACATGGTGTGCCTAGACTGCGGCAAAGTTGAAGAGTTTTACGACGCCGAAATTGAAAAAAGACAACATGACGTGGCCTTGGCCAAGGGCTTTGTGATTGCCGATCATGCACTCAGTTTGTACGCTCACTGCACCCAAAACCCCTGCCCCCATCGCAACCGAACCTAAGTCATCAGCAGCTTAAGTCAGGCACACTCAGCCCATGGCCGCGCGTTGGGCCGCCATGAAGTCTTGGTAGGTGTCAATGCCTCGCATTTGCAAAATGGTGTTGCGAACGGCAGCCTCTACAAGCACCGCAATGTTGCGGCCAGCCACCACCTGAATGACCACTTTGCGAACCGGAATGCCAAGTACATCTTGAGTGAGCGTCTCTGTGGGAATGCGTTCGTAATCCCGCTCAAAGTTCTCGTGACGCACCAAGTGCACAATGAGTTTCAAACGCATTTTCCGGCGAACCGCGGTTTCACCAAAAATACCGCGAATGTCGAGCAGGCCAATGCCGCGGACCTCGAGCAAGTTTTGCAGTAACTCTGGGCAACGGGCCTCAATGGTGGTTTGGTTGATGCGAAATAAATCAACGGCGTCATCGGCCACCAAGCCATTGCCTCGGGAAATCAACTCCAGGCCCAACTCGCTCTTACCGAGGCCTGACTCGCCCGTGATCAAGACACCCAAACCCAAAATATCCATGAACACACCGTGCATGGTGGTGCGGTCGGCAAAGTGTTTGGACAAATAAGCCCTGAGCACATCAATCACAAAAGCCGACGACTCGGGTGTGGAGAACATGGGGATTTGCGCGCCCTCACAGACTCGAAGCAAGGCCTCTGGCGCGGCTTGACCATCGGCCAAGACCAACACAGGGGGCTCCAAGGTGACGATGCGTGAAACACGCCTCAAGCAATCCTCTTCGCTGCCTCGCATCAAATAGGAGACCTCGCGTTCACCCAAAATTTGAACCCGGTACGGATGGATGTAATTCAAATAGCCCACCAAATCGGCACCCGAGCGAGCAGCACGAACGGCGACTTCATCAAATCGGCGCTCTGAGGCACCTAAGCCTGCAATCCATTGCCACTTGAGTTTCCCTCGGTGGTCTTCAAACAGCGCATCTGCGCTGACAGCGGTGGGCTTCATCTCAACCTCGATTCGTTGATAGGCTTAGGATCAGCATTCTCGCTTGGCAGGCAACCACTTGTCGATCAGATTGTGCAAGCTTGACGCCGTTGCGCTGCTGATCATGTTGTCGCGTGTACTGGCATTGCTCAAAATTTCAGCAATTTCAGACAAAATTTCCAAGTGCTTTTGGGTGGCCGCTTCGGGCACCAACAAGAAAATGAGC
>Ga0214919_10008916_pt1 | contig 13058 bp, 17 predicted proteins | sample LL1503_MetaG_FD_177994 | JGI IMG/M metagenome (GOLD analysis project Ga0214919, IMG submission 177994) | Freshwater microbial communities from Lake Lanier, Atlanta, Georgia, United States - LL-1503 | ecosystem: Environmental > Aquatic > Freshwater > Lake | place: USA: Georgia | collected...
GTTGAGGTCGCGAGTTCGAGCCTCGTTTCCCGCTCCAAATCAGAAACAAGGGAAGCTCCAGCTTCCCTTTTTCGTCAAAGCATATGGCTCGATAGCAAAGCGGTTATGCACCGGATTGCAAATCCGTAGTGTTATGCTCAAAAAAATCAAAAAACCTATATAAATCAATAACTTAAAGAGGCAGGATGGCTAAAGTTTTTATTGCACAAATATTGCACAAATGATTTAGTCGTTCTGTCAATGTCTGCGGCGCCAATCTACGCTGCTGCGCACAGAGCTCGCAGCGTGTGTTTAGCGCACTTGTGCAGTTAAGCAGCAACAATGAATGTCGAGCACGCAGCGAGTGTGAGCAGAAAAATCACAGTGGCTGTAGAATGAAAGTCTGTGCAGTGCAGACACAGAGCTTTTCAAAAAATGCAAAATAAAAATTGCATTAATTGAATCTAAATGGCGCGATAGCAAAGCGGTTATGCACCGGATTGCAAATCCGTGTAGGTCGGTTCGACTCCGGCTCGCGCCTCCATAACTTCACACTAACTGCAACCAAATCTATACACGATAAGCTGCTTAGCAGCTGTGGTTGCTGTAATCAAATGCTGACCATAAAATAAGCTATGCCCGAAAAAGTAGCTGAAACAGTTGTGGTGCGTGCTAATGAAATCCGTCTTGTAAAAAGACGGGGCACTGACGCATGGCAGGCACATTACAAAGTGGCTAAGTTGAGTGTATGGCTGCGTAAATCTACCAAAACAAATTCACTCACAGAAGCGCAACTTGCTGCAGAAGAGTTTTGGATGGAAGCCAAGTATTTGGCTAAAAATGGCCAAGCTGTGTTGTCTAAAAAGTTTCGTGCAGTTGCGGAAATGGTGCAACGAGATCTGCAGCGAAAGATAACAGAAGATGGCACTAAGCGTGGCAGCAACAATGACTATCTATCTGCAATAAAAACATACTTAATTCCATTTTTTGGCAATCTAAATGTAGACCGAATCAAGCAACAACAAATCAATGAATTTCATACATGGCGTAAAGAAAAAGTTGGTCGTGAACTTAGTAAAAGTGCACAGGCAAATCACAATGCAGCAATGAATTTGGTATTGGATTCAGCTGTACTGCAGGGTTATATGATGCAGTCGCAGCGACCCATATTGCAGAACACAGGTGAGCAAAGTGGAAGAAGACCAGACTTTACTGACAAAGAAATCAAATCAATAATTGCATATCTGCCAAGTTGGGTAAAACGTGGACACAAAGGACAGACAAGAAATCTGCGTGAACTGTTGGCTATATATGTGCCATTTGTGGCAATAACAGGCATGCGACCTGGTACTGAAACAGAATATTTAGAGTGGCGACATATTGAACTTAGAGACAGCGGAGATAAAAAGTATCTCTACTGCAATGTGCTGCGAGGTAAGACAGCAAAGAAGGGCAAGCGCATGGGATTTGTGATGGATGATGCGTGTGCACCATTGCTTAGCAAGCTGGTAGAAATCCAACCCGAATTTCTAGGTAAAACACTACATGAAGTTTTGGCAGAACAACATCCTCTGCCATTATTTAGAACACGAACAGGTTCTGTACCTGAAAAACCTCCTATTCAATTCAAGCAGCTGTTAAAAGAAATGAATCTGCTTAATTGTGCTGTCACAGATTTGCCGCGAAGTTTGTACAGCCTGAGACACTATGCAGTGAGTCAGGCAATTAAAAAAGGTATGACACAGCAGCAGCTAGAAAACTATTTTAGAACCAGTGCAAAGATGCTGACTGACTACTACAACCATTTTGAAAGTGAAATGAACATTGATCTGTTTGCAGGTCGTAGTGGTTACAGTGAAAACAGCGACCGCAATCTACTCGAAGTGCTAAACAGCAGTGCACGCACAGATACTATTGGATTGGCAGAAATGGTCACAGGTCTAACCGTTGAGTTAGCATACATAAACCCTGTGGCTACTTCCAAGCTGCGCAGTGCACTTAATGCAGCTGCCACAGCTGCTGTAGGTTAAAAGAAATCGCACAATGAACGCTGCCACTACCACGACCGAATTTCAAGCTCGTCATGCACTTGAGCAGCACTTTCATGCAAATGCTGTGGCGGCATTTGATGTGTTTATACAACAGCAAAATGAACAGCAGTTTTATCGGCATGTATTAGAAAAACTAAAACAAGATAAAGACCTAACTGCGGAATTACCTGAGTTAACAAAATTAACCAAATCTGCTGCTGTCAAAGTCTGTGAACAAATGGCTCAAAAAGCTGCCATATCCACAGCACAAGTGTGGCAGCTTGCTGCTAATACAAAAAGTCTCTTTACAACCACTATTCGCGAGGTAAAAACACCGCAGAGCCTACTTGCGTGTTGGGAAGTGGAATACAAAGCCAAGCATGTACAAGCATCTATCAATATCAAAACACACAGACGAAATATAACTGTTAAGGTCATAGGCAGTGATTCTGCAGCAGAACAGTTACACAAAGAATTCGTAACAGCACAATTAAGAGGCTGACGGTACAGTATTGGTATTTGATAAAAAACTTGCAGAACTGTTGATAATTGTGTACAAACCCAACTGCAATAGCAAAAAGATTAGAGTTGTAGTCAATCAATCTGACTCTTGCTGCTGCTTGTGAAATTCATTTAACTAAACAAACTGAAAGAACTTGCTATGAATAAATTAGACCAACTGTTAGCTCAACGTGCTGCAATGGATGAGGCTATTGCTGCAGAGAAAAACAAGGGCAGAGTTGATGCACTTGCAACTGTGCGTGCATTGTGCAGACAGTACGGCATCACAAATCGTGAAATCAAAGCCTATGTGTTAGCACGCAGACCTCGTGCTGAATCAGCAACAGCAGCCGTAAAAAAACCACGTACTGCACGTAAAACAGCAGCTAAAAAGACACGTTCAGTAAAGAAATAAAGCAGCTAACTAAACTTGTTTAAATCATGTCCGCTAACATTTATAAGAACAAGTTAGTTGAAAGCTTTGCAGTTGAGCTTGGCGTACTTTTATCAGTGAGAGTTGCTGAATACATTCGCAAGCATCACAAAGGAAATGAATTTGCTTTTCTTAATCAATTCATTATTTGCCCGCAAGTTGATGATGGTGACTACGATGATGTACGGTATGCGTTGTCAGCGAAGCAACATTTTGATAAAAACGTCAATATCGATTTTGGTGGCTTTGAACTTGTTCATATTGCAGTAACTGATCAAAAGCATGTGCAATATTCATTTCATTGTTATCCTGATTTTCTTGATGAAAATTACGACGATGACTTTGTATACTTCAGTCTCATTGAAAATAAAATTTCTTTCGGTGACCAGTGGATGATTGATATGTTAGAGAAATATGATGATGATTGCTGGAATAAGGTGCTTGTTCAATTAAAACAAGAATTGATGTTTGGCACATTGAAAAAAACTTAAAAAATGTCTGATACACATAAATTAATTGAAGTTGTGCTTGAGGGGTTCAGAGATGTACATACTGGATTGAATAAAAATATTGAAAATTTGGTGGAGTCAGGTATCTGTGACGAAGATGACTTGTTAGATACAAAAGCTACGCTGAGAAAAATGTTTAAATTGAATAGAGATATGCAAGATTTGCTTGTAGCTGTTTTAAGTGATGATTACGATAATAAGACTACAAAGAACGATTTGATGAACTTGCGACTGATGAACACACTTAAGCGCGAGGATGACAGAAGTAGACGTAGTATGGTTGAATGGTTTGTGAAAGAAAGATTAGAGTCTAAAACTCCTAACATTTAAACCAACTCAACTGCATTGCGCAGCACACCTGGCCTCAAATCAATGTAGCGTTGTGTTGTAGCCATATTGGCGTGACCTGCAAGTGCCATCATCACTCGCACACTTACACCCTTCTCAGCCAAGTTAGTTAAAAAACCTCTGCGTCCACTGTGCGAACTTGCGCCATCAAAGCCTGCATTCCTATAAATGCCATTAACCACTTGTGTAAGTGAGTTTGCAGTAAATGCTGCTGATCGTTGTGTGTTGAACAGTGCTTGTTTGGGGTCACGTACACGTACAGTGCGAATGTAAGCAGCTAACTCGCCCTGTACTCGCTCGTTGAGCAAAACGCTGCGACTGCGATTGCCCTTAGTTTGTGCAGCACTCAAGTTAATTTCATCGCGCACTTCGCCATCGCTTGCTACTACATCGCAAATGCGTACAGCAGCAACTTCACCTATGCGCATGCCTGCTAGATGCGTGAGCAGGATAATTGCGCGGTTACGTGTTGCGCTCTTCGTAGTTTTGACAAAATCTAGCAAGCGTTGCAGCTCGCGCTCATTTAGTGTTTTTGCTTGCTTGGTCATTTGCACATTCCTAACTGTTGTGGATAAAGTGCTACAAGTATGTTTTCGTATGTTCAAAATTCCTACCTCTTTTTGCCCCTAAATTGATCTCAATGATTTCAACGACTTAGCAGCACTGCGCATGTTTTGTGTAATTTATGCTCAGTCGTATTTAGCAGCGTGATGTGGCACTGCAGCCACAAAATAACGCAGATTTGCACGCAAGCCCTACAAGCTGTTGTCGAGCTGTGGACTACGTAGGCAGCAGCTTGCGCATGTGCTGCTGTTGTAGGGCTGTTTTAAACGTGTAGCTGCAGCTATGCACGAATGGGTTCTGCAGCCTAAAAAAATGCTGCGCAAATTTCGCTACATGCCCGATTCTGTTTGGGGTGGTGGTTTTTGACCCCTACAAGCATTACTTAAGTAACACTTTGAGGGCTTATGCGGCTTAAGACAAATCAAATCATTGCTTATACCTATTTCCAAAAAAATTATATTATTAATTTTAAGAGTTTGTGCTATTGACCTTCAACTGTAAGTGAAGTACAAATCAGTGTGAAGTTAAAAAATATATGGGGAAAAGATGACTACTGTAAAGATTGAGATATCGGGTACAGGCGGCGAATTTCAACATCACTACTTAAGCGTTAAAGAGCTTAAGGAATTGCTTAAAGTAGGCAAGAAGGGTGGCGCTGAAGCTGTAGTTGATGAATTTTTAACTGGCGGAAAGATGTTTGATAAAACAAACTATGGTGGTGCATACGGATGTTCTACAGATGCTGTTTTTACGGTCAACGGCAAAAAATTCAAACCAACCAACTTTGTACTTGAAAAAAAAGTAGATGATAAAAAACCTTTTTCAGAAGGTGCAAATCTTTACTACATAGCTAAAGGTGAAGTTACTGGTAGTGTTGATATTGAAGTAGAAGGTAAATTTGAGCCTAAACTTTTAGAAATTTATTACGTAGAGTTTGACTTACTTGAAGGATGGAAATCAGGTAAATTTATATCGCAAATTCATTACGATGGTGAAGAAGTATTCGGAGAATTTACTGATGATGGACAAGATTATGAGCACGTCGGTTGTATCTATAAGGTAGACAAAAAAGGTGCTTATAAGGAAACAGACATATTTCTTCTGTACGATGCAGATGAAAGCAAATGGAAATTTGATTCTGACGTGATTTCTAAAAGCGGTTTGATTTAAAGGAGATATATATGAGCTCAGTTCAGATTGTTATAAAAGGTTATGGCCACGAATTTCAGTGGCATAAGGTAAAAAAAGATACTTTAAAGGAAATGCTTGCTGATTATAAAAAAGGCAAGATTGATTTATTGATGGAGAAATATTTCACTGGGGGTAATTCGTTAGATGGTGAAATATTTAGTGGAGCTTACGGCTGTGGAATTGACTCGTCTATTACTGTTGACGGAGCTAAAATAAAAATTAGTAAAAAGAAGCCAACTCAGATTTTCGATGATACTAAGCCAAATTTAGATGGTGCAGATTTTTACTATATAACTCAAGGAAATATTGAGGGAACTGGTGAAATTCAATTAAAAAATGGAAAATTTGACTCTAAACTATTAGCTATAGACTACATTGAATTTAACGTCATGCAGTCTGGCACAATAATTACATCTGTAAAATATGATAATGATTCTATTTCAATTTCTTACGAAGATTCAGGCGTAGATTACAGGCATCAATTATTAACTTATGATGCAGATGACGAAGGTAATGTTGGTGTATTCCAAAGTCTTTTTTATGATGAAGAAGATGAAGTCTTTAAATTCATAGCTGATGATATAAAGCAAGTATTGAAAAAGAAATAGTCGACTTTCCTTCCTTAATAGTAGAGCAACTATTTCTGTTTGTTCAGCCTTAGATAAGCCCTTAAAATAATTCTTGCTATGAATAACATTCCAATATTAGATGGTGAAGAGTGGTGGTCGATTCAAGCTATTGATGATACTGACTCTGTAATAAGAAGTTTGCTTGAGCTTACTAACTTGTGTATCAAATTGAATATTAATGTTGAAGATGCTAAGCAATTGCAAGCGCAATTAAGCTTGCATAATGCAACGCACAATATTGAACTTGAAACTAATAAATGGCTTGTATTTTGTATTAATTTGAGACAAACTGAGATTTCAGAAATAGCAAAAAAAATTGAGAATAAGCTTAATGTTTTTACTTCTCAACATCTTAATAGTTGGGATTGAATTATGACTATACTTAATCTCAATGAATTGAGTTTTGAAGATTTCTTAAAAGATTCTTCTGCTCAATCTATAGGTAAATTTGGAGAATTCCTTTTTGCTAAATTCTGCGATTCAAAAAAAATTAAGTGTAACAAAGAGCATGAAAATGGCGTTGATTTTATTATTAATAATAATATTAAGATTGATGTTAAGGCTGTTAGGTCATTAAAGAGTGACCCCAAAGAGAGATTTAGAAGGGTTATAAAAGAAAAACAATTGCCTAATGTGAATTATGCATATCTTATTTTTTGGAAAAATATAATTGAATTACGTGTTGAAATTAATGATTCTAAATACGGGAATTACGACTGTTTTATCGATAGTAATTTATTAAAATCTTCATGGCTTTTGTATGATAAGAAATCAATTAAATTTATTGACAAGCATCATGTTGAAATTACTAAGCAACTTAAAAACGATTTAAAAAATTGGATAGCTGATAATTTAAATGTTAAAGCGAGAGTAATTCAACGTAAAGTTAATTCTGCAATGAATAAAAGGGGTGATGGAGAATGGGGCGCTGATAATTTTTACGATGATTCCAATAAAAATAAAATCGTAGTGCTTCTTGCTGTTGAAGATGGGAAAGTGGCATTCATTCATTCTTATCCAACTAATGAACATATGCATATTCCTATACAATTAAAGCCAGTTGGGACTAATGCTGTTGAAATTTGGTGCTACAAACCTAACTTGCTTCCTTCACGATATACATTTAAAGATATTGAAGACTTTAAAATTAATGTTCAGAAACGTTTTAATTTTACCGAAAGGAAATGAAATGGTAACTAAAAATAAAGCAATTGATAAGTTAAAAAAACTTGAAACTAATGCTTCAGAACCCGACCAAATGATGAATATTGCTCATCAAATAATGGAAGAAGTAGGAGATAAAGATTGGGCTATAAATGTATTTAAGAAATCAATTGAATTAGCTCAAGATCACTATGATCCCGTAGATATGCTCAGAAGAATATCGCAGTCAATTATTGATAATTTAGGTGACTACGATTGGGCAGATTCTATAATTTCAGGTGTCTTTTCTGATAAAAATACTGATGCTAAAGGTAAAATAAATTGTGCATATTTTTATTCTTGTTTTGCTGACAATGAGAATTTTATAAAGAAATCTATTAAACTATATACTGATTGTTTAAAACTTTCTAAAGAGCTATCTTCAGAAGTTTTATATCAAAATGCAAGTGGTATTTTTCACACTCTTAATCAAAAAGAGCTTGCAATAAAATATCTAGTTTCTGCCGAAAAATGTGTTGAAAGTCCGTGGGATTATATTTTTATTGCAAAAGAATATTATGGAATGGATGATAAAAAGAATGCTAAAAAATTATCTGATTTAGGATTAGCTAAGTGTGATGATAAGGATGAAAAGGATTCTCTTAAAAATGAAATTAAAGACTATATGAATCAGTAATAAAAATTTTAATCATGAATTTCATCACAAAAGAAGTTACTTTATCTATTCATCAATATTCTTTTTCTGCTTTTAAAAAAGTTAACATAAAGAATTGTGTTGAGGAATGGATCGATGATTTAAATAGTAATGGTTCATCATATCCACTATATAAAAACTCTATTTTCAGTAAAAAGCCAATTATTATTCCTACTAATAATAAAGTTAAGCCTAAACACAATGTTCTTTATGTAGTTCCACACTACTATTATCTTTTCTCTAACTACTTAATTTCTGAGCAATTAAATTCCAATTCTTTAATCTATTTAAATGAATTAGGCGGTACTTTCATCCCTGAAAAGCCAATGGATTACGTTTTGCATGAGGGGGAAAATTTGTATTTTGAATGTGAGAGTGCTACGGAAGGTACTGAATTCTCTTGTTATGTTTATTGGGGAAATAGGCTTATTTGTAATTCTTTAATCACCTCATTTAATAAAGATACTGCGAAGAATATTTGCGCATTTATTGATAATATTAATGAGTAATCTGTATTTCGCAATCTGTGTATCAGCGTTTCAATTAAGCATTAAAACGTATAGGATTTTGCTTTGTTAAAAATAGTGCCAACTCAATCAAGTTATACAAAAGTTACACGTACATGATTTTGTGAATTTTTTAAGCATAGTCTTAGTCACAGTTAACTCATTTAAAGACGATATGATTGAAGGACATTAGACAACGAGCTGTTGCGTAGGATTATCGAAATGGCAACATCAAAAAAATCTGCATCTAAGGCAAATAAGGCTGTATTGGTGACTGTGAAGAAAGTCGCGCTGAGTGCTGAGCGAGAACAGCAACTTGCGGAATGGCAGCAGCGTGAAGCAGCAGACAAAGCGATTTTGATTGATTGGGGACAGCGATTACAGAAAGCACATAAGCAAGTATCTAAGCTAAACAGTCAATACAGAGATCTGCTTTATGGTTTTATGCAAGAGGCATATGCTGTTTTCAAAGAAGCTCAAGCACACGAGCTTGCTGATAGTTTGTTCGCTAATGTACGTGGCGCTTTGTTGAAGTTAGGTATAAAGATTCAGAGCAACACACCTGATGCGTCACTGATTGTGAGGTTGGTGTTTGGTGCTGATGCAAGCGCAAAAAGCGTAAGTGAATATGGCAAGGTCATGCAGGCTGCTGTTGATAGAGGTGTTAAGTCAGATAAGTTTGCAGAATGGCTCAAGCATGAAACATTGACCAAAGTGCTTGCAGATCAACGAGCCATCGAAGCTGAAACAGAAACACCCAAAGACCGACTGGAACGTGCACGAAGAGTGATACTGCGATTATTGGACATACGCGAAGCAAAACCCATCATCACGCACTCCACAACAGCACATGCAGCTGAGAAGATGTTGGGTCGGCACTATGGCTTGTGTGTGGCTATTGGACATGCAAGTAGACGCATGGATAGGGAAAACTTCTATGCTGATGTAAATCTCAGCATGGTGCTGCCTGTGAGTTTGGATTTTGAAATCTACATCGTTGACAAGCTGGCTCGTTACATAATCAAAGATGTTGAACTGTACGAATCAAAGATTGACTCATTGAGTGAAAGTGTATGGGCTGATGAGTTGTATGAGCGATTGATTGCAGCAGGCGATGAAGAAGTAGAAGCTAACAATGAGTATTGGTCAAACAGACAACAAGCTCAACTGTATGAAGATCAAAAACAGTTTATCGATGAAGTTGTAATCCCAAAAAAGTTAAGAAAGTCAAAAAATGGATAGCATCTATAAAGCACAAGACTACATCAAAGACTTTCTTTCAAAGTCTATTCTTCCAACATATAAATTTAACGATTGGAAAGAATCATTGGTATTAAGTCGTACTAAGCAGAAAGACGCATTGCACAAGAAGTGGAACTTATTTGGTACAGCATTTGAACCTATTTGGATTGAGCCTGATATTTTATCTGCAGGTGATTGGATTCCGGCAATAATATTTAGATACAAATGGAAGATTAATGATTCTGAAATTCTTGTGCGATTTTCAATTTGTAACAACATAGTTGTTCAAGTTGAAATTGAAGATATGTTTGATGTTGCAGACCACTATGGTAGAGATTTTGATTTTGTAAGTGAATTTGAAAAAGTTGTTCTGATATATGGTTTATCTAAGAAGTAACTTTGATGATCGCACTTCGTGCAATCAACTCTGCATGTTTTTCGATCTCACTTGCGTTCGCCTCAAAACATGAATCGTATTTTTTTGATCTTTTGCTAGGAACAACAAGCCAAGCCATGTCAAATGGCTGAGCTTGGTTCGATGTCTTTTGCTGAGGTCTTTCGAACAACTGATATACACACAACTTGATTAACAAGATAAGGTAGGTATTGCGATCACCTTCTACGTGCTTGCCTTACGCAGCTGCACACTGCCTATATCAGTAGCGGGTGTGCAGCTTGTGGGTTAATTTGGCATTTCCCACTCACTTTCAGCCTATATAAATTTATACGTGCCTACATTCACGCATCACTGCGTTACCAACCATTACGGTATCGCAAACGTCATTACACATAGGTGCAGCGTTTAAGGCATCCAACTTTGACATTGGGTAGTGCGATACAGCGAAGAGTAAGAGCTTCGATTGCTTACCGTCACACATCAGAACGGATTTCGCAGCACTATTACATTCGGCGTGCCAACCTTAACCTTACTTGATGCTTTTATTTATGTTTATTGATATGAATCACAGTTATTTCTGAATCTCTTATGCTCAGTTGCGGGATTTCGGTTGCAGAACCGTGTTGCTCGACAATAAAGTTGTGTTGCCCTGTTAAACACGAAGGAGAAAACAATGGCAACACTTGCATCGCTGAAATTGGTCACAGCTAAGAAACCTACACAACAACCCCCTGTTGTACATCGTCGCAACAAACTTAGTGTCAAAGTTGCAGAGCAGATTGCACTTGCTCGCGCTCAAAATGATGGTACTGTATTTGCACCCACACGCACAAAGACTGTGACAAACACAGAAGGAAATCGTGTGCAGATCACTCAACCAAAACGTGTCAAAGCGTGGTGGTTTGTTGCAGAAAATGGAAAATGTTGTATTGCTATTCGATACGGTAGCAAAGTGCTCGAGCTTGCTAAGGGCAAAACTGCTATTGAAGTTGCAAGTGGTGCAGCTTTGATTGATGCACTTGAAGCTGTTAATGCAGCTGTGATTGCAGGTGAGCTTGACTCACAGATTGAAGCAGCAAGTGGACAGCTGCGCTCTGCATTCGTAAAGTAATTTTGTGTGAACAGAGTAGGGCGCTTAGTAGTGTCCTACTCACTAAATAGTTGTATGAGATATTTTGAATTCGCACCCACCAAACCACCCACACCACAACAAGCTCGACTGCGCAGCCTACAGCAGCGTGCTGAGATTGCTAAACAAGCAGTTGCTGCAGAGCGTAAAGCACAGCAGATTGCAAGTGCACAGCAGCGTATACAAAAACTCAATGCAGTTAAATCCACCGTTTAGCTCAAAAGCGCATGGTTTTGGTACTTTTGCATGTGTATGCGCAGAGCAGCGAGTGTATGTGATTTGGTATAGCTAAAATACCTCACACAAGTGTTACTTAAGTAATGCTTGCAGCTTTGATTTTATTGCACAAATCGTTGCACAAACGTCTTTAATTTTGTAAGCTATTGATTTATATAGGTAATTTAGACCGCCTAAACGTTGCAAATCCGTGTAGGTCGGTTCGACTCCGGCTCGAGCCTCCACCATTCCTAGCCACTGAATTACTTCGGTGGCTTTTTCTTTTTGTCATTCAATCGTCCTGCACACTGGCGCACGGTTTAGGTGGTCGAACACCGGTGTCTTGCACACTAGGCAGGGCTGACACTTGCAGCAACTCATTGTGATTAGGCCCTAGTCGCCAAGTGTCGGGTTGAACCGACAACAAACGGTTTGGGGGATTAGCTTAGCGAAGATTAGATTAAGACATGATTCCAATGGTTAATCCTCCCCTAGTCATTTACCAAATCTGTATCATTTTTATCAAGTTACTACCAAGGATCAACCAATGCGAGTTATTGCCTTAATCCTGTTGCTGATTACTTCATATGTCCATGCTGAAGTATTTCCAATACAACCACTTGAGTCTTGCTTTAGTTGTAGTTCCAAACCATCAATGACGATGTATTGGAAAGGTAAAGACTCCAAGGCAGTTGTCATCTTCATTCCAGGTGGTGAAGGTTACATCGGACTAAAAGAGGGTCAAACAAATCACGGTTACTACTTCTATCAAATGTTAAAGAGACTCACCTTGCCTTACCAAACAAGCGGAAACTTTGATGTAGTTTTACTTGATAGTCCATCTGAACTATCACCGAATCAAAGATATCCAGCAGCAAGAGGTTCTTTTGACCACATGATTCGTATTGAGAGTGCAATTAGATACTACAAAGAGAAAACTGGTCTTCCTGTCTGGTTGCTAGGTCACAGCAACGGTGGAATATCCCTTACTGAGTTCTTCAAGTATGCAAAGAAAAACAATAAGACTGACTTAATTTCTGGTTTCATCGTGAGTGGAGTTCGTTCAGAGACATACTTTGACCCACCATATACATTTCCGATGCTGTTTATTCATCACGAAAAAGATGCTTGTGCAGATACACGAGCAAACGCATCTATTAAAAACTATCAAAAAGTAAAAGAAATTAATAAATTGCCTACTGAATACTTTCCAGTAACTGGTGGATTGCCTGAACCTCAAGATCCCTGCAGAAGTGGATATCACATGTATTACAACGCTTATGAAGAAGTGGCAAACAGCATTGAGGCATTCCTATTGAAGATTTATCCGTAATCATTTTTATTCACCGTATTTTTTGAATGACTAAATCAAAATAGAAAAATATTCTCCATAAGTCAACTCTTTATTTCAATAATTTATTGGTTTGAGGTTGTGTCAAGAGATCGCTGCGGTGCACGAAGCGCAACTTGAGGTGAAACTTACAAGTGAACGATTAGTCCTATTTACCTTGTCGTAAGGCCCTAGT